>Ga0209060_10002107_pt1 | contig 19423 bp, 18 predicted proteins | sample Coa_R1_8_FD_187155 | JGI IMG/M metagenome (GOLD analysis project Ga0209060, IMG submission 187155) | Surface soil microbial communities from Centralia Pennsylvania, which are recovering from an underground coalmine fire - Coalmine... | ecosystem: Environmental > Terrestrial > Soil >...
GTCGTGATTCCGGAACTCGATCCATGCGCCGCAAAATCAAAAACAAACACGTTGTATTGGTGATCCTGCAGCGCAGAAACCATCGTCAACAATTCGCTGCGGCTCGATTCATATCCGTGACACAAGATTATCGTCGGCGCCCCGCGCAATCCTGGGAAGAACCATCCCTCTCGATTACCCAGCCCAGCCACGCTGAATTGCACTGCGTCCGGCCGTCCCGGAAATGTCTGCATATTGATTTCGGAGCTTGTCCGCTGCGGCTTCACGATCCGGTATACAAGAAATCCCGCGATCGAAAGCGTCGCCAATCCGACGAAAAACGATAGCGCCACGATCGCCGTGAACAACTTCGTATACCATTTCGTGGGATATCTCAGCTCAAAAAGGATCGACATGCGCGATTCTGCCGCTCTGGGTACGGCTTGCGCCGCAAAATTGAAATCCGTTTGTAATTCTCTCCAGTGTCAGACTAGCACACGCCAAATCGTCGCCCATTCCCCGTTTATTCCCATGTGTCGCATTTATATCGTGCCGCGCCTTTTTCGCACGTATTTACTCTGTGTGCCTATTTTTCCAGGGCTAATCGGATATTATGGGGGCGCAAGTGACTTCGGGTTCTGTTGCGTGACTCAGGGGCTGGCTTAGTTCTCTCATTCCATGAACATCGTTGACCTCCGCCAAACCACCGTGCGGCAGATCGAACCGCTTCTCGACGAAGAAGCCGTTCACTGGCGCGACGAATTGCATTGGGACTACCGCGGCGCGCTCGAACTCATCAAGCGCTTTCTCGAAGCGCATGCGCTCTCCGGCTGTGTCGCCTACGAAAACGGCGTCGCGGCCGGTTACGCCTTTTACGTCCTCGAAGATCACAAAGGCCTAATCGGCGGCCTGTACGCATCTTCTCGTTTCAATCAACCCGCCATCGCAAAACGCATGCTCGAAGAGATGCTCTTCTCCATGCGCGCAATTCCCCACGTAACCCGCATTGAAGCCCAGTTGATGCCTTTCGGCGGTCCCGTCGAAAAACCTCTTACCGAACAGGGTTTCCGCCTCTACACGCGCCAGTTCATGCTTCTCGATCTTCACAAGCCGACCGAATTCCGCATCTCCGCCACTACCGGTTTGCGTTTCTCCCGCTGGCATGACCGCTACTTCGATCCCTGCGCAAAATTAATCTTTCTCGCCTACGCCGACCACGTCGACGGCGACATCAACGATCAGTACCGCAGCAAGGCCGGCGCTCTTCGCTTTCTCAAAAATATTATTTTGCTCCCCGGCTGCGGCCAGTTCGTTCCGAGCGCTTCCTTCGTCCTCCACTATCCGGGCAGCGACGATCTTGTCGGCGCCGTCCTCACCAGCGAAGTCTCTCCCGGCGTCGGCCACACCACGCAGGTCTGCATCCTGCCGGGCCACCAGGGGCAGGGCCTCGGCCGCGCGCTCATGCTCACGGCAGCCGACTCCCTGCGCGGTCTCAAATTTCAGGAACTCACGCTTACCGTCACAACAGAAAATCGCACCGCCGTCCATCTCTACGAACAACTCGGCTTCAAAACGCTGAAAACCTTTACCGCTGGCGTCTGGCCTCGCTAACTCGAAGCCTCATCTTCCTTTCGTGCTGTCGGACGTACCCCAAAGGTGTAAGCTCACGTCACAGACAAAAGAGATGCGTGGAGCCGGCTGAGCTCACTCCACTTAAAAACGCATGCCGAGGTTCTCATGGCACGAATTACAACGCTGCTTGTAAATGGCGCAAAACGCCCGGTCGACGCCGATTCCCAATCCAGTTTGCTTTCCATCCTCCGCGAACAACTCGAACTCACCGGCACCAAGTACGGTTGTGGCGAAGGTCAATGCGGCGCCTGCACGGTTCTCATCGACGGCGTCCCGCACCGCTCGTGCCTCACACCTGCCGCAGACGCGGAAGGAAAATCCATCACGACGATTGAAGGCCTCGCTCACGGCGATCAACTGCATCCGCTTCAGGAAGCTTTTCTCGCCGAGGAAGCCATGCAGTGTGCCTACTGCACTTCCGGAATGATTATGTCCGCCGCTGGATTGCTGCACACGGACGCCAACCCTTCCGAAACAAAAATCAAAGAAGCGCTCGACGGCAACATCTGCCGCTGCGGCACGCATCCTCGCATCGTCGCCGCCGTCCAACGCGCCGCTCGCGCGGTGAAGGCAGGCACGCGATGAGCAATCACTCGCAAATCCCTGCTTCCATCGAACCCGAACGTTACGAATTCCGCGAAGCGCGCGCTTACGTTTTCGAACTTACGCGCCGCGATCTCTTCAAATTTCTTGGGGCCGGCGCACTCATTCTCTGCGCGGACACAAAATCCGTCGCGATGCAGGAATCCGGTCGCGGCCAGCGCCGTGGCGAAGACCTTCCCAAAGAAATCGGCGCATGGCTCCACATCGGCGAGGATGGCGCAGTCACCGTCTTCACCGGCAAAGTCGAAGTCGGCCAGAACATCCGCACCTCCCTGACGCAAGCCGTCGCTGAAGAGCTCTTCGTTCCACCTACTCAAATCTCCGTCGTCATGGGTGACACGCTGCTCACGCCTTTCGATATGGGCACCTTTGGCAGCCGCACTACGCCCACGATGAACTTGCAACTTCGCAAAGCCGCTTCCGCCGCGCGCGACATGCTCAAGGATCTCGCTGCCCAAACCTGGAATGTTCCGCGAGAACATCTCGTCGCCGCCGATGGAAAAATCTCCGATCCGCTTTCTAAAAACGTCTCGACCTACGGCGACCTCCTCAAAGGCCGCGAACTCGCACAACTCATTCCCGAACAGGATCCGCTAGTTCCTGCGACGGAATGGAAAGTCGCGGGCAAGCCGCTCGCAAAAATCGACGGTCGTGCCTTCGTCACCGGCGCTCACAAATATCCGTCGGACCAGAAACGTCCCGGCGTGTTGTACGGCAAAGTAGTTCGCCCCTCGAAATTCGAAGCGAAGCTCAGTTCTGTTGACGCTTCCGCCGCAGAGAATATGCCTGGAGTTATCGTCGTGCACGACGGCGACTTCATCGCAGTCGCTGCGCCGACCGAAGAACTCGCCACCCGCGCCGCAGCCGCAATCAAGACCGAATGGACCGCCGCTCCGCAGCCGTCCAGCAAAACCATCTTCGACTACCTGCGGAACAATCCCGAATCTCACGAGTCCGGCAACAGTTCTGCGAAAATTTCAGCGCCAGCAAACGCCCTCTCGGCCACCTACTCCGTCGCCTACATCGCCCACGCCCCGATCGAGCCGCGTGCCGCACTCGCCGAATGGACGGGCGAGAAACTCACGGTCTGGACCGGCACACAGCGTCCCTTTGGCGTCCGCGAAGAACTCGCCTCTGCGTTTCGTATCCCCCTCGAAAGCGTCCACGTCTTGATGCCGGACACCGGCTCCGGCTACGGCGGCAAACACACCGGCGAAACCGCTATCGAAGCCGCACGTCTTGCCCGCGCTGCGAAAAAACCCGTCAAAATTGTCTGGACGCGCAAAGAAGAATTCACGTGGGCTTATTTCCGCCCGGCAGGAGTGATCGACATTCGCGCTTCGCTCGATTCAAACGGCCGCCTCGAATATTGGGAGTTCACCAATTTCAATTCCGGTGGCTCTGGCCTCAACTCGCCCTACGCCGCCGAAGTCCGCAACGAACATTTCCAGCCCACAAAATATCCCCTGCGCCAGGGCTCCTATCGCGGACTTGCCGCTACCGCGAATCACTTTGCCCGCGAATCTTTCATGGACGAGCTCGCGCACCAGACAAAACTCGACCCGCTCGAATTTCGTCTCAAAAATTTGAAAGACGACCGGCTTCGCAACGTTTTCGAAGCCGCTGCGAAAAAATTCGCTTGGCCCCGAGTGAAAAAATCTCCCGGTCAAGGATTTGGTATCGCAGGTGGTGTGGAAAAAGGCGGCTATGTCGCCACATGCGCCGAAGTTGTTGTAGACAAAACCAGCGGTGCCGTTCGCGTCGTTCGCGTCGTCACAGCGTTTGAATGTGGCGCTATTGTGAACCCAGACGGCCTGCGCAATCAGGTGGAAGGTTCGAACATCATGGGACTCGGTGGCGCGCTCTTCGAAGCTGTCGAATTTGAAGACGGCCGCATCCTCAACGCGGCCTTTTCCAAATACCGCGTCCCGCGCTTCAAAGATGTGCCTGTGATTGAAACAGTTCTGCTCGATCGCAAGGATCTTCCCTCCGCCGGCGCCGGCGAAACGCCCATCGTCGGCCTCGCCCCAGCCATCGGCAACGCCATCTTCGACGCCACCGGCATCCGCCTCCGTTCTCTGCCCATGGTCCCGAACGTACTCGCTGTTAAGTAGTCTGTGGGTTCATTCATTCAATTCTTCCTTCGCAGCTAAAACTGCGTTATCCTCGCCCATATGAAGGTGAACTTTACGCCCGAGCAGATGGCCCGCCTGGAAAAAGCGGCTGCGGCTTCGAATACCGACGTCGAAGAACTTGTCAAAACAGCAGCTCTCACCGTTTCAGAGCAAGATGAGCAGTTCCGCGTTGCCGTATCGGATGGCATCGCCGCAGCCGACCGCGGCGAATTTATCGATGAAGCGGAAATGGATGCGCGTTTTAGAAAACTTCTTCAGTCCTAAATGCAAATTCGGTGGACACTTCCCGCAGTCACCGACATGGAAAATATCTCTCGTTATCTCCAACAACATTATCCGACCTACCGGAGCAAGACCCTATTCGCGCTCTATCGGGCGACAAAGTCTCTAAAGTGGTCGGCGCTGCGAGGCCGCAACGGGATGGTCTCCGGCACCAGAGAACTTATCTTGCCGTCACTGCCCTACATCATCGTGTATCGGCTCAAAGATGAATTCGTGGAAGTTCTGCGGATCTACCACGCTTCGCAGCAACGCGAATAAATTTTCCGAGGTCAGTTACTGGCGGTTGCCCAGTCTAGCCGCTTCAAACTCGTCTCCCTTCTGCCACTCCGCTAGCGCAGGTTGATTCGCAGCTTTCATTCCAAGCTCATACCCAAAGCGGGTCATCTTCGCTAGCCCGCCAAAATTCCAGTCGTCATGGAACTCATCCGACACCTGATGATAATGATGTTCGTTGTAGTCCTTCGCCTGCGCCTCACCCCACGCCGCGTCGTGGCCCTTGAACTTCATCCCTTCGCTGATCGAAAACGACGGAATCCCCACACGCGCCAAGCTGAAATGATCCGACCGATAATAATGTCCCGCACCCGGCAGCGCATCGGGCTTTATCGTCAATCTGAAATCCTTCGCGACCGCTTCCACCTCCGGATAAAACGTCGTGCGCTCCGCGCCGCTTACTTCCACTTCTTCCGGTTCACCGAGTGGCGCCAGCGCGTCATAGTTCAAATCGATTGAAATCCTTCCAGCCGGAATCGGCGGATGCTTCCCAAAGTATTCCGATCCCAGCAATCCCTGCTCTTCCGCCGTCACGGCTGCAAACAAAATCGATCGCTTCGGCGCAGGCGATTTGGCCCACACGCGCGCCAATTCCAGCAAAATCCCAGAACCTGTCGCATTGTCCACCGCTCCGTTGTAAATCTGATCGCCCTTCAACGACGGATCGATTCCGAAATGATCGTAGTGCGCCGTATACAAAACCGCTTCATCTTTCCGCTTCGCGTCCGAGCCCTCCAGCTTCGCCACAACATTTCGCGAAACAAATGGCCGCAACGAACTCACCAAGTGCGCCTTGAAGTGCACCGGCAATTCCACTGGCTTAAATTCCCGCGTCTGCGACTTCTTGTACAACTCATCCAGGTTCCATCCCGCCATCCCAACCAGCTTCTTCGCCACATCCAACTGAATCCACGACGCGGCTTCCAACTTCGGCGTCCCATCGCGCCGCAAGTAACTCCGCTCATTTCCCCAAGAATTTCGCACCACGTCCCATCCATAACTCGCCAAATCCGTCCGATGAATAATCAGCGTCGCCACCGCTCCATGCCGCGCCGTCTCTTCGAATTTGTAAGTCCATCGCCCGTAATAGGTCAGCGCCCCGCCTTTGAAAAACTTCTCGTCCGTCGATTCCGGCTCATTCACAAACACCAGCGCCACTTTTCCCTTCAAATCCACGCCTTTGTAGTCATCCCACTGGTATTCCGGCGCCGTAATTCCAAATCCCACAAACACAATTGGCGCATCAATATCCACGTTCTCTTCCTGCGCCTCGTTGTTCGTCACAAGTTCATCCGCGTACTTGATAGGAATTTCCGCTCCGCTCCCCGGAGCAACCGCAAACGTGCTCGACCCCAGCATCTTCACGCCCATCATCGGCACTTCCTGAAAAAACGTCCCCTTGTCCCCCGCCGGCTTCAATCCAAACGACTCAAACTGTTTGGCAATCCACTCCGCCGCCGCATCGCCACCCTTCTGCCCCGTCCCGCGCCCCTCAAACTCATCGCTCGCCAGCTTCTTCACATACTCCCGAATCTTCGCCGCTTCCACTTTCGCCTGCGGCCCCGCAAACGCCCCCTCCGCCAAACAAGCAGCCACGCCCATCGCCGCCAAAATCAGCGCACCCGTCCGTATGGTGCCAAGAATAGAGCGCTCACCTGCTTTACTCTTCATCTGTTCCCCACTTTCTGTAATCAGTCCGAAACCCCTGCGAGGCTGCAACTAGCTGGGTACCTGTGGGCTCTTGGTTTTCTCGGCTCCATTTTGCACCTTCGATTTCAATGCAAACAGCATTCCGGACACTTCATCAACGCTTGCGACCATTGTATTCAGCGTCTCTACCGAGAGATAGCCAAGTCGCCCGGCAATCAGCATGTGTGTTTCAAGCTCCCGCGCGGAGCCGCTTGCAATCGACAAGAACCGTGAAAACTCTCTCTGATTCCATCTCCCGAATCCTTCGGCGATGTTAGCTGGAACAGACGCCGCTGCGCGTCGAATCTGTGAAGTGAGCCCAAACTTCTCGCTGTCAGGAAATCTTGCCGTCGCCCGATAACTCTCTATGGTCAAGTCCATCGCCTTTCGCCAAACTTTCAAATCCTTTACTGATCGGATGGTCGCCACGGCTTCCTCCAACCACACTGGTTTCTGATTTCAGATTTCTGATATCTGATTCCTGGTCTCTGATTTCTGATCTCTGATTTCTCTCCTCACTTCTTCGCCTTATCCTTCAGCAATCCCTTGAGTTCCGACATAAATTCGGCCACGTCCTTGAAATCCATATAGACGCTGGCAAACCGCACATACGCGACCTTATCCAGCTTCTTCAACCGGTGCATAATCTGTTCGCCGATCTCTGTCGTCGTTAGCTCGCGCTCCGTCGCTTCATGCACGACGCTTTCAATCTCATCCACTATTGCTTCCAGCTTCGGCGTCGGCACCGGCCGCTTTTCGCAAGCCTTCAAAAGCCCCTGCAAAATCTTTTGCCGCTCAAATCGCTCGCGCCGGCCATCCTTTTTGATGACCATGTACGGAATCTCGTCAATCCGTTCGTACGTCGTGAATCGCCGCTCGCATTTCAAACACTCGCGCCGCCGCCGAATCGTGTCTCCGGTTCGCCCTTCGCGCGAATCAATCACCTTGTCATCCGTATGTCCGCAAAATGGACACTTCATCCGTTTCCTCCGCGGCCGCCCTGGGACGCGCCACGCTCCGCTTCATGCGCCAGCTCTTCTTTTTCCTGCTCCGCCATCTCCCGCAATTGCCCGAACGAAACGCCTTCACGAATCAACAGCGGAATCCCCGCAATGCTGCACGACGCAAACGTAATCAGCCACAGCACCAGCGCCGCCGCCACCGCAGCCTCTTTTTCTACTCCAAACACCTGTGTGTATGCAAAGATTGCCAGCGCCTGCGCTCCGCCGCCCACCGTCGGCAATTGCAAAATCGATCCCACCAGCGTAATCGCCAGCAACAACAAACAATCTCCCACCGTCAACAAAGACAATCGTCCGCCGAATCCGTGCGAAACAAACAGATAAACCAGCGCCACAAAATACCAGTGGATCACCGAAAGAAAAACGGCCTCCGCCAAATCCCGCCACGTTCGAATCGTCTGAATTCCACGCACGAATCCCAAAACAATTTTCGCAACGCTTGCGCGCCAGCCCTGTGCGCTGACCCACCCCTGCAACCGCCGCTCCACCATTCCGCCGCCGTGGAGCCGCAAATACGCCAGAAACGCAATCGTCCCAACCACTCCCGCCGCAAGCAACACGCCCGCCGTTCGTGCACCCTTGGCGATTACACTCGCCGGTCCGTCCACATGTTCCTGCGACGCGTACAGCAACAATCCGATTGCCGCAATCACCGCGCTGCTCGCAAAATCAAACAGCCGTTCCAGCACGTAAATTCCAAACGTATCCGCGACGGGAATTTTCGCTTTGCGCGAAAGCAGCAACGGCCGCACGGGCTCGCCCGCGCGCCCCAGCACAAACACCGCCGCGAATCCGGCCAGCGTCATGCGATAAATCGGCCAGAACTCCGCCTTCCCCAAATTTTTCTGGAAAACTTGCCAGCGCAGCGAACGCAGCGCGTAGCAACCGTAAATCAGCACTAGCGAAAGTAAAATGTCGAGTGGGTTGGCGCTTCGAATCGCGGCCCAAAGCTTGCCGCCGCTAAAATCCCCCAGGTGCAGTGCCCCTCGAGAACGGTACAGAACGAAGCCCAAAAGCACCAGCGCCGCCGCCCCCAGCCATAACTTCTTTCGCCCCGTCCGCATGAGCCTCTGAGCCTACTGACCTCGACCCCCTCCGTCAAGCTCGCCTCCAAACTATTGTTAGGACAGGGCTTGTTTCCCTTCCACTACCCCGGTAAGATGCCCTCCATTCGGTCGGTTTACCCGCTGTCGGCTCAGGGAACATTTTGGCTGCAGTTTTCGTTCCATACTCTGATAGGCCGAGAGACCTTTAGGATTCGAGGCTGATGAAGCGTTGGAGCAGGACGTCCAACTGGTCCAGCAATGCCTCCAGGGAGATGGCTCGGCCTGGGAGGAACTTGTGCGTCAGCACAATCGGCGCGTTTTTAATATCTGTTACCGCTTTACGGGTAACCGCACCGAAGCAGAAGACCTGACGCAGGATGTCTTCCTCCGCATTTACAAAACGTTGGCTAGCTACCGTTCAGCTCACGGCGGCTTTGCCACTTGGATGACCAGCGTGACGCGTAACCTCTTGATTGACCACTACCGCCGCACCAAGCGTGACCGGGCGACCGATTCGCTCGACGACGCCATGCCGGTAGTCGAAAACAAGGAGTCCAGCGCGAAACGCCCGGACGAGCAAGCGCTTCTCGGCGAATTGAGTGGCCAGGTGCAATCCGCCCTGACCAAGCTTTCGCCCGAATTGCGCGAAGCTGTCGTCCTGCGCGACTTGCAACAATTGGAATATGGCGAAATCCAAAAGGTTCTCGCGGTGCCCGAAGGAACGGTAAAATCTAGAATCAACCGGGGCCGTATCGAATTGGCTCGCATCCTGCAACAAATGGGGGTGCGACCCGCGTGAGATTGAAGTGGGCCAGTTTGAATTTTTTGGTTCGCATCAAAAATTCAAACAGCCCCACTGAACGTGAGATTGGATAACTCGCTGGGTGCTCTATGAACTGGACTTGTGAACAGACCGAACTGCTTCTGAGCGACTATCTCGACGGCCTTCTTTCCGTCGCCGAGAAGCACGACTTTGACGCTCACGTGAACTCCTGCGCCCGCTGCACTCCTTTTGTCTCCAGCGTTACCCACGCGCTTTTGAGCCTGCGTGCTCTTCCGCAAATCGAACCGTCGCCCCGCCTCGTTTACAACATTCTCGATAAGACGCTCGGCCCGCGCGAAACTGTCACCGGCTGGGCTGCGGTGCTCGGCTGGTTCCGCAATATCAACTTTCAGCGCGGCGCCTACGCCGGCGTTTCGCTCTGCGCCATGTTCCTGACAATCGCTTCCTTCACTTCCTTTAACTGGAAGAAGCCGCGCATCGCCGATCTCGCTCCTGCCACCGTTTATCGCGGCGCCGATCGCCAGGCGCATCTCGTCTATGCCCGCAGCACAAAATTCGTCAGCGACCTTCGCGTCGTTTATGAAATTCAATCCAGGCTGCAGCGCTCCGACGATTTGCAGAACAATCAGGATTCCACGACGCCGCAATCCACTCCCGAAAAAGATCCCGGTCGCACCGACGCATCTCCCGCTTCGCCCAAGCAACAGAATCGCGCGAACGACCTGGCTTCGCGCTCCATCGTTCTTGCAGCCGCATGCCCCATCTGTTCCGAAGGGAGCTCTCGATGAAGTGTGCCGTTCATCCTGAGGTGGATGCTACCGGCTTTTGCCGCAACTGCGGAAAAGCGCTCTGCTCGGTCTGCGCGCGCCCCGTCCGCGAAGTTCTCTACTGCGAAAACTGTCTGGCCCTGGGCATGGGAATGCCCGCCGCGCCGACACCGCAACCAACTCCGCCTCTGCCTGCCGATCCGTATTCCGCCCCGGCCTATATTCCTCCGCCCGTCGTGGCAGTCCCTCCACCGCAACCTGGCAGGTCCAGCGGCGCGATCGCCTTCATTCTTGGTTTCATCCTTCCCGGCCTCGGCGCCGTTTACAACGGCGAATACAACAAGGCGCTCATCCACATCGTGATTTTTGCTTCGCTCATCTTCGGCCTTGCGAACTCGGACAACCTGAGCGACGGCGCGATCGTCATGCTCGCGCTACTTCTCGCCGGCTTTGTTTTCTACACTGCTTTTGATTCCATGCGCGTGGCCCAAGCCAAGGCCACCGGCCAGCCCGTATCGGCTGACCCTCTCGAGTCGATCGGCCGCACTCTTCCGATGGGGCCAGTCATCCTGATCGGCATCGGCGTGCTGATGCTGCTCAACAATTTCCGCATTTTCGATTTTCTTCATCTCAGTTTTGTCCGCCTGTGGCCGCTCGTTTTGATTGGCGCTGGCATCATGATGTTTCGTAATCGCGCGAGCCGCCTGTGATTCGGCGGCTGCTTTTGAAGGAGAGCTAGAATGAGCGATAGAGTTCGCTGCAGTTGCCGACGGTGCACCATTCGCGGCCTCATGGGCCCGGCAATTATCACGACGGTTGGAATTCTCTTTCTTCTTGGCGAATTCAGCGGCGGCAATCTCAGTTTTGGCCACACCTTTCCCGTCATTCTCATCGTCATCGGCGGAATCTTGCTCGCCTCGTCCATGTCGCCCACCGACGGCCACATCGGCGACAGCCAGACCCCGGTAATGCCTCCTCCGCCCGCGCCTCCCGCGAACCCTTATTCCGGCTCGCCGCAAGGTCCGCAAGGACAGGGACAATAACTCCAAATGGCGAACGGATCTCAATCTCCGCCACGTTCCAGCGGCCTTTTCAGCGGACTGCTTCTCATCACGCTCGGCATCTTGATGTTGCTGTGGACCTACGAGCACATCAGCCTCGGCCTGGTCCTTCGCCACTGGTGGCCCTTGATTCTCATCGGCTGGGGCCTGGTCAAATTTTATGAACGCACCGTCGCACAGCGCCAAGGCCGTACCGCCGGCTGGATTACCGCCGGTGAAATTTTTCTCGTCGTCGGCGTCTTTTGCTTGATCGGCGTCGTCGTCATCGTGGACCTCGTTCGCTACAGACTCCACGACAAAGGTGTGTGGGACAAAATCGATATCGGCGAACCGTTTTCCTTTGATCTCGATATGCCGCCGCAGCCCGTTTCGCCGAATGGACATCTCCAGCTCGCCGTCCCTCGTGGCGACATCACGGTCCATTCTTCCGACGAATCGCAGGTTGTGGTCACCGGCAAAAAACAAATTCGCTCCTGGAATCAGGAAGCGGCCGAAAAAATGTCTGACTCCGCGAAGCTCGAACTCTTCAAAGAGGGCGATATGTACACGCTTCGCCCGACGGGCGCGGCGGAAGACGATCACCGCTTCGGTTTCGATCTCGACGTTACCGTCCCCAAAAAATCCGAAATCTCCGTCAAATCGCAAAAGGGCGACATCCATATCGCCGACGTCGCCGCTCCGGTTTCCATCGCCACGCAAAAAGGCGACATCGAAATTTCCGATACCGGCGGCAGCGTCACCATCGACACGCAGGGTGGCGACACTACTGTCTCCGATACAAAGGGTGACGTAAAAATCGCCGGCAAGGGCGGCGAAGTCAGCGTAACCAACGCATCCGGCGGCCTCACCTTGAACGGCGAATTCTACGGGCCGATTCGCGCCGAAAAAATCGCCAAGGGCGTCCGCTTCATTTCCCATCGCACGGATTTCACGCTCACCCAACTCACCGGACACATGGAAATCGGCTCCGGAAATTTTGAAGTCGTCGACGCGCCCGGCAATCTTACGCTCCGCACTTCCTCCGCCGACGTCACCATCGAAAATCCCGGCGGCAAAGTGAATGTCGACGACCGCAATGGCAACATCGACGTCCGCTATTCCGCCGCGCCCAAAGACGACGTCCAGATCACCAACTCTTCTTCGGGCATCACTCTCAGCCTGCCCAGCAACACCAGCTTTGAAGTCACGGCCGATTGCCACTCTTGCGACATCGAATCCGATTTCTCGAACGCTTCGCTCAACAAAACGACCGCGAAGAACGGCGACACGCACCTCGAAGGCAAATACGGCTCCGGCCGCTCCGTCAAAATCATCCTTCGCACCAGCTACGGCTCCATCACCATCCGCAAAACCTCCTAGCTCTCCAGCCTTTGTAACTCCTCATTGTGTAGGGCCAGGAATTTGTAGGGCCCGCTTTCCGAAGCGGGCCGTCTTCGATTCTGCAAAACGCGCAAGACACAAATCCCGCCACTCCCCACGCCTCAAACGCCAAAAAGTCTTTGTCCCTTTCATCACGTCTAACTCTTCAATCTCCAACTCGCGGTCCAGGAGCCTCGATGAAAAATTTCCTCCTCGGCGTCCTCTTCACTCTCGTATTCGGCGCTCTCGCCGTGATCGCCTACCTTCGCCTCGGCTTCCTCGAAGTCCGCGCCGACCTCCCCGCAACTCGAATCGAGTCCGCCCTGTTCGCGACGGCAGTCCGCGCCTCCGTCCGTCGCCATGCGCCGGAAATTCCCAATCCCTTTCAGCCCACCGACGAAACTCTCATCGCCGGCGGCAAAATCTACACCGGCGAATGTTCCGGCTGCCACGGCGACCTCGACCCCGGCAAAGGCGGCTCAGGATCCTCGCTAATTCCCTCGCCACCGCAATTTTCGACCACCGGCACCGATTACACCGAGGCTCAAGTCTTTTGGGCCGCCAAACACGGCGTCCGTCACTCAGGCATGTTCGCCAACGGCCAGTGGGACTCCGACGAACGCCTCTGGCAAGTCTCCGCGTTTATCAAACGCATCCGTTCTCTTCCCCCAAACCTCAGGTCCCAAATCCTTCCCCCAACATCGAAATAGCCCTTCCGCCCCCTCTTCTCTGTGTCCTGTGTGCTCTTACGTCTGTGCCCTCTGCGTCAAATCTTTCTCCTTTCTCTTTTCTCTTTCTCTTTCCTGCTTCCTTCTTCTCTGTGTCCTCTGTGCTCTTATCTCTGTGCCCTCTGTGTTAATTCTTCTTCTTAGGGCTAGGAAATTGTAGGGGCCGCTTTCCGAAGCGGCCCTCTTCGCTTCCACAAAACGCGCAAGACACAAATCCCGCCGCGAGGCGTCTAATAAACAAGCCATGCGCAGGTTGCTGATCGTCGGTGTCCTCGCCGCAGCGCTCTTAGGCGCAGTTGCGCTACCCGCCCAACTGCAACAACCCGCGCCTCGTCCCGGCCCAAAATCCCTCTTCCTCGAAAAACTCTCCACCGCCGCCATCGCGCGCACACAACTCTCCGTCCGCTACGACCCTGCCTACATCAAAATCCCCTACCCCAACGGCGACGTCCCCGCCAACACCGGTGTCTGTACCGACGAGGTCATCCGCTCCTACCGCTCCCTCGGCATCGACCTTCAAAAAGAAGTCCACGAAGACATGGCCAAAAATTTCTCCGCCTACCCCAATCAACGCCGCTGGATGCTCGCTCACACCGACACCAACATCGACCATCGCCGCGTCCCGAATCTTCAGGTCTTTTTCTCTCGCAAAGGCCAATCGCTCCCCATTACCGCCAACAACGCCGACTACCTTCCCGGCGAACTCGTCACTTGGGATCTCGGCGGCAACATCCCTCACATCGGCATCGTCGTAAATCAAAAATCGCCCGCCAGCGGCCGCTATCTCGTCGAACACAACATCGGCGCCGGCCCCAAAATCGAAGACGTTTTGTTTTCCTGGCGCATCACCGGCCACTTCCGCTATTTCGGCCCCACCGCCGCGCCTCGACTATGAATGCTTCGCTGTAGCTCACCCCTTCAGAGACTGTGTCGCAACTGGGGCTTGAGATTGGCAGAGAAGTTTGTCAGGAAGGGACGTGCCAAACTATCTGCGGTATCCGGCATGTGGCTTGCTCCGCTCGCCGGATTTGGCCCCGTTCTCGGTCACCGCCGAAGCAGGGCTTTTGTTCCTGCTTGCAACGCACTATTAGCAAGCATATACGGCTAACATTTACTTTGTGCTTGCAGTCTCCCCGCGGATAGTGCATGCTGCACCTTGGGAGGCGTCACGGTATGACAGAAGAAATGAGTATTCAGAAGCTAGGCGGAGATGCTCGTGCGGCAAAACTAAGTCCCGGTGAGCGCAAAGAAATAGCCAAGAACGCAGCGAATGCGAGATGGAACGCCAATCTACTTCGTGCAACTCACGACGGTCCACTGCAAATCGGCGATTCCACCTTAATGGCCGCGGTTCTGCCGAATGGCAAGCGTCTCATAGTTCAGGGAACGATGTTGACAGCTATTGGCCGATCGCGCACTCCGAAAGCAGGAACGGGCGGTTCGGTCAACGTCGACGGACTCCCCTTCTTTTTGAGTGCAGAAGCACTCAAACCCTTCATTACAGACGATTTACGGTTGTCGACGACCCCCATACTTTTCCGCTTAAAAGGCGGCCAACGGGCGGTCGGATATGACGCACTATTGCTACCGCAGGTCTGCAAGGTTTACCAGGATTTGCGCAACTCATTAATGGGAAAACTAGCCAGCGAAGACGAGAAGGCTATCAAAGAAGCGCGTCCAATTTACGCGAAATACAAACACATCATCGAGAGATGCGACGAATTGTCGCATGGATTTGGGCAGCGTGGAATCCTAGCTTTAGTTGATGACGCCACGGGCTATCAAGACGACAAAGTGCGTCAAGACATCGACCGCATTATCAAGGCATACGTAGCGCCGGGACTTGCTCCGTGGGTTCAGAAATTTCCTCATTCATTTTTCCGGGAAACTTATCGTTTATTGGGATGGGAGTACAAGGCTGGGCAGACGAGGCATTCGCCTTACATGGGTAAGTTCATCAACAAATACGTCTTTGAAGCTCTACCTCCGGGCGTTCTAGATGAACTGAAGGCCAGATTGCCGAAGAATGAAAAAGGAAATCGCCGTGCGAAGCTATGGCAACTCCTAACGGTCGACACTGGCATTCCACATTTAGATAGGCAACTCACCGCGGACTTAACGCTCATGCAGGTGTCCGAAACAAAGCTACAGTTTGAAGAATATTGGGACAAGTTGTTTGGTAAACAGCCGCGATTGCCGCTGACCATGCTTAAGGAAATTGAGGACAAATGAGAAATTGGTGGCCCACTCCTCCGAGGCCGCCACCAAGTTTTCAGCCAAATGGCGCGACTCCATGCCGTTAGACTCTGCGTCGCGGCTGCAATGCTCGAACTGAGTGGGCAAAAGTACACCTGACCCTCACCCCGTCCTTCAGCACAACTACCTTCGAATCATTTTTCGTTCTAGCCTTTCTTCATGTACGTCGCGCAAAACCTCCTCGCTTCGCACCGCGCCCTCGCTCCAATACCCATGGGTGACCAACAGGCCCCCTCCGCCGGCCCCAAGTCACCCAAACCAGCCGATCGAGTACCCGTACCAGGGAGGTGCCCTCGCCTTAAGTCTTCTGGAATGAATACTTACGAAAAATGGGGGGAGGGGGGTGGGGTCCCCTCATGGTTTACCAGCAACACTCCCGATTATGCTCTTCTCTTGCGCTCTTTTGCCGACCACGGCAACTCATCTCGTTTCCCTTCAACCGTTTGCGCACTCTTTGCCAAAATACGGGGTGTGTATCCCGGACGTTTCTGCGGGACACCCGGGGTGTACCCCCAATGCAGTTCGCTCTTCTCGGAACGATTCTTCCCTATCTCTGTGAACTCGGTGACTCTGTGGCTATCGGTCTCTTCACCGTTCCGCCACGCGATTCAGATCTTCGTAGAACGAGGGGAACGACACACCCGCACATTCCGCGTCGCGAATCGTCGTTGGACCTTCGGCCGCGAGTGCGGCAATGGAACACGCCATCGCGATGCGATGATCGCCGTGCGGCTCGATTTCGGCGCCGCGCAATTTTCCGGCGGAGCGGCCGGCGACTTTCAATCCGTCAGGACGCTCTTCCACCGTCGCGCCCATCCTCCGCAAATTCTCAACCAGCACCGCGATGCGGTCGCTTTCTTTTACGCGCAATTCGCCGGCGTCGCGAATTTCAATTCCCTCTTCCGTGTACGGGCCAAGCGCGGAGAGCATCGGCAGTTCATCAATCACGAGCGGAATCGTATCGCCGGAAATTACGCCGCCTTTCAACGCGGCGCCTTTCACGGCGAGGTCGCCGATCACTTCGCCATGCGTGCTTTGCACGGCCTGAATCTGAATGCTCGCGCCCATTTGCGCGAACACGTCCAGAATCGCAGTTCGCGTCGGATTCAATCCGACATTTTGAATCAGGATGCTCGACTCCGGAAAAAGCGAAGCTGCGGCGATGAAAAAGACGGCCGAGGAAATATCGCCCGGCACATCGAGATTCCGCGCCGTCAATCGGATCGACCCATTTGCGCCCGCGCCATGAATTTTGGTGATGCGCGCTTTGCGTTCGACCGGCGCTCCGAATTCTTCGAGCGCAAGTTCCGTGTGATCGCGTGTTCGCGCCGGCTCGGTGACAATCGTTTCGCCTTCGGCAAAAAGTCCCGCCAGAAGCACAGCGGATTTCACCTGGGCGCTCGCCATCGGCATTTTGTAGTCGATTGCGTGAAGTTTTCCGCCGCGAATTTCCAGCGGCGCAAAATTATCGTCGCGCGCTTTGATGTCCGCTCCCATCTCGCGCAAGGGGCCGACGACGCGTTTCATCGGCCGCTTCTGCAGGCTCTCATCGCCACTGATCGTCGTTTTAAAATCCTGCCCGGCCAGAATTCCGGAAAGCAGCCGAATCGTTGTGCCGGAATTTCCCGCGTCGAGCGACCGCCAACTGCTCTTCAGGCCGCGCAAACCGTGGCCGGTGACGCGCACCGTTGCACCCTCCACTTTCACTTCGGCGCCCAGCGATTTCATGCAGCCGAGCGTGCTGTGGCAATCGGCCGCGGCGGCAAAATTGCGCAGTTCGGAAGTGCCTTCGGCCAGCGCGGCCAGCATGGCGTAGCGATGCGAAATGGACTTGTCTCCGGGCATCAGAACGCCGCCGGAGAGGGCGTGTGCGGGATGAATTGTCTGTTTGCTCACACGGAAATTCTAGCATGCGATGCGCCGTCAACCGCGTGCCCCACCTGTACGCGCGGACAGTTTTCCCGAATGCACTTCGCGGCAAACACGCTGAAACAGTCCGGGCGGCCGCTGCGTATCATATACATAGGCGGTATTGAGGAGATTGGGAAATGTCAGCCAGTAGTGAAGTTCGCAAAATTGCAATCAGGACCGGCGTCCTGATTGGCAGCGTATTTGTCCTTTCGGTTTTGCTCGCCGCGATGCCGGGTCATCGCGTGCCCATCGTGGACGCACAATCGCCGCAGGAAGCGGCGCCATCCGCGCAGCCGATGCAGGAAATGGATCACAGTAAGATGCAGATGCCGGACGCGGACGAACAGTCCAGCGAAAAAGATGCGATGGCCGACATGGCGCATATGCACGGCTCGAATGCGCACATGACGATGACCGCGATGCGCCCGCAGACTGCCGAAGATTTGCAGAAGGCCAACGAAATTGTGGCGCAACTCCGCTCCGGAATCGAAAAGTACCGCGACTATCACGTTGCGCTCAATGACGGCTTCAAGATTTTCATGCCGAATGTTCCGCAGCCGGAATACCACTTCACGAATTACGGAAACGGATTTTTGGCGGCGATGAAATTCGATCCCTCACGGCCAACTTCCCTGCTCTACAAAAAAACCGGCTCCGGATACGAGTTGGTCGGCGCGATGTACACCATGCCGAAGCGCGCGACGCCCGAACAACTCGATCAGCGCGTGCCACTCAGCATCGCGATGTGGCACTTGCACACGAATCTTTGCTTGCCGCAACAATCGGAATTGAAAACCGCGGACTGGACGAAATTCGGCTTGAAGGGCTCCATCGCGACGCAGGAAGCCTGCGATGCCGCGGGCGGCCGCTTCCGTCCCTCGGTCTTCGGATGGATGGTCCACGTCTATCCCTACGAATCCTCGCCCGACAAGATTTTCGCCATGCACCACCACGACTGATTCCGCGCTGGGGCGCGAAAATGCGCCCCGGCATCCTTTTTCCCTCCCAACGACTCCAATCGAGTTTTAGGACTCCTATGCCGCGGGTCCCATCTTTTGGGCGTCGGTGGTTCGATTGCGCCCCCGTACCCCGGCAGGTATCATTGCCAACCCATGACCTCGGGCCTCTTTTTTTCTCAACAGGTTGCACGATTTTTCAAGAAGTTCTCGCTCGTGGCGCTGCTGCTCTTTGGCGGCGCAATCCTTCCGTCAGTTCATGCCCAATCGAGTGATTTCCTGCCCTTGGATCAGGTAAAGCCCGGAATGCAGGGGTACGCCTACACGATTTTTGCGGGCGACCAGGTCGAAAAATTCGACCTGGAAGTTTTGGGAGTGATTCCAAATTTTCTTGGGCCGAAGCAATCGATTATTTTGGTGCAACTGAAGGGGCAAAAAGTCGAGCGCACCGGCGTCGTGGCGGGAATGAGCGGCAGTCCGGTTTATTTGGATGGAAAACTTGCGGGCGCGCTCTCGCTGAAATTGGGGACGTTTACGAAAGATCCGATCGCCGGAGTAACGCCGATTGCGGATGTAATTTCCGGCGGGACTTTCAATTCACCGGCGATGGCGGGAAATGCGCTGTTGCCGAGCGACGCGGCAATGCACGCGGGAATTCAGAACGGCGCGGCGCTGCAATCGATTGAAACGCCGCTGATTTTTTCCGGATTTCAACCGGCGGCAGTGGAGAGATTCGCGCCGCAGTTGAACAGTTACGGATTTGTTGCGGCTCAGGGCGGAACCGCGGCGCCGCGGCCCGATGACGCAAAACTTGCGCCGGGTGATATGGCTGGAATGGTTCTGGTGCAAGGCGACGCGTCGATCAATTCGGCGTGCACCGTGACGGCGGTGCAGGGCGACAAAGTATTTTTGTGCGGGCATCCGTTTCTGAGTTTGGGCG
>Ga0209060_10002108_pt1 | contig 19416 bp, 13 predicted proteins | sample Coa_R1_8_FD_187155 | JGI IMG/M metagenome (GOLD analysis project Ga0209060, IMG submission 187155) | Surface soil microbial communities from Centralia Pennsylvania, which are recovering from an underground coalmine fire - Coalmine... | ecosystem: Environmental > Terrestrial > Soil >...
CCATCGTCACCGTGTAGCCGCCCAGGTTCAAGCCGGTCGCCGGACCAAGCGCCGTAATTGCCGGAACAGGGGCGAGGTAGGTGAATTGATCCGCGGCCGACGTCGCAGACGTGCCGGACGGTGTCGTAACGGTGATATCGACGACCCCGGCGGCATGAGCGGGGGCGTCGAAAATCGAGATTCTGCTATCGGAGTCCACAGAAAAACTAACTGATTTGCCGCCGAACGAGACGGCCGTAGCTTTGCTGAAATTGCTACCAACCACCGTGACCCGGTAGCCGCCCAGGTTCAAGCCGGTCGCGGGGCTGAGGCCCGTGATGGTCGGAGCCCCAGGTGCGGGTGACGAAGCCAGGTACGTGAACTGATCAGCAGCAGATAGAGCGGATGTCCCCGAGGGCGTCGTGACCGTCACGTCCACAACACCGGCGGAATGAGCGGGCGTATTGAACACCGAGATCTGCGTATCGGAATCGACATGGAAGAAGGACACGACCGTGCCGCCAAAGGAGACCGCGGTGGCCCCGGTGAACGAACTGCCCACGATGGTTGTGGTGTAGCCGCCCTGGGTCAAGCCGGCGGGCGGCCCCAGGCCGGCCACGACCGGAGCTGGCCGCGTCAGGTACGTATACTGGTCGGCGGCCGAGATGGCGGAAGTGCCCGACGGAGTCGTCACGGTGACATCGACCACGCCGGCAGTATGGGCGGGGACGCCGGTAACCGTGATTTGGCTGTCCGAGTCGACATGGAAGAAGGAGGGGGCCACACCGCCGAACGAGACGGCGGTGGCCCCGGTGAACGAACTGCCGACCAGGATGACATTCTCCCCTCCCGGTGTGAAGCCGGTGGCGGCTCCCACGCCGGTAACCACCGGTGCGGGACGGGCTACGTAAGTGAACTCATCTCCGGCCGAAGTGATCGAAGTGCCCGACGGCGTGACAACGGTGACATCCACCACACCGGCCGCATGGGCAGGGATGCTGTACACGTTGATCACGTTGTCGGATCTCACAGCAAAGGAAGAGGTCGCCACGCCCCCGAACAGGACTGCAAAGGCTCCCGTGAAGTGGCTGCCGATGAGGGTAACGTTGTAGCCCCCTTCCCGGACGCCGCTGGCTGGCCCGAGGCCCGTTACCACCGGTGTGGCCGCGACGACCGGAGCCGTATAGGTGAACTGGTCCACCGGCGTGGCCGCGGAGGTCCCCTGCGGCGTGGTCACACGGACATCCACGGTCGGATTTACCACGCTGTGCGCGTAATATTGCTGGCTGCGTTGCAGGACTGGAGTGCCAAGCTGGCCTTGCTCGATCTTCGTATCCTTCAGGTATCCGGCCACCCCTCCGGGAGTTGTTTCTGTGGCCGTGGTGGAATCATAGTAATCGGCCAGCTCAATCAGACCCTGGTGATCGTAGAGGTTCTGGTAGTGGCCGGGTGTGTCCTTGCTGAGCAAGTCCGATTGACTATCATCGAAGCCGCTCACCGACGAAGGCATGGCCTTGAGGATGAGGCGCCCCTGGTCATCGTACCGGTAGGAGGTTTCCCACTGGCCAAGCACCTTCGTAATCGTCGTGTGGACCGACGTGGCGGCTACGGTTTGATTGATGTAGGGTTGTGGCACGTCCGGGTTATCAACGTTCGGGCCGTAGTAGTGGAACGGCAGCGTGAAGCGGAAGGTGTTGGCGTCCACGCGAGTCACGGTGAAGACACCGTTATAGAGTTCCGGCAACACGCCGCTGATGGCGACCACGTCACCGGTGTTGAGCCCGTGATTCGGTGCCACCACGGTGATGGTCCCGCCGCTTGCAGAGGACGCAGTGACCGTCATGCTGGTCACGGCCATGCTCGCGCCGCCGACATGGACATAATCCTCCAGCACGGGTTGGCCAACCTCATCGGTGTAAACCACCTCCCGGTCATGATCCCCCCAGTTGGGACTATCGCCGGGCAGATACTCCGTCGTCTTCATCCGCCAGAGGTTGTAATCGATGGTGTTGAAGCCCAGACCGACGAGATCGTAATTGCCGGCGTATTCGAACTTCGACGTACCCTGCCCGCCGCTGCACGTCGAACAGCCGGCTCCCTGGGCGATTTCCTCCGTAACGCGGTACCGCGTCCCAACCCGGTAGCCCGTCCGCCAGTAGTAATTCGTGTCGGTGTTTTCCCAGTAGTTCGCTCCGAAGCTGGGATCGCCGTCGGACCCGACGTGGTCGGCCCAGCGTTCGTAGGTGAAGAAATTGTTGACATACGGCTGGATGGCGGCATCCGAAGCAGTCAGGTAGTTCGGCACTGCGTCGGCCAGTCGATCCAGCGCCGCCCCGCCCACCACCGTCTTCAGGCCGCTGAAGAGGTGGAGGTCGCCCCCGGCACCTGGTGAGTTCGAGTTATACTTCCCGCCGGAGGGCTCGATCGGATCGGGACCGCCGGTTGTTAGAGCATTGTTCGTGGGGCCCTGCGACGGCAGGAACCCCTCGCCGGTGAGCTTGTAATAGCGGTAATAATGGGCATCGATCCGTTGCCAGGTAATGGAGCCGTCGCCAGTGGCCACCGGGTTTTCGATCTGAACCATCTGCAAATCGCCCAGCCGGCCATTGGGGTCGTTCTGCCAGCCGCCGGCGCCGTTAGGAAGCCGGCCGGTGTAGTAGCTGTACTCCGCCCGTTGCACCGGCTGCCAGCCGCCTTGGCCATCAGACCGCTGGAGCGTGACCTGTGTCACGAGCTGGGGCGGGGAGGCATTGGCGGCGGCTACCAGGTCATTGGTGACCGTGGCATAGGTGTAAGCGAATTGGTCGGTGGCGCCGGTGGCAGAATCGGTCAATGTCACGGCCGTCAGGTAGCCGGCCGCATCGTAATCAGCCGTTACCTGTGAGATGCCGTTGGCCGCCGTGTAGCTCTTGAACCGGCCATACTTGTGCGAAAGGTCGGTCCCCATCGAGTGGGCAATCGGCTGATTGGTCGCGTTTCGGTTGACATCGTAGAACTCGGTGACGTTCCCTTGGGAGTCGGTGAGGCGCAAGATAGGCACCGATCCGGGAACCCAGTCGAGCCGGTTGTTCTGGGCGCCCCACGCTGGATAGCTTGTGTAGGGGCCGGAGCTCGGAATCGTGAACGTATAGGTGCTATCGCCCCCTTGGATGACGGAGATCCGATTGTCGGGTGTGGTGCCGGGCGCGACATCCGGACCGCCATTGATGCCGCCTCCGACGACCAGGTAGGGTAGCTCGCTCACCGCCCAACCATTGCCGTTGAAACTGGAATTGTTCAACCCCGTCCAGCTCCGGGTCTGGCCCCATGGGAAGCCCAAGGCACTGCTGCTGAGGTCCGTCGCAGAAATCACCGGCATGCCATCGAACTCGCGCACGGGATTGCCCGAGACGGCGGACCCTGCTTGGCCGTTGTTCGCATTGGGCTGCACAGCAGGCGAAGTGTTCGTGCAATTCTTGTCGGAAGAATTACTGGAGAAGACATCGCCGGTTCCGACCGGCGGAGCAGGATTATTCGGGGGAGAGTTGCTGGAAAAGATGTCGCCAGGACCGGTGGACGGGGGAGGGGTTCCCGATCCATTTCCCGAAAAGATGTCGCCGGGCCCGCCGGACGGGGGGGAATATCCCGGCGTGTTGGTCGAGAAAATGTCGCCGGGTCCACTGGGGAGCGAGAAGTCGCCCGGAGGATTTCCGGAATAAATATCGCCGGTCCCAAGAGAATCGCCAGGAGTGTTTGTGGCGAAGACATCGCCGGGAGTATCGGGCAAGGGAGTTTCGTCGATCGGGTCATTGGAAACGAACCCGAAGGGCCCGACGCCGCCCGATCCGGTCAGACCGGGTTGAGTGACGGGTTGCTGAGGCCCGGCAATCCAGCCATAGGGGATCTTGGCCGTTGGCGCTGCCGATTCCGCCGACGATGGAGGAGGGGGAGCTTCTGCCCCGGCCGAACCGGACGGGGCACCCACCGAGCCATTTGTCCCAGCCTCTGCCTGGACCGGCCGTGAGTTCCCCGCTTCACTCGTTCCCGTCAAGGCTCTTCTTGCGGCCGGAGAAGCCCCGAAGGGCAACGCCCACAGCCCGTCGAAGTTATTGGCCAGGAGTTGATCAACGCCGTCTTTATCCCAGACCACGGAATCTCTGAGATCCGATCGGTTCCCTTCTGGGACGGCTCCCTGTTCTGTGGAGGGCGCTTTGTCACTGGGATGAGTGCCCACTTCTGCGACGAACGACCAGCCATTCACGTGCAACGCCGGGATGCTGTTTCCCCACGAGGCCGGGAATCGGTCAGCAATAGCGACCTCGGAAGCCCAAGGATCTCGAGCCGAGCCGGAGAAGTGGGCACCGGAGAACCAGCCGGCCAGCAAACCGCCCAGCACCGCGTCACCCGGCGGTAGACGATCTTCGAGCCGCTCCACGGTGGGACGATCACCCGGACGGCGTTTCGATGCAGACTCAAGAGAAACGCGATGACGCATGGCTACCTCCCCCGGGCAAGGCAAAACCGGTGGAAGGAGCCGTGCCACCGCGTTGTTTCCTTGTCCCGTGAATACGGAATGGATTCGTCCCGGTGCGTATCTTCGACCGAGCCTATAACGGCGACAACCGGTTTGCAAGCGTTATCTGAAAAAATGGAGAAACCGGTGGCCGGGTCGCCGGGAGTGAATCCCACGGCATCGATAGACAATACGGATGGTTTGCGAAAACCTTACACGGGCTGGGTGCCTTCTGCGGCGAATTTGCAGCAGGCTCTGCGGTCTGGGCGGGCCTTACGTGTGTGCATTCCAGCGAACGATCTGTTCGCCGACCTGGCGTACCTGCTCGTCGGTCATCTGCGGATACATGGGCAAGCTAAGGATTTCCCGGCAAACCTGTTCTGTCTGGGGAAGTCCCCTACCGCCCAGGACAACCCGGTCTTGATAGGCGGGCTGCAAGTGGACGGGGAGCGGATAATGGATTGCCGTGCCGATCGCGTTTTCCCGCAGGAACTGTCGAAGGCGTTCCCGATCCCCGGTGCGCACGACATACAGATGGTAAACGTGCTCGACATCATTCCCGGCCTGGGGCAGCCGAAGTGTCGTGCGGGAGAGCAGACGTTCATAAGCCCGCGCCAATTCGCGGCGGCGACCGTTTTCCGACGCCAAATGGGTGAGCTTCACCCGCAACACGGCTGCTTGCACTTCGTCCAGCCGGCTATTCATCCCAGGAAGGGCGCTCACATACCGTTCGCGCCAGCCATATTCTCGCAGCAGCCGCGTCCGTTCGGCCACATCGGCTGCATTGGTCGCCACGGCGCCGCCGTCTCCCAGCGCGCCCAAGTTCTTGGTGGGATAGAAACTGTAGGCCGCCACATCGCCCCAGGTCCCGACCTTTCGTCCTTGGAGGGTGGCTCCATGCGCCTGGGCACAATCCTCGATCACCCGGAGATCGTGACGCCGGGCAATGTCGAGGATCGCTGCCATATCGGCAGGATGACCATAGAGGTGGACCGGGACCACCGCTTTCGGCCGACTGGCCTGCCGTACCGCATCTTCTAGCTGGTTGGGATCCAGCGTAAACGTCCGGGGATCGATGTCCACCAGCACCGGCGTGGCTCCGGCCAATTCAATCGCGGCCACGGTCGCGACTGCTGTATGGGAGACGGTGAAGACCTCGTCTCCCGGGCCAATGCCGCAAGCCCGCAGAGCAAGGTGGAGCGCTTCCGTGCCGCTGCCAACACCGACCGCGTGCGCCAACCCCATTGCCTTGGCAAATTCCTGCTCGAAAGCAGTGACTTCCGGCCCGAGAATGTACCAGCCGCCTTCAAGGACCCGGCGAACCGCGGCGTCGAGCGCTTCTTTGTGGGCCTGGTAATTGGCTTTGGGATCGGCGAATGGCAGCAATGGTCGAGCAGGCACGGGTCTCCTCCCTCTCCGATGGGTGGCGCGGCTCGCATACTGTGCCGCAGCCGTGGCGGCTTACAGATAGTGCGGCAAATGTTCGCGATAAAAGTCCAGAGTACGAGTTAATGCTTCCCGCAAGGGCACTTTTGGCTCCCAGCCTAACGTTGACCGGATCCGGTCGAAATTGGCGTAGTAATCACCGATATCAATTCGCCGGCGATCGGTAGGAAAGGAGCGGGTAACGTAGCGGCCGCCGCCGTTGATCTGGACGAGCAGGTCGGCCAAGTCCTTCAGGCTGATCACGCAATCGCCGCCCAAGTTGAAGACTTGGCCATTGGACGCTTCATTGGCGGCAGCCAGCAGAAAAGCATCGACGGCATCGTCCACGTAGGTGAAATCGCGGAGTTGATGTCCCTCCCACACCTCGAACGGTTGGCCCTCCACGAGTAAGCGAATCCAGATGCCGACAAAGGTTTGACGGGCATCCTTGACGCGCATGCGCGGGCCAATCGTGTTGGTCAGGCGCAAGGCACAGGCTCGAACATCATAGACATTGTTGTAGAGGATGTGATATTCCTCTCCCGCAATCTTGTTCACGCCGTTGACATCGACCGGGCCGAGGAGATGGTTCTCGTCCACCGGCAGATACTTTGGTTTGCCATAAATCTGGCGGGTACTGGCGTATACGACCTTGATGCGCGGATTGTATTTGCGGCAGGCTTCCAGAATCGAAAGCTGAGCCCGGCAATTGATGTCGAGGTCGGTGTACGGGTTTTGCATGGAATCGGCGTGACTGGTTTGCCCGGCCAGATTGAACAGGAAGTCCTGTCCTTGCACGAGATAGCGCATGCTGTGTTCGTCGCGGACATCGGAGATGTTGACCTGAAGCTTCTCCTCGAGGCCGGCGATGTTGAACAGATTCCCGCCATATTCGGGAACCAGGCTATCCGCGACCGTAACCCGAGCCCCCAGTTCGACCAGGCGCCGTGCCAAGGCGGAGCCGATGAACCCTAAACCGCCCGTGATCAGGATACGCTGTCGTGAAAAGATTTCTGCATTCATGCGCCGATCCGCCTACCGAAGCCAAGACGTCCTTTTCCAGGCCCCAATACTAATCGAAAACTGGCCGCCGACAAATACGACTGTTCGGGATTTCCAGCGAATAGAGAATCCCCGGAAAGGGTGGGAAATTGAAAATGAGAGGTTGAAAATTGCCCCTCATTCCCGCGTTCCCAAACTCTGTTTGGGAACGCGGGAATGAGAGAACCAGCGAACGACGGGCAAACTGCCCAGAATGGGCCAGCTTGCTCGGACCGCGGTGGGTGCGTCTTCCCGTTTTCAATTCCCGATCAAGTTGCCGAGTATTTGTGCCACTTCGGCCAACTGAAAGGGCTTCTGAAAGACATGCGCAGCTCCTCGTTGCAGCAGTTCATCATGACTGTAACTGCCGGCCTGACCAGTCATGAAACAGGAGCGAATCTGGGGATTGAGCTGGCACAGAGCGGACAGGGTTTGCGGACCATCCAGGCCGGGCATGCGGACGTCCAGCAGCACGGCATCGATCTCGGAGCGATTCTGCTGATAAATCTGGAGTGCGTCCTGGCCATCGGCCGCCAGCCATACAGCAAAGCCGTATTGCCGCAACCCCACGTCCAGGAGGGTACGCACCGCATCATCATCATCCACAACCAGGATGCCGGGCTTACGCGGATTGGCAATCGGCGTTGGATTCGTTGCGGTAAGGCAGCACGATTCTGGCGAAGACGGGGCGGTAAAGTCGAGATGGGATCGAACCACGGTGATAGCCTCTTCCCCAAAGGTGAGCGACGCTTGACCGGGCAACACTGCGACGGACCAAGCGATTCAAAGACGACATCGCGACCGGGGAGATCGGCAGGGACCAAATCGGCAGCTGGCTGGTTGCGGGCAACCGCAGGACGAGCCGATCCGAGGAGAAAGGTTCGCTCTGTTCCTGTGCGGTTGCGTCGCAAATGCGATGCCGCCGAACCGGCAGCGCGCTCCGCTGCCGGTGTGCCTGCCGCAACGTTCAGGGCAGCAATGGCTTAGGCCAGTTTTCGCACGCTATGAGTGGAGGGAAAGCGAGGTTCGCTGTTCAGTTCGATTAACACCTCTGAGCGGCCTGCGCTAACCGGTGTCAACAGGGTGCAGGCAGAATCGGACCGTTTCTGGTACACTCGAAACGGATCCCTCGGCGAAGTCCGACTTACCCAGAAGAACTGGTGTGACTTCCTTACAACGGGTCAAGCACCATGCGAATTCTCGTCACCGGCGGGGCAGGCTATATCGGCAGCCATACCGTTCTGCTCTTGCTGTCTCGGGGTCACGATGTCTATGTCTACGACAATCTGTCGATGGGCCATCGGCAGGCCGTGCCGGCGGATCGGTTGATCGAAGGCGATCTAGGCGACCGCGCGCGTCTGGATCATGCGATCCTGGAAAACCGCATCGAAGCCGTGATGCATTTCGCCGCGTTCGCCTTTGTCGGCGAGTCCGTGCGTCAGCCGGCAAAATACTACCTGAATAATCTCGTCCACACCTTGGGTTTGATGGAAGTCATGCGGCGGCAGGGGGTCTGGCGGTTTGTCTTTTCCAGCACCTGCGCAACCTACGGCGTGCCCGAGCGCGTGCCCATCACCGAGGATCTGCCCCAGCATCCAATCAATCCCTATGGCAACGCGAAATTGGCCGTGGAATGGGCGCTGGCCGATTATGCGAGAGCCTACAGCTGGGGTTTCGCCGCCCTGCGCTATTTCAACGCCGCCGGCGCCAGTACCCATGCCGACATTGGTGAGGACCACGATCCAGAGACGCATCTGATCCCGCTCGTCTTGCAAGCCGCCCTGGGCCAACGACCGCACATCGAAATCTTCGGCACCGATTACGACACGCCGGACGGCACCTGCATCCGCGATTACATTCACGTGGAGGATCTGGCCGAGGCGCATCGGCTCGCGCTGGAGCATCTGGAGCCGGGCAAAGGGCTGCACTACAACGTGGGTATCGGCCACGGTTACAGTGTTCGCGAAGTAATCCGGACAGCAGAGGAAGTAACCGGCCGGGCCGTGCCGGTCAGGGAAGGGCCGCGCCGACCCGGCGATCCTCCGATCCTCGTCGCTTCCGCCCTGAAGATCCAAGAGGAATTGGGCTGGCAGCCACGCTATACAGAACTGCGGCCAATCCTGGAAACCGCTTGGCATTGGCACCGCAAGCACCCCAAAGGTTACGGTGATTGACCACCCGGCCCGGCTTGACAGTTTTTAAGCAAGCGTGTTACAAGCCTGGGAAGGCATTTCCAGCGAATCCTTTTCGTTTTGCAGCGGGCAGCACCACCGCTGGAAAGCGGAGAGCGCATCCGTGGATGGCCGCCAAGGACCCCAGGGATGGGGGAGCGCTCATGCTCAAGCGCAGCAGCCAGCTTCTGTGTGTCTGGTTCGTTCTGTGGGACCTGATCTTGACGGGGACGGCGTGGGTGGGGGCGTACTATGTCCGGTTCGCCTCCGGCTGGATTCCGATCCGCAAACCGCCGCCGAGTGCCTCCCTCTGCTGGCGCATCTTGCCGGTCGTTCTCTTGCTCGCGGTCATCAGTTACCAGCTGACCGGCCAGTACACAATCCACCGCTTGCGACGATTCCGCGAAGAAATGGTCGGCGCCATCAAGGGGACCGTACTCTTGTCGTTGCTCGTGATGGCTTCGACGTTCTACCTTCACGAAAAATACGAATCGCGGGCCACGATGCTGCTCTTTTCGGTGTTCACGGCTGCCGGAATCCTGACCTCACGCCGCCTAAGCTGGTTTTCCATTCGCTATTTGCGAAGCTGTGGCTTCAACCAGAGCCTGGCCATCATCGTTGGCACGGGTCGGGTGGCGCGGAAAACCGCCTGGGCGTTGCGGCACGCCAGTTGGATGGGTATCCGTAACCTCGGCTTCGTCGAAGACCAGCCGAACCGCTGGACGAGCGATCTCGATATCCTGGGCACGACCGCCGATCTGCCGCGGCTCGTTCGCACATACGGTGTGGAACATGTCTTCATCTCGCTGCCTTTGACCCGCTATCACGAAGCCCGGCACGTCTTCGACACGTTATCGCAGACCGTGGTCGAGGTGCGCTTGGTTGCCGATGTGCCGAACCTGGCCGGGCTGTCGTTGACGACCAGCAACCTGGATGGGCTGCCGGTCATCGGCCTCCGCGAGAGTCCCCATTTTGGACTGAACGTCGTGGTCAAGCGCGCCATGGACGTGGCCATGTCGCTGTCGGCCCTGCTGGTTTTATCCCCGGTGATGGCGCTCATCGCCCTGCTGGTGAAAGCAACCAGCTCGGGGCCGGTGTTCTATCGGCAAGAGCGGTGCGGTTTGAATGGCCGGCCTTTCCAGATGCTCAAGTTCCGCAGCATGCGCGTCGATGCCGAGGACCAAACGGGGGCGATCTGGGCCCAAAAAGAGGACCCCCGCCGTACTCCACTTGGCCGCCTGCTGCGCCACACCAGCTTGGATGAATTGCCCCAATTGATCAATGTGTTGAAGGGAGACATGAGTCTGGTTGGCCCCCGGCCGGAACGCCCTGTCTTCATTCAGCAATTCAGCAAGACCATTCCGAACTATATGGCCCGCCATTGCGTCAAAGCCGGCATCACTGGCTGGGCCCAGGTCCACGGCTGGCGCGGCAACACGTCCCTTCGCAAGCGCGTCCAGTACGACCTGTATTACATCACCCACTGGACTCCGTGGCTGGATCTTCGCATCCTGTGGATGACGGTCGTTCATGGGCTGTTTCATCGGAATGCATATTAGCATGCTGGATTACCTGCCCGGAGCGCCAGCGACAGATTCCGACGTGGCAACCCTTCGCGGGCGATCCAGGCCTGTATCGGTTAGCCGCGACATTCGCCGGCATCCTTCTCTCGTTCCGTGTTGCCTCTGAAACGAAAAGCCGTTTCCAGAAACTGCGCTCGTTTTGACCGGGTCGATACGTTTATTTTGGCAGAGGGCTCCGGGCTCTCGATTGGCCCGAGGCGAGGACCGGACCCTTGGAGCACGGGCGGGCCATTTGTGCGACCCGCCCCGAGTGGACCGTTCGTGCTCCGCCCCGTGTTGCCCTTTTCGCTCAAAGAATCGTCGATTCCCAAGCTGACGCGACAACGGAGAAATGGATTTCGCGCAGTCCTCACGGAGTGTTTGCTCGAGACCCCATGTTGCAGCGAAGACGGCTATCAATAGATATGCGGCCGTCGCTCTTATCGACACCTCTCCACTCATGCAACCGTATCGGTGAACCTTAGGGAACAATTCGCTGCCCCGGAGTGGGCCGTCGGGCAACTGGTTGACCGAGCGCACTTGCTTCGGAGCTTGACTGGCATGCCCTTGCCTGAGCGGTTACTACAAGCAGACCGGGGAGCTGACTGGTTTTTGAACCGCAAGAAGCCGATTCCGCCCCCCAGCGAGGTTTCTCATCACCGCGGCCTACGGCCGCTGTTTGCGTACTCCGTGATCCGCTGTCCGTAGGCCGCAGCAACAAGCAATCCACTTCGCCGCTAGCACTGGGCATCCTCGAGCGCCTATGATGATTATCGGCAACGAGTTGAACCAAAGCCTTGCTACGGACTACGGACTTCTGTGATGTTTGTCGATCGGGTTGCAATATACGTCAAAGGCGGCGACGGTGGCCGGGGCTGTTGCAGCTTCCGGCGTGAAAAGTATGTGCCGCGCGGCGGCCCCGATGGCGGGGATGGCGGCGACGGCGGCGATGTCGTTGTCCGTGCCGTGGCCGGCACGGATAACTTGGCCGGCATCATTCACCGCAAACATTGGCGAGCACCCGCCGGGGGTGCCGGACAAGGGGATAATTGCCACGGCCGGCGCGGCCGCGAGCTCGTGATTGACGTTCCTCCGGGGACAATCATCCGCGACCGCGACCGCGGCAATGTCCTGCGCGATCTGACCGAAGCGGGCCAGCAAGTTGTCGTCGCTCATGGCGGCCGGGGCGGCCGGGGCAACCGGGCCTTTGCCACGGCCACCAATCGCGCTCCCCGCGAGACGCAGCCAGGAACGCCGGGCGAGGAGCGGTGGATCGTTTTGGAGCTCAAGATGATCGCCGACGCCGGATTAATCGGCTTGCCCAACGCTGGTAAATCGACGCTGCTCAGCCGGCTGTCGCGGGCCCAACCGGAGATCGCCGATTATCCATTCACTACCAAGCATCCCAATTTGGGGTTGGTAACCGTTGGTTCCGATCGAGCCTTTGTGCTGGCCGACCTGCCGGGCTTGATCGAAGGGGCCCACCACGGTGTCGGGCTGGGGCATGAATTCTTGCGGCATGTGGAGCGAACGCGCCTTCTGGTTCACCTGGTCGAACCGCTCCCGGCCGACGGCAGTGATCCCGTGCAGAACTATCGCATCATCCGCCGCGAGCTGGAGCTGCACAGCCAAGCCTTGGCCGACAAACCCGAAATCGTGGCCGTCAGCAAAGCTGAGTTGACCGGCAGCGAAGAGGTTCGTCAACGGCTGGCGCGGGAGCTGGGCCGTGAGGTCCTCGCGATTTCTGCGGTAACAGGGCAGGGGTTGGCTCAGCTGGTTCGGAACGTAGTCGAGATGCTGAATGCACTCCCCGTCGAGGCTGGAAAATGAAGCCTGCCGTCGTTGCCGATGTGGGGAACACTCGCATCAAATGGGGCCGCTGCCATGACGGCCAGGTTGTCGATGCAGTTTCGCTGCCGCCGGACGATCCCCAGGCGTGGCAGGAACAGATCCGGCTGTGGAATCTGGCCAGGCCGAGTTTCTGGGTAGCGGCCGGCGTTCATCCCCAGCGGCGCGACCGCCTGGCGGAATGGCTCCGCGAGCAGGGCGATTCAATCCACGTCCTGAACTCGTCGCAGGAATTGCCGCTACGTGTTTTGGTAGAGCAACCGGATCGCGTGGGTATCGATCGACTCCTGAACGCGGTAGCCGCATCGCGCCGAGTGCGGCCCGACCAGCCGGCGATCCTGGTCGATGCGGGTTCGGCGATTACCGTCGATTACCTGGACGAACTGCAAGCGTTTGCCGGGGGGGCCATCCTTCCGGGGATCCGGCTCATGGCCCGGTCTCTGCACGACTACACGGCTCTGTTGCCGCTGGTGAACGTAGAACATGCGGCACCGCCAATGCCAGCCACGTCCACGGCGGCAGCCATCGAAGCGGGCATTTATTGGGCCGCCGTGGGAGCCATCCAGGCTCTGGTCCGACGGCTCCAAACCGTCACCACAATCGGTGCAGAACTCTATCTGACGGGCGGGGACGGGCCGCTTCTGGCGATGGCATTGGATGTTGAAGTTTGGCCGAACATGACTCTGGAAGGGATTCGCATCGCTGCGGAAGCACTGCCATGAGCCTCGTCGGAACCGGCGAAACGATGGTTGCCTGTTTGACGCCACCGGGCAAAGCGGCCATCGCCACGTTGTCTCTCTGGGGGCCGCGTGCCTGGGACGTTGTCCGCCAGCTCTTCCGAGCGCGTCGGGGACGGCAGCCACAATTGCCGGCCAAGCCTGAAAGAGGGCCGCTCTGGTTCGGCCAATTGGGGGAAGCTACGTCGGAGGAAGTGGTCGTCACGCTGAAAGAAGCCGGCCCAGTCCCCGGCGTCGAGATCCATTGCCATGGCGGGCACGAGGTGATCCGCCTCCTGCTGGAGACGCTTGCCGCACAGGACGTGCAGGTCTGTTCTTGGCAAGAACTCTTCCGACGGACAAGCACCGATACGCTTCGCTCAGCCGCGGCCATCGCCCTGGCCGATGCGATCACGGTGCGCACGGCTGCCATCCTGCTAGACCAATACCACGGCGCCCTGGATCGAGCCATTCAGACGATTCTTACATGCTGGGCCGAGGGGGAATCAGAGACGGGTTCACGGCTCCTTCAAGATTTGGTCCGGCATGTGGACCTGGGCCGGCATCTGACGTCGCCTTGGCGACTGGTGGTAGCGGGCGCGCCCAACGTCGGCAAGAGCAGCTTGATCAACGCGTTGGCCGGCTACCAACGCTGTGTAGTCGCACACACCCCTGGCACGACACGCGACCTTGTGACGGTTTCCATCGCCATCGATGGTTGGCCGATTGAGCTTACCGATACTGCGGGGCTGCGTCCGACCGCGGAACGCCTCGAAGAGCAGGGCATGGACCGCGCCCGGCAGGCCGTTGAGGCGGCCGATCTGTGCTTGTGGGTCCTGGATGGATCGGCTCCGCCGGTTTGGCCGGCGGATCAGACGCAGACGATGCGTTTCGTGGTCAATAAGGTGGACTTGGAGGCGGCCTGGGATTGGGACCAGGCGGCTGGCGCGGTACCAGTTTCCGCATTGACGGCGAGTGGATTAGCAGAGCTATGCGATGCTGTCTCCGGGTGGCTCGTGCCGCAGGTGCCGCCGCCGGGTGCCGCAGTCCCCTTCACGCCCCAACTTTCAGCCCAGATCGAAGCAGCCTGGCGCTGCCACGCCGCGGGACACGCAGAAGAGGCAAGGCAGATCCTGGCAACGATGAGGTGCTCTCCGAGCGAACCAGGCCGGACCTCCGGATGAGTCGCGCGGAAAGCGCAGGAGAACAGCCATGCAACTGTGCAAGGTGCAGCTCGCCGGTGGAGAAATTCGTGTCGGGGCCCTGTCGGAAGGTCATGTCCGCTTCCTGGATCAGGAAGATCATGTCGGCATGGGTTCGCTGAGCGAAATCCTGTATTCCGAGGATCCGGCGATCGTTGCCCGTGACCGGATCGACGACCGCGCCCGCAGCGTGCCGCTACAGGAGTTAACCTTCTTGCCCCCTCTCGACCAGCAGGATGTCTGGGCCGCCGGAGTTACGTACAAGCGGAGCCGAGAGGCCCGGGAGCGGGAATCCGCTGGGGCTGCAAGCTTCTACGATCTAGTCTACACGGCTCCGCGGCCGGAGTTGTTTTTCAAGGCCACCGCAAGCCGGGTGGTTGGGCACGGCGATCCGGTCCATGTTCGCCGGGACAGCAAGTGGAGTGTGCCGGAGCCGGAATTGGCGCTGGTCCTGTCGCCGCACTTACAGATCGTCGGCTACACGATCGGAAACGATATGAGTGCCCGCGACATCGAGGGGGAGAACCCGCTCTACCTGCCGCAGGCCAAGGTCTATGATCATTCCTGTGCCCTCGGCCCGGTCATTACACTGGCCCAGGCGATGCCGCCCCTGAATCAGGTCACCATTCGCATGATCATCGAGCGCGGTAGAGCCACGGTATTTGACGGCTCGACTTCGCTGACGGCGATGCAGCGCACGTTCGCAGAGTTGACCCATTGGCTGGGTCAGGAGAACAGCTTTCCGCACGGTGCCATCCTTCTCACCGGCACCGGCATCGTTCCGCCGGATGAGTTCACTCTCTTGGCCGGCGATCGCGTTTCGATCGATGTAACCGGAATTGGGCGGCTCACCAACTTCGTGCAGCAGCGCGGATAGCAGTCGCCGCGCTGACCGTGAGGGGGGCGGATCAGTATGGGGCGCGCATCTTGGCGCTGCGCAGCCAGGCGTTGTACCACAAATCCATCGTGAACTGGGCACCGATGCGGCAGCGCTCCAGGATGAAGGCACGGCTTTCCGGAGTCGGTTTTTCGATTGCCCCGGCGGCGTCCAGCTCGTAACACCGTGCCACCTGACCGTGGGACTCCTGAATCCGCTGCATGACGTACGCCCACACGTCATCGATCAGCTTCGGTTCCAGGCCCCGCGCGAGCTCTTCCGGGGTCAGGCCATTCTTCTCTGGGAAGGCATCGATCCGGGCGTGGATGCCGCGCTGTACCATTTGGCCATTGGGGCCCTTCTTGCCGTCGTAGTCGCGGGTCGTGTGCAGGGGCATCGCGGCATCGGCGGTAAAATGGGCAAGGCTGCCGGCATAAACCAAACATTTCATGCGTGCCGTTTCGTTGTTGGGATCGGACCGGTAATCGTAAAACGCGCAACAGAGGCGCTCATAGTTCTCCATGATGGCATACGGGAGCATGCCGGTCCGCTCGGGGAGCTGCTTGAGCTGAGCCAAGAGAGCCACGGCCCGATAGCGGTCCGTGGGCAGCTCCTTGCCACCATAGTCTTCCAAATCGATATAGTGGTCCGGGGACTCGGCAGCCCGCAAATGGGGCGTATCCGGATTCTTCCAGCGATCGGGATCGCCCGAACAGTGGGCCAGGTGTTTACCACCTGCACGCAGAAACGCCGGCACCGCATCGGGGAGCCTTTGGCCTGCGGCCTCGGCAATGGTTTCATGTCCTTTCACCCACCAAGCAGGAGCGCTACCGGCAACGGCCAGTATGAAGAAGACCGAGCCGAACGTGCATTTTCGCATACTGGGGAAACCTCCACGTGCCTGTCGAACCGGGTCTGGCAACGGTAACACACTCCGAACATGCAGGCTATGCTGCCCCGGATTCGATTGCAAATGAATTCTCGTTTGCTTGCCGGCTGTTCCGGCCGGCAGGACATTGCCGAAATTACAAACCAAGAGGCGCGCTCCGACTCCGTGCGGAGTTCGTCTCCAATCAGGGAGGGTGCAGCAATGCGAGGCATGTTGGCCGTATGTCTGGGCCTGGCTCTTGGCCTTCCCGTGCCGCCCTGCCGTGCCGACGATGGATCCTCTCCCCCTCCTTACACGGACGAGGCTCCGCTGGTCACCCTTGGCCGGCCCGTTCCACTCGGCGTGACCTCCCAAAAACCGGCTGCGGACAGCGTCCAGATCGACGTCCAGCTCCGTCCGGCCGCTTACCTGCCGCCCCCGCCGCCGGAAGGGACACCGAACATCCCCGCGGCCGCGATTGCCGGACCGCCTCTCGCCGCACCGCCGCCGGGAGCTGTGATTACCCCGCCGAACCCGACCGAGCAATACAACTGCGGCGTCGTCACTCGAAGCCCCGGTTCTGATCCATCGTATTGGGAGAAGTGCCGCCAATTCTTCACAGGCATTCCCGGCTATGTGAGCGAGGAAGTCGGTCGCCGGCCTCTCTTCCAGAGCGACCATGCCTTCGATGGCTTTATTTCGCCCATCACCAATCCTTTTTTCTTCGAAGACCCGCGATCCCTGACCGAGGTCCGGCCGCTGTTCCTTTACCAGAGCACCCCCATTCACAATCCGATTTTCCACGGGGGAGACATCGAATACGCCGGGCTCCAAGCACGGTTGGCGTTCACCGATTGCTTCTCGCTCGTCCTGACCAAACTCGGCGAGGTCTGGATCGAGCCGCACAATGCCACGCCGGACATCCAACCGCACGCCGGCTTTTCCGAGCTGGTGATTGGTCCTAAATACACGTTCTGGCGCGGTGAGTCGACCGGAACGTTAGCCGCGGTGGGCCTCAACCTCGATGTTCCCGCCGGCAGCCGGCAAGTGGTGCAGAATACGGGATCGCTCTCGCTGGAACCCTATTTGAGCGTGGGGCAAAGCTTTGGCCATACCAGTTACGGCACATTCCAGGCTCTCGGCACGTTCGGCTACAACTTCAGTGTCGATAGCCAGCGCAGCGATAATCTGTTCCTGAGCTTGCACCTGGACTTCGACTACGCCGGCCTGCACAAGATTTATCCCCTGGTGGAGCTGAACTGGTTTCATTACACCTCCAACGGCAAGGCACGCACTCTCAACTTTGAAGGCGGCGACTTGTTCAACTTTGGCTCGAGTCAGGTTTCCGGACATGATGATTTGTCGCTGGCGGTGGGTGGACGCTTCAAGCTGAACGAATGCTTTCAGATGGGCTTGGCAGCCGAGGTTCCTGTCACCAGCCACCGGCGGGATTTGATGGATTATCGGCTGCTCGTGGATTTGATCTTCCGATATTAGCTTCGCGATTGAGGCTCGGTTTTCCCCTCACTACAATCCGGTCATGGCCAATCAGCGGGGAGAAACGGGTGCAGAGTACATTTCTACTGGTCTGGCTCACAAACGTTTATCCTCTGTGGCGTGCCTGGCAAGCGAATCGGCAGACCAGTCTGCTTCATACCATCTACTGGGTCCTCGCCAGCTGGGTGGCATGGGGTGCGGCCGTGGGTAGTGCGGCGAGCTGGCCTTCGCTGGCCGCAACGGCAAGCTGCTATACCGCGTTGTCCTTGACCGGCTGCGGGGCGGTTGCAGTGCTCGGCGCCCGCCGTCCGGGGGTCAATGCCTGGAATATGGTGGTTGGGGCCCTCCTTGCGGTCGACCTTCTCGCATTGGCCGAGAGCTGGTTGACAGGAGGAACCTTTCGGTTCAATCCCTTTCAATGGGTTTGCGTTGCGGGCCCGGTGGCGGTGGGCGTGTTGAATTACGTGCCGACGCCGCTTGCCCCGGCGGCGCTGTCGCTGTTGCTTGGCTGCGCCCTTGAATTGATGGCCCTTGTCCTTCCGCTTGGCCGTGGGCAAGACTCGCCGGCAATCCGTGAAGTAGGCTGGATCGCTCTCGTGTTCACCCCTTGGATCGCTTTTGCCTGCCTTCGCCGGGCACCTTCGGCCGGATCTGAGTTCGATCGGACTTGGCGCGATTTTCGAAATCGGTTCGGTTTTATCTGGGGGCAAAGGCTGCGGGAGCAGTTTAATCGGTCGGCCGCCAACGCCGGCTGGCCCGTTGTCCTGCGTTGGCAAGGGCTCCGTTTGCAGTCGGGATCACAACCACCCGAAGAGTCCGTTCAAACCACCATTCTCGCCACGTTGCGAGCTCTCTTGAAACGGTTCGGCCCTGCCGCCGAACGGTCCCTGTCGGAGCGCGACGAGAATCGGACGGGAGCAGGAGATTAGTAGCCGCCCATCCCGCCCGGTCCAGCACCGAAGCGTCCCGGTGTGGTCTGGAATTGCTCGTTCGGCTTTTTCTCGAGCTGCTGCTTCTTGAATTGGCCGCTGTCCAGGGTCTCCTTGGGATAGGCGGGCGGCGCGCTGAACCGGGAATCGTCCGTAGGGGGTAGAGTGTATTCCTCGTGTAGCGGTGGCTTGATCGTGGTGTTCTGCGTTTGGCAGCCCGCCAGACCAAGCACGGCGGCGCTCAGAAAGCCTATCCCAATTCGCAATCTGCGCATGGGATCCCTCCCCTCGGCAACCCGTACGCGGTGGCGCATCCCCCAGGCCACCGGGGCAGGGACTATACTGCGGCTAGAACTCCGGTCAAGAGCAAGATGCCCAGTGAGCGGTCACAACTTGCCGGCTTTCGCCTTGGAGAAGCGATCTGCGACCGCGGTCCAGTTGACGACGTTCCACCAGGCATCGACATAATCGGGGCGTTTGTTTTGGTATTTCAAGTAATAGGCGTGTTCCCAGACGTCGACGCCCAGGACCGGCACCTGCCCATTCATGTACGGGCTGTCCTGGTTGGGAGTACTGAGAATCTGGAGCTTGCCGTCGGCCAACACGAGCCAGGCCCAGCCGCTGCCGAATCGGCTCACGGCCGCCTGTTTTAGCTGTTGCTGGAAGGCAGCAAAGTCACCGAAGGTCTTTTGGATCTCATCCGCCAGCGGCCCCGACGGTTTACCGCCACCTTTGGCCATAATTTGCCAAAACATCGTATGGTTGGCATGGCCTCCTCCGTTGTTGATGACCGCTTGGCGGATCTTCTC
>Ga0209060_10002111_pt1 | contig 19399 bp, 19 predicted proteins | sample Coa_R1_8_FD_187155 | JGI IMG/M metagenome (GOLD analysis project Ga0209060, IMG submission 187155) | Surface soil microbial communities from Centralia Pennsylvania, which are recovering from an underground coalmine fire - Coalmine... | ecosystem: Environmental > Terrestrial > Soil >...
GATATTTTGTCGGCCAGTAGCGGTTCGCGAAGGCCTTCCAAAGTTCGCGATTGCTGTCGATGACGATCGGATAGGTGAGCCCGAATTCTCGGACACCGCGCTCGACGTTCGATTCATATTGCGCAAAGGTGAATTCCGGCGTGTGTACGCCGATTACCGTCAAGCCTTTGTCCCGATATCGCTCATGCCAGGCCTGGACATAAGGCAGAGTACGAATGCAGTTGAGGCAGGTGTAATCCCAGAAATCAATCAGTACAACGCGGCCACGGAGTTGCCGCAGGCTCAAAGGAGGGGAGTTAAACCAGACGCGGCCAATCTCGGGCGCGCGTACGGTGCCTTTGTCCACCTTCATGTGCGGACTTTTTCCAGATGCCGGCCCACGAGGGACGCGCAGTACTCAACCAATTCACGATCTTCGCCTGAAAATGCAGCAGGGAAGTGGCTGTCAATATCCAGTTCGCCGACGACTTTGCCCCCGTTGAAGATGGGTACAACAATCTCAGATTTCGTCTCAATCGAGCACGCGAGATAACGCGAGTCCTGAGTAACGTCATCTACCACGACGGTCTTGCCAATGGACGCAGCGGCGCCACAAATTCCCTGGTTCAGAGGGATTCGAGCATGAGGGGTCATTGCGCCTTGAAAAGCCCCTAGAGCGAGAACCGGAGGATTGGCGTCCGGTTCGAGCATATAAAAGCCGACCCAGTTGTACCGGAGCATCCGATCATGCAGCAATTTAACGATGGCTGCCATAAAGTCTTCCGATGATTGAGGGCGCGCCGCGAGTTGGTCTAGTTCACGCCGGACTTCACTAATTTTCTTATCGGACATATCTCAGTGCCTGCAAAGTATTATGCCACGCGCCTCGAACATGAATTTCAAATCATGGCCGCGTTATATGTGTGCGGATTCCATAATTTGCCGGATTCCACTCGCCGCAGGGAATAATTCTGGATGGATAGCCGATGCGAGCCCTTGCAAGCCCTGCAATAGCGTCGGCGCCGGCGTATTTAAAAATTCATCGCGAATGCAGAAGACACGCTGGTTCTTCGTGGCGGCCATATTTTGCCATCCCCGGGCAGAAATGATTTTTTCCAATGGAACTCGATCGCCAGCGCCGCACCAGGCTGCGATAACTATATCCGGGTTGGCCGCAAGAACAGATTCAGATGTCGTCTGCATACCCGGCTTTCCAAGAAAACGTCCTCCGGCTGCTTCAATCAATTCTGCCACCCAGAGCTGGGAGGCAATTAATGGTTTTCCCCATTCCTCGCAATAAACCAGCGGCCGTTCCAATGAAGTAGTTTTCTCTTGAACACTCTGAATTTCATCTTGCATACGTTCAATCACGAGTTTGCCACGCAGCGATGCCCCAACCAACCCCGAAATCATCGCAATGTCGGCATAAATGTCGGCCAGAGTCCGCGGCGCGAAGCCAAGAAAGCGCACACCCGCACGCAGAATTTCAGAGACAGCCTTCTCTTGATAAGGCACCGACGCAATTACGAGATCTGGACGGGCTGCGAGGATTTGTTCAGCCTGCGCAGTCCACGAATCGGAAACAATAACCAGCCTAATGTCTTTCAGTTGCGGGCAGATATCAATGCAATACTTTGTGCACGCAACCAATCGGTCAAGTTCGCCGATTTCGGCCAGAATGGCTGTGACGCTAGGTTGGAGGGAAACTATACGTCGCGGTAAATAATCCTTCGTCACTGTCGCGTGCCATCCGGCCAGTAAATAGTCCAGCCCATCTGTTGAGCCTTTTTCTCGAGGTCGGGGTTGGGGTTTATTGCGTATGGGCGAGGCGTCATCTCTAGCATGTCGGCATCCCAGCGCGAATTACCGAATACCGCATCCGGAACACGTCGGATGACCTGGCTGATTGCTTCCGGCTTGCCCGGCCCAGAGGGTACACGAACCAAACGATCAGTTATGACGCCATCGTGAACCTCGACGGTGGCCGCCAAAACTCGATCAGCGGGAATGCCGAAATGTTGCATCGCCGTAGCGATTACCCATTCGTTCGTGGAAGAAACTGCCCAAACCTCGCAACCGGAAGACTGAAGCCGCGCGATGAGCTCCCGCATCTCCGGGAAAATGCGAGCCGCATAATTCTCTTCGAAGAATTCTCTTGAAGCCTCTTTCACGGACGCTTCACTGAGACCTGCATGCATCGTCACCATCTCGCCGCACATTTCGGTCTCGCCGACTTTGCCGGCTCGATAGTCGCTGTATCGCGCTTGCATGCGCTGTCCGATGTCGTTCCCTACGATGCCGCGCTTAATTTCCCAACTAAAAAAGCCTTCGCCAGCGTCGCCAGACCAGAGAGTGCCATCGCAATCAAATACAGCCAGTTTGGGAGTCAGACGAAGAACTTCATGAATAAATGCACCAGCATTGGAGGATGTTTGAGAGAGCATGTATCACAATTATACGTATGGGCATTACCTCGATTTCGAAAGAAGCGCGATGGCAAGATTTCATGCTAGGGTGATGGGATGAAGGCTGCTCGCATTCACGAATTTGGCGGACCGAAAGTTCTGCGTTATGAAGACGCGCCGGATCCGGTTTTACGTAAAGATCAAGTATTGGTGCGCATACGGGCGTGTGCGCTGAACCACCTCGATGTTTGGGTGCGTAAGGGACTTCCTGGAGTGAAGCTACCGCATATTCTTGGCAGCGATATCGCAGGAGAAGTCGCCGAGGTCGGAGAATATGTCACGGGTTTCAGACCAGGGCAGCGCGTGCTTCTGGCTCCGATGCACTACTGCGGCCACTGCGAAAAGTGCGCCGCAGGTTTGCAAAATGAATGCCGAGAATTTACTGCGCTTGGCAACGCTGTTGACGGCGGCAATGCCGAATTGATTGCAGTTCCGCCGGCGAACGTGCTGCCAATTCCTGACTCGCTGGATTTCAATCAAGCTGCGAGCGTGCCGCTCGTATTTTTGACGGCTTGGCACATGCTTGTGGGGCGGGCGAAAATTCGTCCCGGACAAACTGTGCTGGTTTTAGGCGCAAGCTCAGGAGTTGGCATCGCGGCAATTCAAATTGCCAAATTATTTAATGCGCGAGTGATTACAACGGCGGGCGATGAAAACAAGCTGCAAAAAGGCCGCGCACTCGGCGCAGATTTCGGAATAGACCATTACAAACAGAGAATTTCCAGCGAAGTTCGCCGCATTACCAACAAAGAAGGAGTGGACATCGTGGTCGAACACGTTGGTTCTGCTACGTGGGATGAGAGTATGAAGTCTCTCAAATCCGCGGGAACCATCGTGACCTGTGGCGCTACAACCGGTCCGACCGTATCTTTTGATTTACGCTTCTTGTTTGCTCGGCAACTCTCGTTTCTTGGTTCGTACATGGGAACGATGGGTGAATTCCATGAAGTTATGGGCCATGTTTTTGCGGGACGATTAAAGCCGGTCGTGGACCGCGCGTTTCCATTGAGCGAAATCCGCGCGGCCCACGAATATCTGGAAAAAAGTCAGATGTTCGGCAAGATTGTAGTGAATCCGTAACTACTTTTTCTTGCCCTTCTTTGTCGGTGTTGGTTTCTTGGGACTCTTGCCAGTCGTTTTTTTCTTGCCTTTCGCGGTGGAACGACCACTCGAACCACTTGCTGAGCCGGCCGCTGAGAAGGTACTACCATTGCTAATTTTGCCATTCTTGAGATTCAGCGTAATCGCATCACGAACAGTCACTGCAGTTTGATCTGCAGCTTTGAAGGTCAGATCCAGATCGTTTCCATCCGTGGTGATTGTGAGATATCCGAAATCAATAATTGGATCAATCTCCAGCGTGTAATCGCCAATGGTGTACGGGGCGGGAGGAATCGTGCCCTGCGGCCGTGTCGCTGCAAAACCGCCTGACCCGGAAACCATATAGGGAATTTGCCGTCCGTTGGGTAATTGGCGCGTAAATCGTTGATACAGGTGCGCGTGTCCCGAAAGAATAACGTCTGGCCAGAGTCCTGCCGCCTCGCAGCAACTTTCAATGTCCGCCTCCACGCCTTTTGATCCGGCATGTTTCGCGTCCACTGAAAGTGGTGGGTGATGTACGGCGATGAGCACAGCGCGTTCTCCCGCTTGGCGGGCTGGTTTTAACCGCTCCAGCTCGTTTTGCAGAAAAGTTAACTGGTCATCGAGTAAGGGGAATTGCCCGCCTTGAGATGAAATTACTCCCGGCCCATCCAACACATTGCTGTACAGTCCAATGATGGAAACGAAGGGAGCGTCCAGCGTGAAATAAACGCCGGGTTGGGTCATGACGCTGCGCACCAGCCCGCCGGCATCGGGCGATTGTCCCGGGATGGGTGCGCAGAAATTTGTCAGAAAACCGGCCAGGGTGGGCACTTGCGGCGCGCTCGATGATGAGCCGAAGACCATGCCGTCGTGGTTCCCGGGAATTGCAAAAATCGGCCGATCGTAATCCCGGTACGGTTCAAAAAATTGGTCGTAGTAATACTGTGCCTCGCCGAAGTTATAAATCACATCGCCGAGGTGAAAGAAAAATGCAGGCCCGGTATCGCCGCCACTCTGCACATCGCGAACCATGGCGTCCGCGATTGCACCTTGATGTTCGATGGCAGTCGCTGCGCTTTGTGCACGGTTGACCTTTGCTGCGCCAGTATCACCGACTGAGTGGAAAGTGATTTTTCCAGCGGCATCAATCGCATCCATAATTTGCTGCGGCAGAAAGTTGGAAAGATCAAGCGGTCCAGACTGACGGGGCGGCGGAACAGGCTGAACATCGTTCTTATGTTGTGTGTAGTACACCGAGTTGTAGTATTCGCTGCTGGTGTTGTCGATTTGGAAAGAAGTGGCGTCAGGACTGGGCTTGGGTTCTGCGTAGAATTGTCCTTGCGGGCCTGAGAGGTTGCTGGTCAAAGGCATGGTGGCATCTCCTGGCGGCTGGGCCGCCCCTTGCTCGTTTTGAGGCGAGGTTCTTTTGAGTGACTTTTGCGCGCATTCTTCGTCCAAAGAAAGCGCAGTATCCAATTTGAGAAGGGGAAGAAGAAAAGCCGTTTCCATTGTACAATCATCGCGTTTCAGCTTGGAAGGCGAATTTGTGCACGAACTGATAATGGATGAGCGAGCTATCGGCGGTAGATTCTGAGAAAGAGAAAAACGATGAAACGAACACAGTTAGCGAGTGGGGTTTTGGTGGCGCTGTTAGGTTTGTCAGGTGCTGGTTTCGCACAAGGACGACTGCCTGTACACACGAGACAGATTCATGAACAACGGCGCCCGGCTACAAACGCGGAAGAGAATACAAAACAGCCGACGTACGATTATTATTCGATCCTGAATGGTCTGCCGATGGGCATGGAGATTCACCATGACACGTTGGCGAGCAACGGCAAGCCTATCGATGTGGTGAAGTATTCGATTGAGTTACAGGTTTTCAACTCTGACGGCAATTTGGAGCCGGAGGGGTTGATTATCAGCCACTTCTACACTATGAAGCCCATTCAGCCGGGAAAATCTCCTAATCCACATGACACAAGGGACTGCGCGATTTGGAATAACCTGGTGCTGGATGAGATCAAGAACCGCGACAATAATTCACCAACGTGGTCTTATGTCGAATTTCTTGTTGCACAAGGCGCTCGCACCATTCAGACAAACGAAGACGGCACTGTTTTCTGGAGCGATGACATTGAGTGCTGGGGAGCGCGAGATAGATTCCCGCCGTTTTAATAGTCAGATTTAATGTTACAAATGGGCGGGTTGATCTAGATCAAGGGATTAAACCGCCTTTCACTGTTTGGATGTCGCCGCGATTACGGTAAAATACGAACATGAGCCAGAACTTCGGACCCTACGTTGATATCGAGAACGGCAAGCGGGTAGTGAAAGACCTCACTTTCGGCAATCCCACGCCGGAAGGCTTGGTTTTGACTACGCTCGACAATGCAGTGAACTGGATGCGTAAGAACTCCATCTGGCCGATGACATTCGGTCTGGCTTGTTGCGCGATTGAGATGATGGCCATGGGCGCATCGCGTTTCGACATCGCCCGCTTTGGGGCGGAAGTGTTCCGTCCTTCGCCGCGGCAGTCTGACCTGATGATTATCGCCGGGCGCGTATCCAACAAAATGGCTCCAGTCATCCGGCAACTCTGGGAACAAATGCCCGAGCCGAAATGGGTAATTTCCATGGGGGCTTGCGCGACTTCTGGCGGAGTTTTTCAAAATTATGCATTGGTGCAGAGCGTGAATCAGGTCATTCCCATTGACATCTATGTTCCCGGTTGTCCGCCACGGCCCGAGCAGTTGATTTATGCCATTACTCTATTGCAGGAAAAAATTCAGAAAGAACGTGGCACCATCAAGCGCGCTTTGAACATCGGAACGAGCGCTCCGGCATAGGATTATCTGAAAAGCAGTCCTGCTAAAGAACGACTGCGCCACACGGCCATCCATCTCACCTTTTCTGCCGGTCCATGATAAAAAACATTCATGCCAAAATCTGCCCTGCCTGCGTCAGCGCCGGCCATTGTTGCTCAGGCGCCATGCCGTGTGGACCTTGCCGGAGGCACTATTGACCTCTGGCCACTGTATTTATTTCATCCGGGAGCGTTGACGCTTAATTTTGCGGTCAACATTCTCACCGAATGCCGCATCACACCACTACGCGGCAAAGCGATCCATCTGCGGTCGCTGGATACCAGGAAGGAAGAGAGTTTTGCGAACCTTGATGTCCTGTTGAATTCCAAACGCTTCCGCCTTCCTTTGGCTGCTCGAGTGGTTCAGTTTTTTGTGCCCAAGGAAGGATTTCTGATTGAAACGGATTCGGAATCACCGGCTGGCGCAGGGATTTCCGGTTCATCGGCGCTGATGATTGCTACAACTGCGGCGCTGGCGAGGCTTACGGGAAGGCATCTAACGCTGGAGCAAATGCGCGTGATTGCACAAAACATTGAAGCTCAGATTATCAATGTGCCGACTGGCTGCCAGGATTACTATCCTGCGCTCTCTGGCGGAGTCAGCGCGATTCACCTGGATGTGGATGGAATTCACCGTGAAGCAGTTCCCGTTTTGCCTGAGGAGATCGAGTCGCGTTTTGTGTTGGCTTATACCGGCGCGCCACGGCAATCGGGCATTAATAATTGGGAGGTTTTCAAGGCCCACATTGACGGCGACAGACGCGTATTTCGCAATTTCGAGCGCATCGCCAGCATTGCGCGAGAGATGCATCGTGCCATGGTTGTATCGGATTGGGATGAAGTGGCCCGACTGCTTCGCGAGGAGTGGAAGTTGCGGCGTACTAATGCACCAGGAATTGCCACAACCTTGATTGACAAACTGATTGCTGTCGCGAGAAAACATGGCGGCCTCGCGGCCAAAGTTTGCGGTGCAGGCGGTGGCGGATGTGTTGTGTTTTTGGTGGAAAAGGGAACAGCCAGCCGGGTGGCAACCGCAATCGGCGAGACTGGAGGGCGCGTTTTGCCCTTGCAAGTGGCTCGCGACGGGTTACGAGTGCTGGCCCCTTGATACGCGTATATACTAGCGGGTGTGGGTTCTGACGATGCGCACCAAGCGTATTTACATGGGGTTGGAACCGCTCAAAGGGTTTTTTTTGAGTGCCGCCTGTGTTTGTCTATCACTGCTTACATCGCTGCATGCGGGCGATGACAAGAATCCTCCGCATCTCTCCAGCAAAACGCGCATGGAATTGATTCATGTGTTTGGCTCGGAGCTGGTATATATCCGCACGATTTTCCCAATGGGAACCAAAGGTCTCACGCTCAAGGATGGGGTGCTCTCGCCCAGCGGAGTTGATTTGGAACAGATGATCGTCACGTGGGGACCATCGGTAAAGCCGGGAGACCAAGCCCGCATTACGGGCATTATTTTTAAAGATAACTTGATTCGTTTCGAAATCAATGGCGGCCCGGTTAAAAAACAAAAATGGTACCAGCACATCTCAGTTGGAGGAATGGGGGGCGAGACTCCAATTGCGCCGACGGATTCTTCCGCAAATCCGCGCGGGTCATATCTTGATTTGGTTTTCGACAAATATGTACCTGAAATAGACGGCCCACAATTGCGTGCCCTGCTGCGTCCAGTTTTCGATTTCAATGCAAAATCAGCCGAAGAGGCATATCTCGATACGCTTCCACCGAAAGTGAAGTCTGCAATCCAAGAACACAAGGTTCTGGTTGGAATGGACCGTCAGATGGTGATTTATGCCAAAGGGCGCGCGCCCAAAAAGACACGCGAAAAAGATGGGGACACAGAATTTGAAGATTGGATTTACGGCGAACCACCGCAAGATGTAGATTTCGTGCGTATTGTCGGCGATGAGGTCGTCCGTGTGGAAACCATGACCGTTGCAGGGGTGAAAACCATACGCACCGCCCGTGAAGTGGATATTGCAAAACCTAAACCGGATACTTCGCCTGTGGAAAACCATCCCGCGAGCGTGCCTACACTGCGCCGTCCGGGAGAGCAAATGCCGGATGAAACGTCGCCCGGCACAAAAAATACGACGCCTTCCGTTCCACCGCCTACATTTCATGCCGAAATTTTTCGCGAAATCGCGGCTTAAAGGTGTGACCCGTGGCAACTCCACGGAAGCCGAATGAAAGTGTGTTTTTCTTAGTGCGAAAGTATTTGCACAACGCATGCAAGTAGTTTCACACTGTTACGCGAAAGTGTACAAACTCCTTGTCGGTCGCGGATTTTGCTTGACTTTCCTGTAAAGCGGATTAGGATTTGCGGGCAGGCAGAAAGTGGATTTTATCTCTGTCTGCTGGATTCAATCCAAAAGAAGTAAACTCCCAGGAGGAAATAACAAGTGAAGAAGAATCTTTTTGCTGTGATGTTGGTCGCAGTATTCTCTCTCGCCGCAATGGCCGCCGATGGCGCGCACATGACCGCGAGCAAAGCCGGCAACGCTTCGGCTTCCCGTTCCACCGCTCCTTATTGGGGCGTGCCTTCAGTTCCTTCCACCATCCTGTTCTACGGTGGCGACATCAACGTTAACGATCCGAACGCTCAGGGTTTCGCGAACGAAAACACACTGTTGGTCAGCCAAGCTCAGACCTACGCAGCTGTGAAAGCTCCTAGCAAAGTCGTTGTTGGCGGCACCTTCGGCAACAACGCTGGCTTCGGCGCGTTCTTCGATCCGGCGCAAGGCACGTATGACATTCGCATCAACGTGAAAGAAGGCAGCGGCGGCACCTCAGTCGCACACGGCACCGCAACCCAGACTGCTACCGCCACTGGCCGCGATCCTTTCGGCTTGATCGAGTACACCACTGCGGTCAGCTTCGCGAAGGCTCTGACTGCCAGCGCTGGCACGACCTACTGGATCAACGAAACCCCGCAGTGCACCAACAGCGGCGACAGCAATTGCTCTGGCGCAGAATATTTCTTGAGCAACACCACTCAGGAAACCAATGGCGTCAACGCAAGCGCTCAGGTTGCCAACCAGATTTTCTTCAACTCGACCTACTTCGGATTCACTTGGGCCAACTGGTGCGATTCTTCCCTCGGGCAGAACACCGCGCAGTGCGCTCGCGCTTCCGTCGGCGTCACGAAGTAAATTTGGTTTTACCGTATGACTTGCAGTTGCTTTAGTTCGAGAAAGGCCCGGGGCAATCCCGGGCCTTTGTCTTTTGGGGCTTGGCTTGGAGCCGAATTGACTCCCTCAACGAGTAAATTCCTCAGGAGGAATTGCCATGAAGAAGGCTCTTTTTGCGTTCATGCTAGTTGCAGCGTTTGCTCTTGTGGCTGCGGCACAAGATTCTAAAGTCGGAACACTAACCGCGAGCCGCGCAGGTAACGCCTCGGCATCTCGCTCGACTTCTCCCGTTTGGGGATTGCCCTCCGTGCCTGGTTCGGCAATTCTATTTTACGGTGGAGATATCAACGTCAACGACCCGAATGCACAGGGTTTTGCCAACGAGAACACGCTCCTAGTCAGCCAGGCTCAGACATACGGAGCTGTGAACTCACCCACAACGAACAATGTCGTCGTCACTGGAGCTTTCGGTAACAACGCCGGCTTCGGCGATTTCTTCGATCCGGCGCAAGGTACTTACGATGTTCGTACAGGCGTTTCAGAAGGCAACGGCGGGACGTCTATTCTAAGCGGTACCGGAAATCAGAGCGCCACAGCGACTGGCCGCGATCCTTTTGGGTTGATCGAATACACAACCTTCGTTCGTTTCGCCAAGGCAATCACCTCTACCCCTGGCACGACTTACTGGGTCAATGAAACTCCGCAGTGCACAAACTCCGGCGACAGTAATTGCTCTGGAGCTGAATATTTCTTGAGCAATACCACGCAGGAAACTAACAGCGTGAACGGCTATGCTCAACCCGCCGGCCAGATATTCTTCAATTCAACCTATTTCGGCTTCACTTGGACCAACTGGTGTGACGCTTCGCTCGGACAGAACTCCCAGCAATGCGCTCGCGCTTCTTTTGGCCTTACCAGATGACTGCCTGAAGTGCGTTGTGAACGGAGAAGTCTGGTTGCTCCAGCTTCTCTGTTTTTTTTATGGAGATCTAAGGTTCAACGCGTTTTTAGCCATCCTGCTAAGGAGGAATTGTGAAAAGATACCTTTCAGTTGTCATCTTGATTGCCTTTGCTGGTTCCGCAGCGTTAGCTCAGGGGCCCAAAGTAGGCGCGTTGACTGCCGGCAGCGCGGGTGATGCCGCAGCTTCCCACTCAACCGCTTCAGAATGGGGTCTTCCTGCCGTTCCCGGCAAGATTTTGTTCTATGGTGGCGACATCAATGTTAACGATCCCAACGCTGGCGGATGGGCCAACGAGAACACGCTTCTAGTCAGTTCAGCTGCTGTATATGCTGCGGTAACGGCGCCAGAAAATGGCAAAGTTGTTACGTCCGCGGTTTTTTTCAACAATGCTGCGACCGGAGGTTTTTTTGATCCACCTGTGGGCTACTACGATATTCGAACCGGAGTTTCGGAAGGCAATGGTGGAACGGATTTGCTCCATGGTAGCGCAGCCCAGACCGCGACCACAACCGGACGCGATCCGTTTGGTTTAATCGAGTACACTTGTACCGTAAGTTTTGCCAAAGCCTTGACGGCGAAGCCCGGCACGACTTACTGGTTCAACGAACAACCGCAGTGTACAAACACCGGAGACGCTAACTGCTCAAGCCAGGAGTATTTTTTCGATAATACGACGCAGCAGACGAACGGCGTGAATGCAAACGCGCAACCGCCTTATCAAATGTATGCATATTCGGCTTATTTTGGTTTTAACTGGGAAAATCTGTGCGGTTCAGGGCAACTTCCAGGGTGCAAGTGGGGTTCCTGGGGGCTTCTAAAGTAGCTAGTCTTATACAAAGTAGCGGGCCGCAGCCCCAGCTGCGGCATTCTTGTCTGTGTATTGAATTTGGTTTCGAGGGGCGCTATTCGCCTATGATAGGCTCGATTTAAGGGTTTCTACCGGGAGGATTTGTCCCAACATGCTTCGTTTGAGCTTGATTTGTCTATGGTTAGGTTTAAGTGCTTGGGGGCAGGTAAGTGGTGCAGCCCCGGCTAGTCCGGCGCAGCAGCAGGACAACAAAAAGGCGGATGCCACCCCTGCTCTAGGGGAATTTCCCGCCGATAAGGTTCCGCAAGACGCCATCATAGTAACCATCACGGGGCTCTGTGATCATCCGCTGCCGGCGAAGGCCGATCCATCGGAGTGCAAAACAACTTTCACACGCGCTGAGTTCGAAAAAGTTGTAGATTTGCTCTCGCCGCACGCTCCACAGGCGGGGCGCAGGATGCTGGCAAACAGCTATGCGCAAACTTTGGTGAGGGCCCAACGAGCCCTCGATATGGGATTGGATAAGCGCCCGGATTTTGCCGACCGAATGGAGGTGAACCGGCTTCTGATCAGTCACGAGACGCTGGACGAAGTCCAGGCCAAAGAAGAATGGGACAAAGTTACTGACAAGCAAATTGAGGATTATTATCGCCAGAATCCAGCGGAATTCGTGCAGGTGGATGCGGAGCGGCTGTTTGTTCCCTGGTTTGAGCCTGATGAGAACAAGCAGTTACCTGAGGCAGAAAAGCTAAAAGCCGATTTAGAGTGGCAACGGAAATTAAGAGAAGAAGCGGACAAGTTGCACGCGCGCGCAGTGGCGGGGGAAGATCTATTGGCGCTGCAAAAAGAGGCCTACCAGTTCACAGGGGTTAGCCCGGATATTGATCGCACCAACATTACCCTGCCCAAAACCCGCCGGCTCATGTTAACCCCTGCTTTAATGCCGCTTATGGATTTGCAGCCCGGACAGATCTCGGCTGTATTGGTCGAAGACAATGGGTACTATATTTTCAAGGCGACCAGCAGAACGAACATGCCTTTTGATTATCACGTCACGAGAGAAGTGCACAACAAGTTCCAAACCGAAGGCCTGAAAAAAGACAAGGAAGAACTTCAGAAACTAGTCGATGCTTCCACCACCTACAACGACAACTATTTTGGCCCGCCGACAGTAAAGAGAGATGTTCAAGAATCGCCCGGCTACGATGTAATGCCGGTACAGAAATAAAGAACGGCGTTTCGCCCCATCACTTGCCGAAATAAACTTCATCGAGCTTAGTGGTGGCGGACTTGCCGATGGCATCCATCTGTGCATCTTTGCGCTGACCACCAAGTTTCATGCGAATCAAATCCCGTGCCTCGGAGAGAGGAATTGTGCGCTTCTCACCCATCCGATAGATCAGATATCCCCTTCTTTCGACAATGGGCTGTGAAACCTCCCCTTTCTTTAATTCCATCACGGAGACTTGGTTTGCCGGCAGATCCAATCCGCGGGTTTTCCCCATCTGCACGGGAGGCTGCTTGCCATCCACAAGTGCCAGAGCGAACGCTTCCGATTGCAGCTTTTCCATATCTTCGCCTGCGAGCGCGCGTGTGCGCAGCCGCTCAGCTTCGTCCTTCATGACCGCTTCGGAAGCTTCGTAGCGTTTTGTTTTTTCTTCGTCACTGAGCTTTTCCGCGGGTTCGGGGAACTGTTGAACGCCGGGAACCAAGATGCGAGTCAAATCGGCTTCAACAAAGAGGTCGGGGTTGTGGCTGTAATAATCGTCGATATCCTTGTCTGATACTTTGTACGCGTCTTCAGCGACTGCCACGCTGAGTTCCTGCGACAACGCCTGCGCTCGCGCGATTTTCATATGCAAATCGTATCGCGGACCCTGATCTATGCCCATTTCGCGGGCCTTTTCGTCCGCAACCAGCGCTTCGGCATATTTTTGTGCGAAGTCACGGCGCGCACTGGCGGGGAGGTTCGGTTGTATCGTCTGCACCATGGATTCGAATTGAGCGCGGGTAATCACGGTTTTACAATTTGGCCCCGGTTTTTGTCCTGAGGGATGGTCGCATACGCCCTGGATGGTGATGACCGGCGTATCGGGAGCTACATCTGCGGGAGGTTTAGCCGCTGATTGCGCTGATTGGCTGAACGCCGAGCTGCCGAGCAATAAGATGACTGGTATCAGTTTGGCCATATTTTTAGGTTTTTTAGGACAGCATTAAAGGCAAGTGCAACTGAATTTTAACACGCTGAATTTCGCTGAACAGCCTCTGAATCAGGCCAGACGCAGGAGATCAATGGCGACCCGATCGGTTGCATGACGGGCCGTTTCTCCCTCGACAAGGTAGTCACCAAGTATTGGCTCGACCCCAAGAGCCTTGACAGCATCCAGATCGGCGACGATTTCAGTCGCGCCTTCCCGCGAGTACCTTACTTTCAGTTCGTTTGTAACTGGTTTTTTGTTTATCAGCGCATAATCAAAAATTTGTGCCTGTGCGTGATCGTTTAATGCGCGAATATGGTCTGCGGCTGTTCTTCCCAAACTCTCGTTGGCTTGCGTCATCAGATTGCATATATAGACTTTGCGAGCAGGGGATTGAACAATTGCTTGCGCGATGCCGCGCACCAAAAGATTGGGAATGAGGCTGGTAAATAGTGAGCCTGGGCCGATCGTAATCAAGTCTGCGCGAGCAATCGCTTCGAGTGTTTCTTTTAGAGGTTCAACATTCGGGGGAATGAGAGAGAGTTTGCGGATTCGGCCTTTGCTTGCCGTGATATTGGTCTCGCCTCGCACAGTGGTCCCATCTTCCATGTGCGCCTCCAATTCGACGTTTGAAGCAGTCGCAGGGTAGATGCGCCCACGCGTCGCCAGAATTTCTGACGACAGGCGCACTGCTTCGCTGAAATCACTGGTGATGGATGTGAGCGCGGCTAAAAAAAGATTGCCAAAGCTGTGACCTTCAAGGCCGGAGCCTTTTTCAAAACGATGCTGAAAAACACGGGAGAGTAAGGCGTCATCTTCCGACAAGGCGACAATGCAGTTGCGAATGTCGCCGGGAGGCAGCATATTGAAATCTTTGCGTAGTCGTCCGCTGGAGCCGCCATCGTCACTGACCGTAACGACGGCACATAGTTCGCTGATGCGGGGTTCCTGAGAATGCCTCGAAGTGGGACGCTCAACTACTGGCGCGACGTAATGTTTCAGTCCTTTGAGCAGCGTGGACAGGCCGGTGCCGCCGCCAATGGCGACAACTCGAAGGCCCGCATTTTTAGGCATGTCGAAGCCTAGCTGTCCAAATCGCCGGCTTCGTTGAAATCAGCGCCGGGATCTGGATAGAGAAGCTCAGTGAAACGCGGATCTTCCGCAAGATTCTGAAAATCAGAATCATTGCGCGCCTGGAAGCGGAGCGCACGGTTCATGCCGATGGCCTCTTGCAAATGCCGAAGAGAATCTTCCACCCGCCCGGTCAGGCAATCCAGGGCCGCCAATCCGTAGGCAACATAATCGGCGTTAGGAGCCTGCTTGGTCAGTTTGTCAAGGTGTTCGCGTGCGCCGACATAGTCTCCCAAATTCATGAGGGAGACAGCGTAGTCATAGTGCTCTTCGACACTTTTAAACTGTGTGACGGTACGCTCTGCCTGCTGATTGCAGGCATTCAAATGCACGGAGGCCCGGTCGGCGAGTTCACGGCTGGGGCCGACAATGACTTTCTGCAAAAAGCCCTTGGCCTTGTCGAATTTATGTTCTTGCATGGCGCGTAGGCCCGCTTCATAAGCCTGCACTGCCTGTGTGTAACGTGGATCTTCTACAGCTGCCTTCTTCGGAATGGTCTTTTGTGCCATTTGTAGAACTCTTCCTGTGTTCTTCGTAAGATCTCCTTAATGGAACCGCGAAATTGGGTTAGTTGATGGAAGCAGCGCTTTGCAGATCAATTTGCTTCCAATCACCCTTGATGATCCCTTGACGAATTTGTGCCGCAGTTTTGCCTTTTTTGTGCTCAGTATAGGTGTAATACAGTTCTTTCAGGCAAGTCGAGCACTGCGCTCCGTGCGTTCCTTCAAAACAGCTGTGTAAACTATTGTGCCCCATGCCCCTATCGCAATAGCAATAGCAGGGCTGCTGATGTATCACTGCGGGAATCTTTGCCGCAAGCTCATAGGCGTGAGTCTGAAAAGGGTATTGCGCGTTATCCCCCCAAAGATCTTCTTTGCCGAGTATTCGGGGCAGTTTGGCGTCTTTCGCCGGAGCGGAGGAATTAAAGTCCGGCACACGCGGTTCATCCTCGGTACTAGCCCAAGGTGCAGATGCGGCGACGGTGATGGCCGTCAGTAGGGCAAGCTTTAGCCAATGTTTGCGCATACAGTATTGTAACCCGAACTGGTGCGCTCTCTCTAGTTGAGTGAATGAGGCGACAGCCTACCATTCCGAGAACGCGGCGCGCACTCGCGCCAAAGATTTTTGGCACACTTTTGCTTCACACATCCGCGGAACATCTGGTTTTGAGGATTTAATTTTCCAGTAAGCAGGCTCTTGTGCGAGTAATTCACCTCGCAGTATAGAATCACATTGATATGTCAGAGCTAATCAAGCCGGAGCCCGTTTCAACGCCATCAAGCCGCCCGGCTTTGCTGACCGTCTGGCTCCGGGATCTTGTAATTTCACTGGCCATTTCCTGCTTCATCATCGTTTTTCTCTACCAGCCCGTGAAGGTCGAAGGCACGAGCATGATGCCGTCACTCGACGACCAGGAACGTATTTTCGTCAATAAATTTGTCTATCGCATCGAGCCGATCGAGCGCGGCGACATTGTCGTATTCCGCTACCCGCGGGACATCTCCAAAAGCTTTATCAAGCGGGTGATCGCAGTTGGCGGAGATAGAGTGCGCATCGCGGCGGGGCAGGTGTATGTGAACGGCAGGGCTCTTGAGGAAGACTATGTGCCCCGCGAATATGCAGATTTGCGCTCGTATCAAGAAATTGTCGTGCCTCCAAACAGCTATTACGTGCTCGGCGACCACCGCAGCCTTTCGAACGACAGCCGGGATTTTGGCTCGGTCAATGTGGGGTTTATCTACGGAAAGGCTGTTTTTGGCTATTGGCCGGTGGATAAATTGGGCCGGTTACACTAGCGCACAGCCTCGAGTAGAGAAAATCTTCTTACAAGCGTAAGTAAGTATTGGCCGCAGACGACATCCCTGTTAAAATCTATAAAATCCACTCCCCGGAGTCACAATGCAAGCAATCCTTGCGCTGGAAGACGGCAAAATCTTCCGAGGCAAAGGCTACGGAGCTAAGGGCGAATGTCAAGGGGAAGTAGTTTTTAATACTTCCATCACCGGCTATCAGGAAATCTTTACTGATCCTTCCTATACCGGGCAAATCGTAGTTCTCACCACCCCCGAAATTGGAAACTACGGCACCACCCCTGAAGATAACGAGTCGAATCGCCCCTATATCGAAGGCCTCATCGTGCGCGAATTTTCGCGTGTAAGCTCCAACTGGCGGTCGCAGGAAGTGGCCGAAGAATTCCTTGGGAAGTTCAATATCCCTGTCCTCGCCGATATTGATACGCGGGCCCTTGTGCGCCACCTGCGCGACAACGGAGTGATGCGCGGCGTGATCTCAACGCTGGAATCGAATACTGAGAAGCTGATTGCCAAAGCTCGATCGTTCCCCAAGATGGATGGAATGGACCTGGCGAAGGTGGTCAGTACCAAGCACACCTACGTTTGGGAAACCGGCGAGCGCTCACATCTTCCGGATGAAATCGTCGGCGTAAAAGACGAACCCGCGCGCTTTCACGTCGTGGCTTACGACTTCGGCATCAAGCACAACATCATGCGCAAGCTGCGGGCCGAAGGCTGCAAAGTCACAGTCGTTCCCGCGCAGACGAAGGCGGAAGACGTCATCGCGCTCAAGCCGCATGGAGTTTTCTTGTCGAACGGCCCCGGCGACCCTGAGCCATGTACTTACGCAGTGGACAACATTCGCCGCCTTATGGGCCGGATGCCAATTTTCGGAATTTGTTTAGGCCATCAACTCACGGGCCTCGCGCTAGGCGGAAAAACTTACAAGCTGAAGTTTGGCCATCACGGTGGAAATCATCCGGTGAAACAGATGAACACCGGCAAAATCGAAATCACGGCGCACAATCACAACTTTGCTGTCGACCCGGATTCGCTGCCACAAAGTGAAGTTGAACTTACACACATCAATTTGAACGACAACACGCTCGAAGGCCTGCGGCACAAGAATTTGCCGCTGTTCAGCGTGCAGTATCATCCGGAAGCTGCACCCGGCCCGCACGACTCGCATTATCTCTTCAAGGATTTTGTGAAGATGATGGAGGAGTGGAAGGGGTAACCCAAGAAAATTTATAAATGCCCAAACGAACTGACATACAAAAGATTCTGATTATCGGCTCTGGCCCCATCATCATCGGCCAGTCGGCGGAGTTCGACTACTCCGGCACACAAGCCTGCAAGGCGCTCAAACAAGAAGGTTATGAAGTCATTCTGGCGAACTCGAACCCCGCCACGATCATGACCGATCCTGAGAGCGCCGACCGCACATACATCGAACCGCTCACGCCGGACTACCTGGAAGAAATTATTCGCATCGAGCGCGAGATGTCGCCGAGCGCTGGCTTTGCAGTTCTTCCCACGGTCGGCGGGCAGACTGCGTTGAACCTGGCGATCGACCTTGCTGACTCAGGAATTCTTGAACGCTACAACGTGCAGTTGATTGGCGCACAGATTAGCGCGATTAAGAAAGCCGAAGACCGCCTCTTCTTTAAAGACGCCATGCAGAAGATCGGCCTTGACGTTCCCAAGTCTGCGCTGGTGGGCAACCTGAAAGACGGCTTGGAGTTTGCGGGCAAAATTGGATTTCCTGTCATCATTCGTCCGTCATTCACCCTCGGCGGTAGCGGCGGTGGTATCGCTTACAACCGGGAAGAGATGTCCGAAGTTCTTTCCCGCGGCCTCGATTTTTCGCCTGTTCATGAAGCTTTGATTGAAGAGTCGGTGCTCGGCTGGAAAGAGTACGAACTGGAGGTGATGCGCGACACGAAAGACAATGTCATCATTATCTGCTCGATTGAAAATTTTGATCCGATGGGCGTACATACTGGTGACTCCATTACCGTCGCCCCCGCTCAGACGTTGACCGACCGCGAATATCAGATGATGCGCGATGCTTCGTTGGCCATCATTCGCGAGATCGGCGTCGAAACCGGCGGTTCGAATATTCAGTTCGGCATCGATCCCGTCAATGGCCGCATGGTCGTGATTGAGATGAATCCGCGTGTCTCAAGGTCGTCGGCGCTCGCTTCGAAAGCAACGGGATTCCCCATCGCAAAAATTGCGGCGAAGTTAGCAGTGGGCTATACGCTTGATGAAATCCGCAACGACATCACGAAGAAAACTCCGGCGTGCTTTGAGCCGACGCTCGATTACGTCGTCGTCAAGATTCCCAAGTGGCAATTCGAAAAGTTCCCTGGAGCTGACGAGAATCTCGGCCCGCAGATGAAGTCGGTCGGCGAAGTCATGGCCATCGGCCGTACGTTCAAAGAAGCGCTCCTCAAAGGCGTGCGTGCACTTGATACCGGAAAGAAAGTTGGTTCGGAAAAAATAGAACCGAAGATTCTTACCCAGAGATTAGTCACACCCCATCCTGAGCGGCTTTCATATATTCGCTACGCGTTGCGCCAGGGCCACACCGTCAAGCAAATCGCGAAGATGACTTCGATGGATCCGTGGTTTCTCTACCAGCTCAAAGAAGTTAACGATATGGGGCTCGAGCTGGAGAAGCATCCCATGAACTCGATTCCTACGGAAGTTTTACGCGATGCTAAGCGCATGGGAATTTCCGACGGCCGTCTTGCTGGCGCATGGCGTCTTGATGGCAAAGGAGCCCACGAGCAGGTTCGTCACCTGCGCAAGAAGCACGGCGTAACGCCTGTATATAAGCGTGTGGATACATGTTCGGCAGAGTTTGAAAGCTACACGCCGTATCTTTACTCGACCTACGAAGACGAAGACGAAGCAACGCCGACTGACAAGAAAAAAGTGATCATTCTCGGCAGCGGGCCAAATC
>Ga0209060_10002112_pt1 | contig 19397 bp, 10 predicted proteins | sample Coa_R1_8_FD_187155 | JGI IMG/M metagenome (GOLD analysis project Ga0209060, IMG submission 187155) | Surface soil microbial communities from Centralia Pennsylvania, which are recovering from an underground coalmine fire - Coalmine... | ecosystem: Environmental > Terrestrial > Soil >...
CGTCGCTGGCCCTGCTCGGCACCATGCAGCCGACCAGCAAGTTCGGCGAGGTCTTCCAGTATAGCAACCTGATGGCCGCCGCCGCAGGCTACGTCGGCGCGCACCTCGTATATCCCGATAAAGAACTCGGCGCCGCCTACGACCAGGCCATGCAGGTCAGGATTTTCGATCCCCTGGGCATGAAGTCTACGACCTTCGATATGGCCAAGGCCCTGCGCGGCGACCACGCCAGCCCGCACGGCAACGACGTGGATGGCAAACCGTCAGTGGCCAACATCGCTTTCGATTACTCGGTCATGCCGCACCGGCCGGCCGGCGGCGTGTGGACCTCGGCCAATGATCTGATCCGTTACGTCCAGCTCGAACTGGCCCAGGGCAAGCTCCCCAACGGCAAGCAACTGGTCTCGGCGGAGAGCCTGCTGGAGCGGCGGAAGCCGCAAATCTCCACCGGCGAGGACTCGGCCTACGGCATGGGCCTCTCCGTGGAAACACAGTACAAGGTCACGGTTGTGCATCACGGCGGCAGCATGGCAGGCTACAAGAGTGACATCATGTTTCTCCCCGATTACGGCGTCGGCGCGGTGATTCTCACCAACGCCGATACAGGAGGCGTCCTGTTGGGGACCTTCCAGCGTCGCCTGCTGGAAGTGCTCTTCGATGGCAAGCCCGAGGCCGTGGACGACGTCGCCGGCGCTGCCAAGAATATCAAAGCCGCAATCGCGAAACGGCGCGAGCGGCTGGTAGTGCCCGCAGACGCGACGCTGGTCAGCCACTTGGCCAAGCACTATTCCAGCAAAGAGCTGGGCGCGATTGATGTGCTCACCAAAGACGGCATGACTACCTTCGATTTCGGCGAGTGGAAGAGCACGGTGGCGTCGCGCAAGAACGACGACGGGACCGTGTCCTTCATCACTATCGATCCAACCAATGCGGGCTTTGAGTTTGTCGTTGGCGAACGCGGCGGCAAGCGCGTGCTGGTCATCCGTGACGGCCAGCATGAATACGTCTTTACCGAAGCTGCCTGACTTTTAGGCTCAGCCCTGCGAAAGGGATACTAGCCAGAACACTAGCGCGACAACTGTCGAAATCAGGCATTTACACTCACTTCTGAACTCATCATAACGCTCGAAGAATTTGTCCAAACTGACGTTCCCGGACCTCGAGCGAGGTTTCAAGGACACCGAGGAGATGGTCCTGAAGCTCTCCTCTCTGAGGATTGAATTTGAATTTGAGAGCAGGAACTTCAAAAAGCACAAGCACCGGCGGGACAAGTGCGACGTGATTGTGTGCTGGAAGATCGGGGCATCGGGTGATCGGAAACGAAACAGGAGATTGCCAAAATCGCCGAAATTAAAAAATCGAGAAAATCGACAGAGACACGGAGAAAAAATCAGCGAGCCAAAAATTGCAGGCGAGGGCGCCTGCGGTCTGCTCTCAATCTAAGAGCTCAACATCCAATTCAAATAAAAAAAGAGGCCGCCTTTTTTTGCGGCCCCTTAATCAATCAAACAACTAACAAATCTTACAAACCGTTTACTGGCAGGCTGACGAGTTCGCTCCGGCCAATGAATCGCAGAACTTGGCCAGGGGCGCTCCGCCGGCGGCGCCGGTAGCTGGGATAGTGATTGTCTGTTCCGTCAACACTCCGTTGGTCACCACTCCGCCGTTCGGGACGATGAGTGAAGGATGATCAAACGGCGCGCTCTGGTTGCGCACTCGCTCATCAGTCAGAGATTTCAGGAAAGCCACGACCGCAATTTTATCCAGCGGACCAAAGCTTGCCCGTTCCAGATTGGGATCCATGTCCGCGGACGGGAAATCACCGCGGTGGCTGTAGAAGTCAACCACCTGGCCGAGCGTGGCCTGGCCGCCGTTCACAAAGAACGGACCGGTCAGTTCGACGTTGCGCAGGCTGGGCGTCTTAACCGCTCCGCCTACTGAAACCGGCGCGCCGGCCGGGACTGCAGTTCCGCTGACCTGTCCCATGGAAGCGAGCTGGGCGACGGAAAGCGACGCTAATCCAGAAGGATCAGAAGCCGCGATTCCCATGTCGTCCGTTGTGGGACGAACGCCGATGTTGTGGAAGCCAATGTCATGCCAGCGTCCGCCGGGCAGTTGCTCAACCACTGAGCCGCCGTGGTGCAGCACGTTGGAAACCGTGGCATCAGTAAACTCAGCGCCGTTGTGGCAATTGATGCAGCCGCCTTTACCTTCAAAGCGGTTCAGGCCGAGCTGCTCCAGTGAAGTAAGAGCGGAGCGGTTGCCTTCCATGAACTGGTCAAAGCGTGAACTATCTGAAACCAGAGTGGACTCATACATCTGGATAGCTACTCCCCAGAACATAGAGAAGTTGTATTCCATCTGTGAGTACTCATTAGTGTTTTGTGGCGAGCCGTTGAATAGGATGTTGCTATTTGCGTCAACTACTACATTAGAGCTCCACCACTTAGGTTGGAAAGCTGCCTTGATCAAGGAGATATAGTTCGTAGTCAAGCCGTTGGCCGGAGCCGCGCTCAGGCTGCCCAGAACGCTATCGTCTGGGGCGACCTGTTGCAGCGCCAGCGGAGTTAGCATGAGCATCTTCTTGCCCATCTTCACAAACGGACGGCCCGTGGCGGACATTTCAACGTCGCTGCCCGGAGGCCCAACGGCCTGCGATGCCAGTGCAGAGTTCGACAAGCGAAGCGTGACTTCGATCGTCGCGTTCGGATTGCTGGGATCGACCGAGATAAGCTTTGCGTTAGGATCACCGGCGCCAAAAGGATTCACGCCGTTGAATGTGCGCTGCGCGCGGCCGTCCCAGAAATTGCGGTAGTTAAACACCGCATTGATTACAGGAGGCGCATTGCGCGGAGTTGAACGGCGCACGTTCAGCGTGCCGCCATTGCCGTCAGAGATGCTCCAGACGGGATCGACGACGCCAGTTTCGTTTTCCGCAGCCTGGCCAAGCACCACGTCATTAAAGTTGTTGCGGAACACACCCTGCGAACCCACGATGTTGTTGTTGTCGTGAGTGGAGGTGTGCAGAGGGAAGTCACTCAGGCTGAGAGCATGGTTGGGTCCAAAGCCTGCGTGGAAAGTAGTTGAATCAGCCGCGGGATTGCCGTTGCCATCAACACGACGCAAGCCAGGATCTGTCTGGTTGTTGGTGCGGCTGTCCGCGCCAGCGTTGAAATGGCAGGTTGCGCAGGCTGTCTGGCCGTCGCTGCCAAATTGCATTTCCCAGAAGAAAGCCTTGCCCAAAGCAATGGCCGCGTTCTTGTCCTGGATCAAGTCGGCGAGTTCAGCCGCCGTTGGCCCAGGGACAGTAATGGTTTTCAGCGAGGCAAGACCACGGCCATCATGACCGCCTGCGCCATTTCCGCCACCACCATTTCCGCCTTTACCACCGCCATTTCCACCATTTCCTCCGCCGCCATTTCCACCTTTGCCGCTGCCGGTGCCGCCGCCATTATTGCCGCCCCCGCCTTGATCGCCACCGCCGCCGCCATTTCCGCCTTTGCCTTTTTGTCCGCTGGCCTGGACGCCGCCATTTCCACCTTTACCGCCCTGGCCGCCATTGCCGTTGTCTTGACCGCCACCACCTCCGCCGCCTTTGGCAGAGAGGTAGGTGACGCTGAGTAGTGTGATCGCGCAAAGAGAAAGTATCAGCACGACCAATTTTTTGAGTTTGCTTTGGGAAAGCATTTGAAGCGCTCCTTGTGTGCTCCACTGACCGGACAATGCGTGGTGAACAAGTTGCTTCGATCGGCTGACGAACACTGCTGCATAGCCAAAGTAAAAACTGGATAGTTTAAGTAAAACTACAGGGCCGGAAACCCAGTTCTTGCCTTACATTGCCTTCAGTGACCTTCAGCGCCGTCGCACCACGGCACTTGTTGAGGGTCTTTTTTTGTGGCTGCTCGACATCCACCGGAAGAACGCGCTTCCCGCGGATGACCAAAGCATCCACCCGTCGATTCACGCTCAGAGTGCGCCCGCCAACTTAGGACTTCATTAAACCCGTATTAAATTCTTTAACAAATCGTATCCCGCTATATTTTTCCACGTTCGTCTGCCCACACTGCAAAACCCTGCACAATTTTCCCTCGATCATCGCAGCGTTGTGCTTCCAACTATGCATTTTTGACCGCGATTATCCATAGGAGCGCAGGTGCGATTGCGTCGACATGGAAAGGTTTGAAGATTCAATAATAGGTGGGCATCGACCGGCAAGCAGTTCTGGGATAGTTGCCCAGAGGGAACAATCCATTCGCTGTTCCAACAAAGGAAGCAGAAGCTAAAGTTGTAAAGGACGAGGGGGCAAGAAGAAACAACCAAAGGTCAAAGTAGCCAAATCCTACCAAAAGCCGAAAGCCAAGAGCCGCTTCTTGATTTATCCGCGATCAGCATCCGCCAGCAGCTTTCCCAGGCTGGGTTTGTGTTTATCTTTTTTGGCGTGTTTCTTGTTCTCCGCCCGCTTTACCGGCGGAGGCGTCCCCAGCACAGCCCGCGACGCCGCCTTCACCGCGCTCGTCGCGCTGAATTTCTTGAGCTTCTTCTTTTTCGTCATGGTAGCTATTTAATCATGAAGGCTACGAAATCACTGAAGGACTTCCGGGTGTTTTTACCCATTCCCGGCGTCAGACGGAATTTTGACTGAAAACTCCCCCCATCAAAATCAAGGTCAGCGTCGCATTGACCAACACGGACCCTTTATACGGATACCACAAGATTTTCTTGATCAAACCAAGCCGTACTTTAATGTCATCTTTGCGCAGCCCATTGGAGACCTGTCTCGCGGCGCTGTTTGCAAACTAGTCACTTGCCGTCCGCTCCCATCTCCATTTATAAAATTTAGCCACACCCCTTAAGAAGTTGGTTCCTGAATTTTCCGCGCAACAAGCTGCAAAAAATTTACCGCAAGGTGGGCGCATGAAACCCGTTAAGCTGCTACAACTCTCTGCCATCGTCTTTGTCTTCAGCAACCTGCTTCTCGCGCAAACAGCGCCTAATTTTGAAAACGGATTCAAGAGTTACGGATCGTACGATGTAAGCCAGCTTGACACCGTGAATCTGATGAATGGCAACCTGATACTGCATACGCAGTTGCTGCCGAATTATCCACAACGCGGCAAATTTGGATTAAATTATGTTCTCACTTTTAATTCCAAGACCTGGCAGGTGATCTGCGTACCAACCACCGATTCTTCTACCGGCGAAGTATGCGGGTGGTTCAACGGAGGCACTGGGACTTCCCTGCAATTTGCTGCGGATCTCGCAGTGCAGAGAACGGCTGATAAATTTGGCAGCGCGACGGGGCAAACCACTTACAGCGCCTCCGGCTACTCAATAACCACTGCGGACGGGGCTATGCATCAACTTTATGCCACCAGTCCCGCAAATGTTGTCCCTTTGGAATTTGAGTCGGTGGATCTCTCGGGTTTGCATATGGTGGTGTCAGGTTCCGATGAGAATGGAGTCCCCAACACAGCCACCGTCACCGACCGACAAGGCAACCAATATGTCGTGACGTTCCCCAGCTTTCAGAACTGTAGCGGTACTGTTTCGAGCAACCGACTCCCGTCAGCCAGAATCGGCGGCGGATCTATCTCACCGATTATCGACGATGCCCCTATGGGAGATGAGTATTGTCCACAACTAGTTAGCGCCCACTTATTTACTGACAGTAATGGAAACTGGATGGGGCAGCTGGACGTCGCGTCTTTGAACCCCGCAGTGGATACGCTCGGCAGGAGCTTTCCATTCACCACGGGAACCTTGACTACGGATTACGGAGACTGTGCGAGTGCCGTTCCTGTTTCTGCCGCATGGATCATGAATTACAACGCGCCGGATGGCACGTCCCAGCACATAAAGCAATGCTTCACGAAGCCTTTACTCCAGACTGCTTTCAACCTGACTTTACCTGACGGCACGTTCGTGGAGGAGGCCCAGAATGTCAACTTTGGGGCCGGACAAAATATACCGACCGGTGGTAATGCTATAAGCACCCTGATTCTGGCGGATGGTACAAAGTGGGTTTTCACGTACGATAATTACGGCGACATCACCTCCATAACCCTCCCCACCGGGGGCTCCATTTCTTACACATGGACCAACCTAGATCAGGGACCCAACTGCGCTGGCGACTCGAGGAAAAGCCGCGCTGTTGCAACACGTAGCGTTGATGACAATCAGGGCAACAGAGCCAAGTGGATTTACACATGGGGAACAGCGGTTAACGGAGTGATTAGTAATCTTGTAACTGATCCACTTTTCAACGACACTGCGCACATCTTTACAGCATTGGACGGCCCTAATGGATGCGCGTTCTACGAAACCAGCACGCAGTATTATCAGGGCCCCCAGAACCCGGCCCATCTTTTGAAACAGATCGATACAACCTATTACCCCGTGACTTCTTTTGCGGCGGACGCACAGACTGCGGTCGGCAACGTTGTGCCCAAAGACATCACCACAACGGTTTATCCCAGCGGCAAAGTAAGCAAAATCCATCGCGAATACGATCAGGGATTGGGTACGGGAAAACCAATCTTTGGCAACGTGGTAAAGGAGCAGGAATTTGACTGGGGCGCGGGCGCACCCGGACCGCTGCTGCGCGAAACCGACACAGTATACAAGTGGCAGAAAGACAGCGCATACCTCACGGCGCATCTGCTCGATTTGCCTGCTTCAACAGTGGTGATCAGCCCGAATTCCGCAAGCAATACAAAGTCAGCGTGCCCCATTAATGCCACGGGCGGCACCGCCAGTTGCATGGCGGAGACCGATTATTTTTATGATGAACCCGGCTATCTAACCACACCCACTCCGGCCATCAACACGCAGCATGCCGCGCCACCGAATGGCGTTCGCGGCAACCAGACCACGGTGAGCCGCTGGCTTAATACCAGCAACAGTTTTGTGCTCAGCCACACCAATTGGCTTGATTCGGGAGAGGCGTATCAGCAAGTGGATCCGTTGGGGCATACCACCACCCATACGTACGATCCTTTTTATGCGGGGGCCTATGCCACGCAGACCTGTTCGGCCTCCACCGGCGGCGTGAGCCATTGCGTGAGCGGTACTTACGATTTCAACACAGGAGTGCTGACAAGCCTGACCAATGAAAATGCCACAGCGCAAGCCAGCGGCAACTCGCCAGGCGACTCCGCCCACACCAGCAACTACACATACGACTACATGTTCCGCATTACCTCAGCGCAGGCCCCGCCGGACCCAGCCAACGGCAGTTTGCGCGCCCAAACTAATTTTAACTTCTCCGCGCCCAATGCTTTTCCGCTGAGCGTTCAACGCACAAAATCAATCACCGGTTCACTGACAGATTCGGCCACAAGCTTCTTTGATGGACTGGGCCGCAGTTACCAGTCCCAGCATGTTCTTCCCGGCGGCACAGCCACAGTGGATACCACCTTTGACGCTGCCGGCCACCCTGCCACCGTCAGCAACCCCTATTTCAACACGGCTGATCCCACCTATGGCAACACCACTACGCTGTTTGACGGCCTGGATCGGGCCTATTCCGTTACCAAACAGGATGGAAGCATCAGTTCAGTGGCTTACAGCGTGCAAACGGCCATCGCCGTCAACGGAGACTGCGTGCAGACGACCGACGAAGCGGGCAAGCAACGCGGTACTTGTTCAGACGCTCTGGGACGGCTCGTGGAGGTCGATGAGCCGAATGCTGCCACGCCAGTACAGGTCAATTACAATGCCACGCTGCTGACCGACGGAAACTTTGTGCTTGAGAATGCCGCAGGGACAGGGGTGTGGTCCACGGGGACATATGGCACCAATGCCACTTCAATTTACATGCAGGATGACGGCAACCTGGTGCTCTACGTTTTTAAATGGCAAGCGGGCACCTACGCCACTCCCAGCCCGGGCCCTTTCCCCGCACAAGCGTGCAGCATTGGCACCAGCTACCTGATGGTGAACCAGAGGCTGAACGCTTACCAGTGTATTGTCTCGCCGCACGGCCAGTACCTGCTCTATATGGGCTCTGATGGGAATTTCTATATTTATGACGTAGCCCACAATGTTGGAACCTGGGGGCCCGGCACCTACGGCCACCCTGGGGCTTACGCCATCATGCAGGGGGACGGCAATTTATGCGTATACACTTCCACCAACACCTACCTGTGGTGTAGCGGCACAGGTGGAACCAATGCCGACCGGCTCAACATGGAAGACGACGGCCGAATCATCATCTACAAATCGGCCTGGAATAGCGGAACATCTGATGGGCAGTTTAACGGGACTGCGATAGCACATCCTAGCTGCGATGTAGGTAATTCTGGGCTGGGCTCGACCGGGATCTTAGGGAGCGGAACGTGCCTAGTTTCGCCCAATGGCCGGTTTGAGCTACTGATGCAAGGTGACGGCAACCTGGTGATTTATGACCGCTCTGTTTCGCCGAATAAGGCGCTGTGGTCGACGGGAACAGCAATATCCACGGCTGATCCCGGCTTCGCCATGCGGACTTTTTATTCCTATGACGCGCTGGGCAATCTGCTGCGCGTGGACCAGAAAGGCACCGCGCCCAATGACAGCACGCAATGGCGCACCCGCACGTTCACTTACGATTCATTCTCGCGGCTGCTCACGGCGAACAATCCTGAGTCCGGGACGATCACGTACTCTTACGATCTCGACGGCAATCTTTTGCAGAAGAGCTCGCCCGCGCCGAACCAGACTGGTTCTCTCACACAAACCGTAAGCTACTGTTATGACGAACTGCATCGCGTCTTCGGCAAAGGCTACGGAGCGCAAAGCTGTCCGCTGGCCACGCCCGTAGTCAGTTATGTGTATGACTCCGGCACAAACGCCAAAGGCAAGCTCACTTCGCTCACGGATCAGGCCGGAACAGCCAGCTACACGTATGACATTCTGGGAAGATTGTCGGCGGAAACCCGAACACTCACCGGTGCGAATAACGCCTCCATCCCCAAGAATCTGAGCTACGAATACAACCTGGATGGCTCGCTCTACAAACTGCATTACCCCAGCGGCAATGTTGTAACGTACGAGCCTGGGACCGCAGGATTGGCGGTTTCCGCCAAGGACAGCGGCAACAACATCAACTATGTCACCAGCGCAACTTACGGTCCGGACAGCTCTCTTGCAGGCTTCATCAGCGGCTACAGTACAAGCTTTGCCGGGATTACCAATGCATTTACTTATAACAAGCGCCTGCAGCCAGTAAACATGTCGGCCAATGCGCCCAGCCAGACCGTATTCTCCATAGGCTATGACTTCCACGCCGGCAATGGCACGGCAAGAAGCGGCGCGGACAATGGCAATGTTTTCGGCATCACTAATTACAAAGACACCACACGCAGCCAGACATTCACCTATGACTTGTTGAACCGGCTTGCCTCAGCCCAGAACGCGGGAACCGACTGCACGGTGAATGTGCTCGGCGGCAACAAGAAGTTCTGGGGGAACACATACACCTACGACGCCTGGGGAAATCTGCTCAACAAAACCAAGATCGGCACCGCCTGCGCCGGAGAAAACCTGGGCCTCACCGCAGACGCACATAACTGGATCCATGCCACCGGCGGCTCAGACTATCTCTATGACGCCGCGGGCAACATGACGTTCAATGCCACGCCTCCAACGCAGAACTACTCTTACGACCAGGAGAACCGCCTCACCGGCGCGGCCGGCTATGCCTATACCTACGACGGCGACGGAAACCGCGTGCGCAAGTCAAGCGGAACCATGGGAACGCTGTATTGGTACATGACGCCTGGGATCGTCGGCGAAAGCGACCTGAGCGGAAATCTGACCGACGAATACGTTTTCTTTGACGGCGAGCGCGTCGCGCGCAAGAGCACGAACGGCGTTTTCTATTATTTCTCTGACCACCTGAAAACTGCCTCTGTGATTACCGATTCGCTGGGAAACATCAAGAGCGAATCTGATTTCTATCCCTGGGGCGGAGAGCTTCAGTTCGTCAACAACGATTCCAACCATTACAAGTTCACCGGCAAAGAACGGGACGGCGAAACGCAACTCGATTATTTTGGGGCCAGATATTACTCGAATGGACTGGGAAGGTTCGTCACACCGGATTGGGCGGCCAAGGCGACTGCTGTTCCCTACGCCGAGTTTGCTGACCCACAATCGTTAAACCTTTACAGTTATGTGAGGAATGTGCCCACCATACGATTTGATCAGGATTGACACTGCGATGATGGCAACTTCTTTTGTGATATTGGAAGAGGCTTCATGGGAGGTCTCTATCAAGCAACAGAGTTGACGAGGAAAGCGAGCGAGTTGTTTCACCCGATCTCGAGGCCCGGCGGCGATGCGCAAGCGGCTGAAACTGGCCAAGGCAATGTACCAGAGCCTGTCTTTACTCCAGCGAACAAGACGCAGGAAGTTACTGCTGCGGTGACTCGGGTTGCAGCACCAGGAGCGTTGGGCTTGGTGGGGATGGAAGCTGAGGCTGTTGAAATTGTAGACATGACTGCGACTTCAAGGACCCCGTCGGTATTAGCAACGCGGGCAGAGGAAATCCATGGGGTCCTCGATCCTATCGCTCAGAGCATGCGCACTACAGCTGTCGCTGACGTCACGAATGCAGATGGCACCATAAGCACACTGGTATCATCGAGTAGAAATACATTGGCTCCTGCCCAGAGAGCGGTATTGCAACCAGGAGAGACTGCGGTCGCCGGGGCAGGACATGCTGAAGAGACCATTCTGAATGCTGCACAACAGAACGGGCAAACAGTCAACACCATGGGAGTGAGTCGAACTCCTTGTCCAACTTGCCAGCAAAAGCTAGATCAAGCAGGTGTCCAGGTTCAAGGGCCAAATTAGACTACCAGGAGGGGAATACAAGGATGCTTACCACAGCGGTCGCGGATGTCATCAATTCTGACGGGACACAGGAGCGACTGGTGGGATCGAGTCGGCGCGCTCTCAATCGGGCTCAAAGAGCTGCCCTAAAGCCTGGAGAAATTCCGGTTGCGGGATCAGGCCACGCCGAGATCACGGTCCTAAATGCGGCAAGGCTAAGAGGACAAATAGTTAAGGCAGTTGCATCAAGTCGGCCAATATGCGAACAATGCAGGAAAGCGATTGAGGTAGCAGGTGCAAAAGTCATCGAGTACAAAAAACACCGAGATTAAGAAATCATCGACTTTTTTAAAGAGCCTTGAAAGTGAGGTTCGGAAACTTTCGCACTCAAGACGATTGGCTTTTGCTGCATCGTGCTGTGAGAGAGCATATCCAAATTATGTCGCCTTTTTCCAACATACCCACTGGGGTGGCCCAGCTACTTTGCGAGCAGCTCTGAACAAAGTTTGGGATTTTGTAGAAGGTTCGATCAAGGCATTAGCGGACATCAGTGAACTAGAACAAAAGTGTGCAGCCGTAACTCCAGATCTCGATGATTTCAGCACTTCTGAAATTGACGTTCAGGCTGGTGCTGCCCAGGAAGCCGCCTTTATGGTGAGGCTTCTACTGCAATTCTGCCGAGATAACCAGGTTTCTTATGCGGTGAGGATTACCACGTTTGCGCGGGACACCATCGACATGTACATCCAAGTTGCTGAGAACCTCGATCCTTCTGATCCTGAACTCGATGCGAAGATCGCGCAGAATCCACTCATGCGCCAGGAAATCAGAAATCAGGAAAGCGATCTGTTAAAACTCTCACAGATCAAGACACCAGCTGAACTACAACAGTTCAGGAGATGTGCCATGAAACCCGAAAGGAGTAATATCGGCCTGATGCCCCAACAGCACCCAAGCTGAGCCGTCTGGCGTCCTAGAGATGTCGTGTGCACAACCGTCAGCGCTTCGACAGATGTGATGCCGAGGAAGTCGAAACGTTATCTTCAAGAGGCACGAGCACGACCGAAAGAGTCACGGAAGGAGCTTCTGTTCCAAAGAGGTACCCGAGTCCATTCCTGTTGGGCCCAGCGCAAAACCCATCCCAGCAAAGCAAAAAGCGATGAATGAGATGGGCTATGCGCACGGATGTCACACATAAGGAATTCAATGACCGCATGAATGACCCGGATAAGTATCAACTTGAAGATCCCTCCTCAAATAGGAACCATCAATTCGAGCAACCACGGGAAGCGCAGCCAGAGAAAAAACTTCCGGAGTAGGAGTCTGCGTTTTCTATTCTTGTTGGAAAGCGAACTGAAAATCTTTCCGAGCGGATCTTCTCGACAATAAGGTGCTAGTCTCGGAAGTGTGATACGAATGAGCAATGAACCTTTCATGGAACACCCAACTGGTGAGTACGCCACTGCCATAGATGCAATGGAGGAGGCAATATCCCGTCTACGTGCTTTGCCCGAATGGAACGAGTGGATCACATTCTGTGCACAAGGCGAGGGTTCGTCTCCTGAAAACGTGCACTTTGCCGAAGTTCGTCTCTTATCTGAGATTCTAGACCCGGGTGTCCCCCTGAACGTCGCACAAATCACCGCCCAAGCTGGGGTTAGTCGTCGCACTTTGACGGAGGCAGGGAGCACGCGCTATTCGATTGCTGGAGCGACTCCTAGAGAGGTAGCTCAAATACTCGATGCAGTCTTTCGGTACCAACTCGGCATCCATCCCTTCCCCAACGAAAACAACGATTACCCAGTGGGAGCCGAGTGGTAGGCTGGCCCACCATTCCTTGTCTGGTTTTCCCATCCTTCAGTGCCCCGGCCTTGTCTGCCCTAGCCAGATGTTGTAGCTCATTTTTTCACTCGTGCCCGCAACATCACCAGCTTGTAGCGATGGATCAGCAACTTGCCGCTGATCGCTCTCCTGCCGCGACGGCGTTGCTGGAAACTTTCCTCCTCCCCAAGCCAGTTAACCGCCTCTCGCATTTCTCCGTGGTCTCCGCGCCCTCTGTGGTTGATAATAGGGTCAAATGGACGAGCGAGATTTTTTCGACGAAAAAGAATCCAAGAAGCCCCATACGCTCACGTGTCCGCACTGCCGTCAGGCTGGCGAGTATGAACTCTCATGGCTGGTGCGGACCAAGAAGCGGCAGCTTTCCGGACGCGCTGACGAGCGTGACCGCGCCAAGTTTGCCAAGGCGCAGTCTTACATGGTCCGTCGCGACGACATGGTCATGTGCAAGAACATCCGCTGCCGCAAGCGCTTTGAAGTTGCGGGAGTGCAATCCGTCGCGTTCCTGAATTAGAAGCGGCGCAAGCGCTCACAGCCATCAGAAAGAAAATTCAGGTAAGGATCGCGAACGGTTTTCGGCGTCTCGCGCATGTCGAGAAACACCTGAAATCCTTGCCGGACGGATCTTTCGCTTGTCAGCCGCTGAATTCCCGCGTTCATTTCCCCGATTTAAGGCTCTTCGGCGTCAGTTGAATTTCAAAAATGTTTGGCCACAATTTGCCCGTTACGAACAATCGTTTGTGAGTTGAATCGTAGGCAATCCCGTTCAGCACCGCGCCATCCTGGCGGCGGTAAACAGAACTGAGCAAGCCGCTGAGATCAATCCATCCCACCACTTTGCCGCTCTGCGGAGAGATGCGCGCAATCCGGTCAGTCTGCCAGACGTTGGCAAAGAGTTCGCCTTCCACAAATTCCAGTTCATTCAATTGATCAACGGGAGTAGCGCCATCGCGCACCGTGAAACGCCGCTCTTCTTTGAGCGTCGCGGCGTCAAGCACACGGATCTCGGCTGTGCCGTCGCTCATAAAAAGCTCATTGCCCTTTGAGGTCAGTCCCCAGCCTTCACCGGGGTAAGAAAACTGCCGCAGCAGCTTGAAGTCGCTCAGGTTATAGACAAAGCCAATGTGCGACTGCCACGTAAGCTGAATCACCTTGTCTTTCACAATGGCAATGCCTTCGCCAAAGTATTCGCCGGGCAGGTCCACATGCTGCATTACTTCGCCGGTTTGCAGGTGTACTTTCCGTAGTGACGATCGTCCATTCAGTCCCGTGCCTTCATAGAAAAAGCCGTCATGGTAAACCAGCCCCTGGGTAAAAGCGGCGGAATCGTGCGGATAGTCGCGAATCACTTTGAACGTGTATTCAGGCGGACGTCGCGGCCCAGGCGCGTGGAACCGCTGGCCGTCAATAAATTGCGCTGGCATGGCGAACACCAAAGCTATAGTCAGGACTTTGCGAATCAGATTCTCCCAAACTGGCGCCCTTTAAAAATAGCAGAGAGCATCCTTTATATATTAGGTGACATTTTTTCGTGCAGTTAAGGCGTGTCATTATTTTGCAGCATCTTTAGTCCTTCTCCCGGTTGCGCGCACTCGTTTCGCGCTGATACCTTATTCTTTAGTCCTTTCATCCCTTCCCAAGGAACAACGGAACAAAGTGCCCAAAATTCAGCGTGCAATCCTTAGCGTTACTGATAAAACCGGGCTGGTGGAATTTGCCCAGAAACTGGCCGCACTCAAAGTGCAATTGGTCTCCACCGGAGGCACTGCCAAGCTGCTGCGGGAAGCCGGCGTCACCGTGAAAGACATCTCCGATCTGACCGGTTTTCCTGAGATGATGGACGGCCGGGTCAAGACGCTGCACCCCAAAGTTCACGGCGGAATTCTGCATATACGCGCCAATGCCAGCCACGTTGCGGCGGCCAAAGAGCACGGCATACTGCCGATCGACATGGTCGTAGTCAATCTGTACGCGTTTGAGAAAACCGCTTCCAAACCCGGCGTGCATTTTGACGAGGTGATCGAAAACATAGACATCGGCGGCCCGTCGATGGTGCGGTCCGCGGCAAAGAATTTTCGTGACGTGGCGATTGTGACCTCACCCTCTGACTACGCGGCCATCGCTCAGGAAATGGCCGGCTCTGGTGGTGAACTTGGGCTGGCGACGCGCTGGCGGCTGGCGCAAAAAGCTTTTGCCACCACCGCGGCTTATGACAGCGCGATTGCCGCCACCCTGGCCAGCACTTCTCTGAGTGAAAACGCCAAGGACTTTCAGCTTCCCGCAACCGCTGGCGGCGATGACTTCCCTGCCATTCTGCGCTTTGGACTGAACAAAGCCATGGACCTGCGTTACGGAGAGAACCCGCATCAGCGCGCGGCCATGTATTCAGACGGCTCAGGCTCAGGTGTGGCCAATGGAAAACAGCTTCAGGGCAAGGAACTCTCATTCAACAACATTGTGGATCTGCAAGCCGCCTGGGACCTGGCGCAGGAGTTCGAGGAAACGGCATGCGCCATCATCAAACACACAAATCCTTCAGGCTGCTCCACGGGTAAGACCCTGGTCGAGGCTTACACGCGCGCCAAAGAAACTGATCCGGTTTCGGCCTTTGGTGGTGTGATCGGCGTGAACCGTGTGATTGATGGCGCAGCCGCAGAAGAGATGGCCAAGCTTTTTGTTGAGGCCATCGCCGCGCCGGGCTATTCACCGGAAGCCAAGGAAAAATTTGCAGCCAAAAAGAACCTCCGTCTGGTCGAGGTAAAACCAAGTGCGCAAAAGTTTGCCATGAAGCAGGTTTCCGGCGGCATGCTGGTGCAGGATGCGGACATAAGGCCTTTGACCCAGGCCGATCTTAAAGTTGCCACCACGCGGCAACCGACCCCGGAAGAGATGCGCGCGCTGCTGTTTGCCTGGAAAGTCTGCAAACATGTGAAATCAAATGCCATTGTTTACGCCCGCGAAGGCCAGACCGTTGGCGTGGGTGCAGGGCAGATGTCCCGGGTGGATTCATGCAAGATTGGCGCCATGAAAGCGATCTTACCTTTGCAGGGTACGGTGGCCGCTTCAGACGCTTTTTTCCCATTTCCGGACGGAGTGGAAGAGATTGCCAAAGCCGGGGCCACGGCCATTATCCAGCCCGGCGGCTCCATGCGTGACCAGGAGGTCATTGACGCAGCGAACCGTCTGGGGCTGGCCATGGTGCTCACAGGTGTGCGCCACTTCCGTCACTAGTCAAGATTTGTAATCTGCTGCCGAAAGGGCGGAACTAAGGTCTAGAATTAGAGAAGGTGAATAGGCGCTACCGGAAATGGCGCCTGTGCATCCAATTAAGAAGGTGTTTTGGTTCGCTCTATGACTTTCATAAAAAATCGCATTTTTCTCTCCGGGCTGCTTCTGCTCACAACCACCAGCATGTTAGCCCAGCAGAACACGCCAAAGTCTCAGCCGCCTGCTAAGTCTGCGCCGGCAAAGAAAGATGCCGCTCCCGCACAGCAGGCGCCGGCTGCCAAAACCGCACCCGAGCAGCCCAAAGCGGACAAGAAGCCTGACCAGGCCGCCGCTTACTATCATTTCTCCCTGGCGCACATGTATGAGGAAATGATGGCGATGTACGGGCGCTCGGAATTCGCCACCAAAGCCATTGAAGAGTACCGGCTGGCCATAGAGAACGATCCTTCCTCAGAATATTTGAACGCGTCGCTGGCGGAACTCTACGCCAAGACCGGACGCATCCGCGACGCTGTACTGGAAGCCCAGGAGATCATCAAGCGGGATCCGAACAATCTGGAAGCCCATAAGCTTCTGGGACGAATTTATCTGCGCTCGTTGGGCGATCTGCAGCCGGGAACGCAGTCGAGTGAAGTGCTTAACCTGGCCATCGAGCAATATCAAGCCATCACCAAGATCGAGCCCAAGAATGCTGACAATCACCTGCTACTGGGGCGGCTGTACTTTCTGAATAAAGACGCGGTGAAAGCTGAAAGCGAATTCAAATCCGCGCTCAGTCTCGATCCCAATTCAGAAGAAGCCATTACCAACCTCGCTTTCCTCTATAACGATGAAGGCGCAACCAGTAAAGCCGCCGATTTGTTGAAGACCGTGCCTGAAGGCCAGCGCTCCGCCAAGATTTACTCCGCCCTGGGCACAACCTACGAGCAGCAAAAAGATTACAAGAATGCCATCGCCTCGTTCCGTCAGGCCCTGGCCATGGACAAGGAAAATCTGGACGCCATGCGCGGTCTGGCCCAGAACCTTGCGAATGACAACCAGATTGACGCCGCGCTGGACGAATATCGCACGATTCAGGATGCTGATCCGCAGGACGCCACCGCCGCATTGCGAGTCGCAGAGATCTATCGCCGCCAGGGCAAGTTTGATCTGGCCATGGAGAACCTGAAAAAAGCAGCCGCGCTGGTGCAGGACTCGCTGGAAATTCCTTATAACGAAGCGTTGATCCTGGAAGCGCAGGGCAAGTATGAAGATGCAGCCTCTGTTCTTCAGAAACTGGTGGCGCATCCGCTGCCGGCAAACGCGCGCGCCGGTGACAAGAGCAATCGCGCGCTGTTTCTGGAACGGCTCGGCAACGTCTATCGCGAAGCCGGCCGGCCGCTGCTGTCGCTGGATACTTTCCGCAAGATCATCGATCTGGGCGGAGATGAAGCGGCGCGCGGCTATCAGGACGTAATCGATTCTTATCGCGACCAGAAGCAGTGGAGTGAGGCAACAAAGACCGCTCAGGAAGCAGTGAAAAAGCTGCCGAATGATAAAGGTCTGAAGTTGACGCTGGCACAGCAGATGGCCGATAACGGCAAAGCCGATGAGAGCGTGCAACTGGCTAAGTCCGTGCTCAAGGGCGGACCGGAAGATCGCGACTCATACATCATGCTCTCGCAGATTTATATGCGCCTGAAGCGCTGGAAAGATTCTGAAGACGCGATTGCCCAGGCGGAGAAGCTGGCAACGCGCCCGGAAGAGAAGGAATATATCCGCTTCCTGCAAGGCTCTATTTACGAGCGGCAGAAAAAGTATGATCAGGCGGAGCAGGCTTTCCGTCAGGTGCTGCAACAGAATCCCAGCAACAGCATGGCGCTGAACTATCTTGGCTACATGCTGGCTGATCGCAACAGCCATCTTGAAGAAGCGCTCACGCTGATCAAGAAGGCCCTGGATCTCGACCCGCAGAACAGCGCCTATCTCGATTCACTGGGCTGGGCCTATTTCCGCCTTGGCAATTACGATCAGGCGGAAGAAAACCTGCGCCGCGCCGCCGATAAAACTCCGAATGATCCCACCGTGCAGGACCATCTGGGCGAACTCTACGCGCGCACCAACCGCTTCAAATTGGCGGCTGCCCACTGGGAACGCGCGCTGGATGAATGGAATAAATCAGTGCCGGCAGACGTGGACCAGCAGGACGTTGCCCGCGTTACCAAGAAGCTGGAAAGCACAAAAGTAAAACTGGCCCAGCAGACGAAGCAATAAAAGCACTCAGCAATCAGTAGTCAGCATTCAGCCCCTGAGCTTTTTCGATGACGATAAGGTTCAGGGGCTGATTGCTGTCTGGGTAGTCTTTTCTGATCTTTCCTCGAGCGTCTGACTGTCTTTCTCAGTGTCTCCGTGGTGGGTTTTTTCGGGCTCACTCGCTCCGCAACGCAATCAACGGATCTACCTGCGTTACGCGGCGCGCGGGGACATAACTGGCTGCAAGACCGACGGCCAGGAACATCGCAGCAACTCCAATAAAAGTCAGGGGATCATTCACGGTGGTTTGAAACAGCAGGGTCTTCATCACCCCGGAGAAAATAAGCGCAGCCACTATTCCCGCGCCCAGGCCAACACCAATCACGGTCATGCCCTGCAGCAGAACCATGCGCAGCATTTCATTGCTCTGCGCGCCCAACGCCATGCGGATGCCGATTTCCCGTGTGCGCTGGCTTACCATCAGCGCTGTTACGCCGCTCAGCCCGGTCGCTGCGATCGCCAGCGCCAAACCGGCAAACAATGCGAGCAGCAGCGCCGTCAGCCGGCTTTGCACCAGCGTATCGCCGCGCAGTTCCTCAAGCGTCTGGATTCCATTGACCGGCTGTTCCGGGTCCACGGACAACACGGCTTCACGCACCTGCTGCGCATAGTTCATTGGATTGCCCGCGGTCTTTACCAGCAGCGTGCCGCCCATGGGAGTCTGAGCAAAAGAGACGTAGGCCGTGTCCTTGGTTTCCTGGTCCAGGCCGTAAAATTTCACGTCGCCCACCACGCCCACGATCATTACCCAGGTCTTACCGTTGTCGGGGGAGATGCGTTTGTTGAGAGGATCTTCAGTGGGGAAAAAATGTTGCGCCAGCGACCGGCTGATGATCGCGACTTCGGGTGAATCGGCATTGTCATGCGGCGTAAAGAAACGGCCGCTGATCAGCGGAATTCCCAGCAACTGCATGCTGCCGGGAGAAACAAACTGGACATCGGTGTTGGGCAGCGCTTCGCGTTCGTTCACCGCCCGGCCTTCGACAATGAATGTTGTGCTCATGGGCATGGACGGCGCAAGTGGAGCTCCGTTGTTCACTCCCACTGCCAGAATTCCCGGCGTTCCTTCCAGCTTACGCATCACGCGATCAAAAAATGCCAGGGTGGCTTGATTGTTGTACTTGCTGAAATTGAGCGGAACGTTCGCCGTCAAAACGTTTTCCGGATTGTAGCCCGCATTGACCTGTTGCAGTTTCACAAAACTGCGGACCATTAGGCCCGCG
>Ga0209060_10002116_pt1 | contig 19353 bp, 10 predicted proteins | sample Coa_R1_8_FD_187155 | JGI IMG/M metagenome (GOLD analysis project Ga0209060, IMG submission 187155) | Surface soil microbial communities from Centralia Pennsylvania, which are recovering from an underground coalmine fire - Coalmine... | ecosystem: Environmental > Terrestrial > Soil >...
CAGCGCTCGCGGACCATGGTCGAAGCTGTCCGGCAGCTCTTTTCGATATAAGTGCTTGTGTAAGCAGGGCTATGGTCTTGGAGAGAATTTTTGTCGCAGCGGAACGGCTAGAGATGCGTAGTGTCTGCGTCTTGTGCGTGGCGCACCCTACATTCGCTCACGAGCTCTTCTCCCAACCTTGCCGCTCCAGCGCGTTTTCTCCTTCGTCAACGTCAAGCGCCGGATCAGGCCCGAGATCTTGGACTCTCAGATAGGGCTGAAGAGTTCCGATTATCATTCGTGCGGCGGGGCCGATCCTGCAAGGAGTAGGCTTTTCCGGTTCCGGCAAATTTTGCTCGTGCCTCCGTAGGCTCGAGCGCGTTTGCCGCTGGGCAGGTCAGCCGCCAAGTCAGGCCGGAGGGGGCATAATCAAGGTCGACCGTACCGTCCACGCTGCGCTCCACCATCGCCTCCATAACGACTGTCCCGAACCCACGCCGCTTCGGCGGAGAGGCGGGCGGTCCATCCCGCTCGGTCCAGCTCATCGCGAAGTTGTCGCCGTCGAACTCCCAGCAAATGTCGACGCGGCCGGCGTCCGTCGACAACGCGCCGTATTTCCCGGCGTTGGTGGCGAGTTCATGGAGCGCGAGCCCGATCGCTTGTTCGGAGGCCTCCTTCAAGCGCAGCCTGGGTCCATGCACCGCGATACGAGAACCGATAAGGCCGGCAAAGTGGGCCAGCTGGGCGTGAACCAGGTCCTCGATCTCAACGCCACTCCATTCGTTGCGGACGAGCAGGTCCTGATTGGCTGAAAGCGCCTGGATGCGCTCGGAGAAACGTTCGATGAAATCTTTGGGATTTTTGGTCATGGTCTGGTTGGCGATCGCGTGCACGACGCTGAGCATGTTCTTGGCGCGGTGATTGATCTCGCGCATGAGGAGGTGCTCCTTCTCCTCGCGCTCCTTGCGTTCGGTAATATCCTGGATGGTGCCGACGACGCGTACGGCCCGTCGCTCCCCCTCAGGGCCCTCGAAATAAGCAAGCCAATGAGCCTCCGCCCAGCGGAACTCGCTGTCTTTCCGCCGGACCCGGTGCTCGACCACAGAAGGCCTCGGACTAGTGGGATCGAGCGACGCGTCGATGGCCGCCCAAACCTTTTCCGTGTCATTCGGATGTACGAGCTCCATGAGCTCTTCAATAGGCGCCTCATCCTTGGCGACGCCGAGGATTTCTTTAAAGCGGGTGTCCCATGAGATCACGCGACGTCGCGGATCGTATTGCCACCATCCGAGTTGGGCTGCATCGAGGGCAAACTGCAGACGATCTTTGCTCGCCTGCAGGTCCTGCTCCGCCTGCTTTCGCGCGTTGATGTCCAGGATCACGGCCATGCTGTGCAAGGGCCGGCCGCACTCGTCGCGGATGAGGTTGACGGTCACCCGTGCCCAAACCGCCTTTCCGTCTTTACGAATGTAGCGCTTTTCCACGTCGAAAACGGACGACTCTCCGGTGAGCAAGCGTCTAATCGGCTCGCGGTCGCGCTCGCGGTCGTCCGGATGGGTGATGTCCCATACCGTCGTGGCGAGCAATTCCGCCTCGCTATAGCCTACGAACTTGCACATCGCCGCGTTGGCGCGGAGGAAGCGACCGGTTTCACACTCGGTTTCGATCTTGCCTACGCTGCTAACCTCGAACATGGCGCGGAACCTTGCTTCGCTGCTGCGCAGCAAATCCTCTGTCGCTTGTCGCCGGGTGGCGGCCTCTCGAAGCTCCGCAATCAACATATTGACCTCGGCGACGGGCGTTCCGTTCGAATACGGCGGGCCGCCCGGTCCCGAGGCAATTGCAGTGCGAGCCGCGTGGCCGACCGAGCCTGCGATGATCCGGCCCAGCCACGAGGCCAAGGCAACCACGACCGGAAGCGCCAGCAAGATTGTCAGGCCGATCATCCACCACAGCGCCCGAACCGGGGCTTCGACCAGGGCCTTGGGAGCCCATGCGGCAGTTTCCCAGCCGGTCAAGTCCGATAGCGCGTAGGCCTCCAGCGATGCTCGCCCTTCGGGGTCGGCAAATTCAAATACGCCGCCCGGTCCTGCGCGAGGCCACTGCGCTTGTGGCAGCGCCGTCCCGATGAGCCGATCCTGCGGTTGGGCCGACGCGATGATGCGATGCGCAGCGTCGGAAATAACCGCATACCAGCCGGCCGGCAATTCATTTGCTGCGAGCAGGCGTTCGAGGCCGTGCGGATCGGGCGACCTGATGAGGGCGTAGGGGCTCTGGCCCCCGATCTCTACGGGCACGACGATGCCGAATATGAACTGTTTGACGACCGGGTCCATGAACAGGCCGGTGACTTGCGGTTTACCTGTTACGAGAGCTCTCTCCACAGATTCCGGAATCGCCGCCTTTTCCAAGGGCGTGCCGAAAGGCACCCGCGTGTTGGCGAGCTGCCGCATGTTGCGATCGACGAGCATGATTTTGCCGCTCTGGCGCAGGGCCAATGAGGCCTCAGCTTTGCGCTGGAACTCGCCGAAGTCGCCTTGGCGCAGCGACGACGAGGCAGCCAATATCTGCAGTCTCTCGATCTCGCCGATGATCTCGCGGTCAACTTGCGCCGATAATGTACGCGCTACGTGCATGAGTTCCTTTCGGGTGTGGTCGAACTGCGCATCGGTGATGCGAAAGCCCGCGTACACAGCCAACAACAGGAGCGGCGCAATGATCGCGCATCCGAGCACGACCAGCAGCTGCCACAATGGGCGGGACTTGCGCAGCGCCGGCACCGTTCCAATCCGCAAGATGATCCCGCTGACGACGCAAAGTAGGCCGACAGGGGTCGGCAGTGCGGGCGGTCTGACCGATCCGTAGGCCATATCGATGCCGGCCAGGTACCCGAGCAGGGCGAACACCGCTATGGCGCCCGCAATGCCACTCAGCGTAATTGCTACGAAGTGGTGCCGTTCGAAGCGGCTGAGCGCGAGCGAGCCGCCTGCGAGCGCGAACCCCAGCGGCATCCCAGATCCCCAGCGGAAAGAGCCCGCGTCAGGTCCCGGCGCCGTAACCGGCGGCCCAAACCACCGGTTCATGCCGAAATCAAACACAGCGACGGCGATCACCGCGAGACCGACCGCGAACGCAAAGCGCGAGTTCCTGCCGGGATGCATGAGCGCGAGACCGGCAACTGCAAGGCATAAGGCTGTGATGGGCCTCATATTGACCCAGCCCGATCCCCAGCTCGACAGCGTCGGCAGCTCGGCCCACCAGCCGATAAACGCCGTGACGGCAACCGTCACCGCGACAAAGCCAACAAGTTGACTCGCGCGTTGTTTCTCAAGGTTACCGGCCTGACCAACAAATAACGTGACGTAGGCTCCAGATGTCAAAAAACCGCAGCCGGCAGAAGTTCGCAGACGCGGACGAGCCCGTCCGGCAGCGCTTTCAACATAAGTATTTGCGGGAATGGGGCTATGTTTCTTGGAAAAATTTGTTTGGAGTCGAACAGCGGGAAATGACGGGGGCTTCTTACTTTCTTAAAGGTGTTCGCCTCGTCGCGGGCGCTCTACTCTTCCCGGCAGGACTCTTCCCAGCAAGCAGCGAAGGGAAAATGACTCTGCCCGCCGCATCCCGATTCAATTTTCCCTTGTCGTAAATCGGCTCACGCCCTCTCGCCTTCTGCCTCTCCGGCGCGCTCGCTACCACGAAAGTCAAACGCTGGATCAGGCCCGAGGTTTTGGACCTCAGACGGGCTAAAAGAGTTCCGACTAGAATTCGTGCGCTGGGGGGACCTTTCGGTTCTCGCAAATTTTGCTCGTGGCTCCCCGGGCTCGAGCGCGCTTGCCGCCGGGCAGGTCAGCCGCCAGCTCAGTCCGGAGGGAGCATAATCAAGGTCGACCGTACCGTCCACGCTGCGCTCCACCATCGCCTCCATAACGATGGTGCCGAACCCACGCCGCTTCGGCGGAGACGCGGGCGGTCCCTCCCCCTCGGTCCAGCTCATCGTGAAGGTGTCGCCGTCCGACTCCCAGCGAATATCGACGCGGCCGGCGTCTGTCGACAGCGCGCCGTATTTCCCGGCGTTGGTGGCGAGTTCGTGGAGCGCGAGCCCGATCGCTTGTTCGGAGGCCGCCTTCAAGCGCAGCCTGGGGCCGTGCACGGCGATACGAGAACCGATCAGGCCGGCGAAAGGGGCAAGCTGGGCGCGAACCAGATCCTCGATCTCGACGCCATTCCATTCATTGCGGACGAGCAGGTCCTGATTGGCTGAAAGCGCCTGGATGCGTTCGCAGAAGCGCTCGATGAAATCTTCGGGGTTCTTGGCGGCGGTCTGGTTGGCGATCGCGTGCACCACGCTGAGCATGTTCTTAGCGCGATGATTGATCTCGCGCATAAGGAGGTACTCCCTCTCCTCGCGCTCCTTGCGTTCGGTGATGTCCTGGACGGTACCGACGATGCTCACCGCCCGTCGTTCACGCCCTTCGCCCTCGAAATAGGCTAGCCCAAGGGTTTCTACCCAGCGGACCTCGCCGTCTTCCAGCCGGAGCCGGAACTCGGTCGCGGAGCGCTTCGGATCGGCGGGATCAAGCGCCGCCGCGAGGGCCAGCCAAACCCTTTCCGTATCAGCCGGATGCACCCGCTCCATGACTTGTTCGATCGCCGCCTCACTCTCGGCAACATCGAAAATCTCTTTGGCCCGCGCGTCCCCCGAGACCACTCGGCGCAGCGGATCGTACTGCCAAGACCCAAGCTGGGCCGCGTTGAGGGCAAGCTGCAGGCGATCTTTGCTCGCTTGCAGCGCCTGCTCCGCCTGCTTGCGCGCGTCAAGATCCTGGATCACGGCCATGTGGCGCAATGGGCGGCCTAGTTCGTCGCGGATGACGTTCACGGTCGTCCGCGCCCAGACTATCTTTCCATCTTTGCGGACGTAGCGCTTTTCCACGTCAAAAGCTGACACTCCAGCATCGAGGCCTCGACACAATTTGCGGTCAGCGTCGAGGTCTCCCGGATACGTGATCTCGTATACCGTTCGTGCGAGCAATTCTGCCTCGCTGTAGCCCACGAACTGGCACATCGCGGCGTTGGCACGCAGGAAACGGCCGCTTCCAGGCTCGACCTCGATCTTGGCGACGCTGCTGAGATCGAACATGGCGCGGAATGTGGCTTCGCTCGCCCGCAGCAAATCCTCCGTCGCCTGCCGTCTGGCGGCCGCCTCTCGAAGCTCCGCCATGAGAGCATTGATCTCGGCGATCGGAGTTCCGCTCCGCGGCAGCTGGCGGCCCTCTCCCAAGCCGACTGCAGCGCGAGCCGCATGGCCGACTGAACGCGCAATGATCCGGCCGAGCCATAGGGCCAAGGCGACCACCAGCGCGAATGCCAGCGCCGCCATAGCGCCGATGGTCCACCACAGCGCCCTGGCTGGAGCCTCGAGCACAGCCGTAGGCTCCCATACGATGGTCTCCCAGCCGGTCAATTCCGACTGCGTGTACGCCTCAAGCGAGGAGCGCCCGTCGGCGTCGGTAAATTCGAACACGCCGTCGGGTCCTGCGCGATGCCACTGGGCCGGGGGCAGCTCCTTGCCGAAGAACACATCCTCCTGTTCGGACCGCAGGATAATGTGGTGCGTGGCATCGGAAACTGCCGCATGCCAACCCGGCGGCAGTTCATTTGCGGCGACCGGGCCTGCGAGGACGTGCCGATCGGGCGATCTGACGAGTGCAAAGCGGCTCTCGCCCTCGATCTGCACCGGCACGACGATGCCGAACATAAGCTGCTTGGTCACGGGCCCCGGGAACAAGCCCGTCACTTGCGGCCTGCCTGTCACGAGCGCCCTCTCGCTCGCTTCTGGAACAGCCGCCTTTTCCAAGGGCGTCCCGAACGGCACCCAGGTATTGACGAGCTGTTGCATGTTGCGATCGATGAGCATGATGTTGCCGCTTTGGCGCATGGCCAGCGAGGCCTCGGCCTGGCGCTGGAACTCAGCGAAGTCGCCTTGGCGCAGCGAAGGCGACGCTGCCAGTGCCTGCAGTCTCTCGATTTCGCCGATAATCTCGCGGTCAACCTCCGCCGACAGAGCATGTGCCCCATTCATCAGGTCCTCCCGGACCCGGTCGAGCCGCGCGTCGGCGATGCGGCTCCCCGCGTAGATGCCGAACAGCAGCAGCGGCGCAATGATCGCACATCCGAGCACGACCAGCAGATGCCACAACGGTCGCGGCTTGCGGGGCGCGGGTATCGTTCCAACCCACAGCACAATCCCGGCGGCAACGCAAAGCAGCCCCACGGCCGTCGGCAGCGCGGGCGAACTGACGGAGGCCGAGCCATAGAGTGTGACGATGCCGGTCAGGTAGGCGAGCAGGACGAACAGCGCGATCGCGCCGGCCAGACTGCCGAGCACGGTGGCAATGCGGCGATGTCGCTCAAAATAGCTGAGTGCGAGCGAGCCGCCCGCGAACGCGAAGCCCACCGCGGTCGCGTGTGGCATCGGGTACGAGGCCGCCCCTTGTCCCGGCACCGCCGTCCTCGGCGCCTGCAATCTGCCGATGCCAGGCTCGATGTTGAACAGGTCCTGGACCAGATCGTACGCGGCGACGGCCACCATGGCGAGGCCAACCGCGAATGCGAAGCGCGCGCCCTTGGCGGGGCGTGCAAGTGCGACGCCGAGGGCCGCGAGGCACAAAGCCGCGACCGGCTTCATGGTGGCGAAATCCGGGCCCCAGCTCGACAGCATCGGCATCGACCCCCACCAGCCGATGAGCGCCGCAGCGGCAATGATCAGCGCGGCGATGCCCGCCGCTCGACTCGCGTGCTCTCTCTCAAGGCTGCCCGCCAAGCCGACGAAAAGTGTCACGGAGGCTCCAGACATCAAACCCGCCAGCCATCAGGTGCTCGCGGACCACAGTCGAACCTCTGCAGCGGCCGGCTCAACATAAGTGCTTGTGTGGGCGGGGCTATGCCCTGCAAAAAATTTTATGTGAGCCGGAACAGCGGGAAAAGCCGATGGTTTCCATAAATTGATTTTCTTAAAGCGCTGTTCGCAACTCACGATCCCCCCTCCCCCGCTGCCTCTCAAGCGCGTTCGCGACCGGGCATGTCAAACGCCAGATCAGGCCTGAGGGCGCATAGTCGAGGTGCACGTGCCCATCGACGCTTCGCTCCACCATCGCTGCAGTCACGATGCTGCCGAACCCGCGCCGCTTCGGTGCGTACACCGGCGGCCCGCCGCGCTCGGCCCAACTTATGGTGAGAGTTTTGCCGTCGACATACCAGCCGATGTCGACACACCCCGCAGCTGTTGAGAGCGCTCCGTATTTTCCGGCATTGGTGGCAAGTTCGTGGAGGGCGAGCCCGACGGCCTGCGCGGAAGCCGCGTTCAGGCGTAGCCGCGGGCCGTGCACCGCGATGCGCCTGCCGACGAGGTCGGCGAAATGGGAGAGCTGGGTGCGGACGAGATCATCAATCTCGACCCCCTTCCACTCGTTGCGGACAAGCAGGTCCTGATTGGCCGAGAGCGCCTGGATCCGCTCCGAGAAGCGCCCGACAAAGTCCTCAGGATTCTTCGCTGCCGTCTGATGCGCGATCGCCTGCACGACGCTCAGCATGTTTTTGGCGCGATGATTGATCTCGCGCATGAGCAGGTGCACCTGCTCCTCGCGCTGCTTGCGTTCAGTTATGTCCGCGACCGTGCCGACGACGCTGACGGCCCGCCGGGCGGCCCCGGCGCCCTCGAAATGCGTCAGCCCGTGAGCTTCGATCCAGCGGACCTCGCCGTCTCCCCGCTGCACACGATATTCGATCGCGTGGGGCCCGGGATCAGCGGGATCGAGCGCCGCCTCGATGGCCGCCCAAACCCTTTCCGCGTCGTCCGGATGCACCCGCTTCATGACCTCTTCGAGATGCATCTCGTCGCCCGCGATCTCGTAAATCTCCTTCAGGCGCGCATCCCATGAGGCCATGCGCCGGAGCGGATCATATCGCCACCAACCGAGCTGGGCGGCGCTAAGGGCGAGTTGGAGACGCTCCTTGCCGGCCTGGAGGTCCTGCTCGGCGAGTTTGCGGTCGGTAATATCACGGGCGATTTTTGACGCACCAGTGATGCGGCCTTCGGCGTCATGCATGGGTGAAATCGTAAGCGAAACGTCGATCGCTCGGCCATTCTTCGCAAGCCGCACCGTTTCATAGTGCTCGATGCGCTCTCCGTTCGCGAGCCGGTCGGGAATCATGTCCTGTTCGGCTTGCCGATCGGGCGGAATCAATTTGCGTACCGACTGTCCGACCATTTCGCTCGACGCATAGCCGAACATGCGCTCGGCACCGGCGTTCCAGCTCGTCACCGTGCCGTCGAGAGTTGTGCTGAAGATCGCATCGGCCGAAGAGGTAACGATGGCCGCAAGGCGCGCCCGCGCTTCCTCGGCATCCTTGCGTGCGGTGATGTTGCGGGCGACTCCGAACGCCCGTAGCGGAGCACCTGCGGCGTCTGCTTCCACAAGGCCTTGGTCTTCCAGCCAGCGTATCGTGCTGTCCCGCAGAACAACCCGAAACTCGACGTGGTAGACGCGATCAGAGAGCGGCTGGCACGCGCGAGTCATCCCCGCCTTGACCCTGCCGCGGTCGTCGGGATGTATGCGGGAGAGCAAGGATGCCAGCGACGCGGGCGTCTCTGGCGTCAAGCCGACGAGGGCCCGAAACTGGTCCGACCATACTGACCGTCCCGTGACAAAGTCGTACTCCCAGGCGCCGAGGCCTGCAGCCTCCTGGGCAAGACGCAGGCGCTGTTCACTCATTCGCAACGCCATCTCGGCTCGACGTCGATCACTGATGTTGACGATCGCCGCGACCAGCCCGACGACTTTGCCGTCCTTCCATTCCGGCTGGTAGGAGCTGTGCATGAACTGCGGTGGGCCGCCCCGGTAGGGGATCTCGGCTTCAAACTCAACCGCCTGACCGGCGAGGCACGCCAGAATGTGCTGCTCGAACGTTGCGTAAGCGTGCTCGCCGACGACCTCCGGGATTCGTTTACCGGCAACCTGCTCCGGCGTGAGGCCGAGCCGCTCAGCATATTGCCGGTTGACGAACTTGTAACGGGCCTCCGTGTCGCAATACGCGATGGCTACCGGCGCATTGTCGGTGACGAGGCGGAGTTGGCGTTCGCTGTTGCGCAGCGATTGCTCCGCCGCCTGTCGCTTCGCGGCGCTTTTCCTGAGCTCCGCTATCAGCGTGTTGACTTCGGCGATCGGGGTTTCACTGAGCAGCAGCGGTCCGCCCTCGCCGAGCGCGGTGGCGGCGCGGGCGGTATGGCTGACCGAGCGCGCGATAATCCGCCCCAGCGCAAGCGCCAACGCGACCACAAGGGCAAACGCCAGCAACGCCAGCACACCGACAGTCCACCATAGCGCCCGGACAGGGGCCTCAAGCAAGGACTTGGGCGCCCACACGACAGTCTGCCAACCGGTCAATTCCGATCGCACCGATGCCTGGAGCGACGGCCGCCCGTCGGGATCGATAAACTCGAATACACCGGGGCGCATCGCATTCTGTTGCGCCCGTGGCAGCTCCCTCCCGAGAAACGCTTCCTGACGCTCGGATTGGGCGACGATGCGGTGGGCTCCATCCGAAATCGCAGCGCGCCAACCCTCCGGCAGCTTATGTCCGGCGACGAGGCGTTCGAGGGCGTCTTGGTCGGGCGACCTTGCAATGGCGTAGCGGTTCTCCCCGTCGATCTGCACCGGCAAAATGATGGCGAACTTGAGCTGCCTGGTTGCAGGCCCCATAAACAAGCCGGTGATCTGCGGCCTACCGGTCGCGAAGGCTTTCCCGGTGGCTTCCGGAGCGGCCGTCCTTGGCAAAGGCGTGCCGGCGGGCACCCAGGTATTGGCGAGCTCATCCAGGTTGCGATCGACCAGCGTGATGTTGCCGCTCTGACGCAAAGTCAGCGAGGCTTCGGCCTGGTGTTGAAATGCAGCGAAATCGCCTTCACGCAGCGATGGCGAGGCGGCTAACGCCTGCAGCCTCTCGATCTCTCCGATGATCTCGCGATTGACTTCCCCCGATAGCGTGCGCGCCTCGCTCATTAGGTCCTGGCGGACTTGGTCGAGCTGCGCATCAGCGACGCGAATTCCCGTGTAGGCGCCGAACAGCACGAACGGCACGACGATCGCGAATCCGAGCATCACCAGGAGATGCCACAGCGGCCGGGGTTTGCGGAGCGGGATTGCTCCCGCTCGCAAAACGATCGCGCCCGCGACGCAAAGCAGGCTCACCGCGGTGGGCAACGCGACAAGGCTGAGCGCCGGATCGTAGAGCGCGTCGATACCGGTCGCGTAGCCGAGCAGCGCGAATGCCGCGATGACTCCAGCAAGACTGCCAAGCACGATCGCGGCGCGACGGCGCTCGAAGCCACTCAATGCAAGCGAGCCGCCCGCGAGCACAATCGCGAGCGCGGCCGCATCTGCCATCCGGAACGAGTTCGCCTCAGGTGCCAGTGTTGCATCCGGCGGCGCCAGCCAGCGGTCGATGCCAAGTTCGAGATCGAACAGACCCTGGCCGAGATCGAGCGCCGCAAGCGCCGCCACAGCGAGACCGACCGCGCATGCGAAGCGTGAATCTCTACCGGTCCGCGCAAGCGCGAGGCCGAGGGCTAAGAGGCACAAGGCGGTCACCGGCTTCATAGCGGCGAAGCCTGAACCCCAACTCGTTAATAGCGGCAGCTCCGCCCACCAGCCGACAAGCGCGGCGGCAGCGATCGTCATCACGGCGAATCCGGCAGCCCGACTTGCGTCGTCTCCGCTGATGGGACTGATGCGATCGCGCTTGCCAACGATCAGCATAGGTGAACTCCGACGCTCGAAAGAATCGCCGGCCGGCACTCGCGAATCGATTCACTCGTCGAGTCTGTCCAGTTCGTCATGAGTGCGACCCACTACGAGGACAGCCGCTTTGCTGGGCACAACCTCATTTACGTCACCGGCGACGAACGTACGGTGATCAGCTCCCGCCACAGCGCAAATCACTGGGCTGAGCTGCCCGAAGTAATTCTTGCCAACTGTGGAGGGCATTGTCTTTCGGAAAAAGATTCGTCAGAGCGGGAACTTTCTTGAAAAGCTGCGTGTTGACCTAGCCTTTTAAAGATTAAAAGCACCTGCTGCGGCGGCCCGCAACATATCCTTTTGCCGCGCGGCAATTCTGTCCGCGCGGCAACACATCTTTCGAAAAAGTTCTGTTCGACGGGGCTTGCGAAGAAAGCTTACGAAATCGGATCGCGTCCGTAGCACAACGCGCAAGCGACCTTCGACGCACGCGATGTAGCGTCGCGGTGACAGCGCATGCCCCATTTTCACCCAAGACGCAGGCGTCCTGGCCTGCCATATGAGCAAGGCCAGGGCGCAACTTGCCGCCTCGCTTTATCCCACCAATCCCTCAATGGCCGCGACGTTGTCGCTGCCGGGAAAGATGTCCGTCGCCAATGCGCGGTCGTTCACGCGCAGGTGATCACGAAGCAGCCCCTTGAGCACGGCGCGCAGATCAGTGGTCGCTTTGAGGTCACGCCTCTCGTAAAGGTCGGCCTCCTTGAGACCCGGCCAATCGGCAACGACGCGGCCGCCCTTGAGCGCGCCGCCGACCAGCAGCGCCACTGTGCCGGTGCCGTGATCAGTCCCATCGGTGCCGTTGATGCGGGCGGTTCGCCCGAATTCGGTAATCAACGCCACCACTGCTTCCTGCCACGCCGCCCCCATGTTCTGTTCGATCGCCGCCAGAGCGCCGTCGAGCGCACCAAGCAGGTTCGACAGGCGCCCGTTCACCGCGCCCTCGTTGGCATGGGTATCCCAGCCGTCCAGCGCCAGCGCACCGACTCGCGGGCCGTCCGGATTAGCAAGAACCTTGCCGGCGGCGCCCGCCACCTCGGCAAAATACGCCTTGATGAGATTGATGTTACCGAGCTGCACCGCTGGTCCCATGTCTTGCGGACGCACACCCGTCGGTCGCGGCGGGGCGAGCGGAGCCAAAGCCATCCGATCTTCCATGACCTGCGCCAATTCGGGGTCGGTATGGCGATAGAGTTCGAGCAGGCGCATCGTGGTTTCGTCGGCGACCGGCGGTAGCCGTGGCGGCGCCCAGGAAAATACCGGCGCGGGACCGCGCACCACCAGCGGCGTGACCGGCCCGACCGCGAGTGCGCGCGCGCCATTGGCCCTCTGCGCACGCTCGCCGGCTTCAAGCGTAGAGAGAGCGCGATTGAGCCATCCGGATTCCACTTTGGTGGGCCGCGGGAAACCGCTTTCCAGTACATCCTGCCCATCGAAGTGCGAGCGTTCGCGATAAGGAGTCGCCGCGGCGTGCACCACGATTGCGTGACCGGCACGATAGAGCCGGTGCAGATTTGGCATCGCCGGATTGAGCGCATAGAATCCGTCAAGCGCGAGCGCTGCATCGCCGTCGGGCTTCAGCGCTTTGTCGCCGCGCAGCCTGATCCAATCGGGATCGCCGACCGGCGCTACCGCCGCAAGCCCGTCAAGCGCGCCGCGCAGCACGATCGTCAAAAATCGCGGATCGCGGCCTTCGGCCCGCGCGAGTTTCGGCGCAAAGGCCCACGCGAACAGCGCGCCGGAACCGGCGAGCAATTCGCGGCGCGTGGCTTCATGGATTGCCATTGTCACCTCCGTTGGAATTCAGGTGCCATCACCAGCAGCGTCAACGCCTGCTGCTTACTTTCGGCGCGCGCCACGGCTTGGCGCGTTTCCGCCGACGCTAGCGGCCCCAGCGCAATTTCGAGCAAATCTTTTGGCTCGACCCGCTCGGCATTGTTTTGCGCAAACGCATTCGCGGTATCCAGGCGATGGGATAAATTTTCGAGCCAGGCCCCATTGTCGTCCGGAAATCCCTTTGGCGACGGGGGCCGACCCGGCGGTTCGCCAAGGCGGTTCAACGTGGGGACCAGATTCCGCGGATCGACGCCGTTGAAACCCTCGGCCCGCAGATACGACATGACCCATTCGCTCGGACGCTTGATTTTGGTGCGGTCCGGCGTCAGTGCTTCGGGCGCCGTCACCAGCGCCTTCGATACCTTCCACAGGTCGCCATCAGTCTCGATGAAGGTCTTGGTCAATGTCTCGACCAGCGCCCGCGGCGGATCATCGGCGATGAAGTGGCGCGCGAGCTTCGCCGCGATATGCTTCGCGGTCGCCGGATGGCGGGCGAGGTCGGCGAGTACGGCGCGGCCTTGTGAGATTCCGGTATCGCGATAATCCTTGCCGAGAACCGTCTGCGGCCCCGGCTCGTGCATACGCGGATGGAATAAAAACTCGCCGCCGCGCTCCGGATCGAAGCCCGAATTACGAATCGTCCAGCCGGTGATGACCTTGGCGAAATTCGTTACGTCCTGCTGGTCATAGCCGGTGCGCACACCGAGCGTATGCAGTTCGAGAATCTCGCGGGCAAGATTTTCGTTGAGACCTCGAGAGTTGTTGATTCCCGAAACCGACATGGGCCCCATCGAGGTCGCGTTGTCGAGATACAGCAGCATCGCCGGGTGACTTTCGACGGCCTGCAACAGCTCGGCGAAGTGACCGAGCACATTCGGCCTGATGGCTTCACGCACATAGGCGCCAGCCGCCACGGTCGCGTCGACATTGACGCAGAAATGGTTCGTCCAGAACCAGACCAGCCGCTCCACGAAGCCGGTTTCGGCGCGCAGAGCCGCATCGAAGTGCGCCTTCGCCTCCGCAAAAAGGTTTGTCGCCATCGGGGTTTCAGGCTGTGGCAATTGAGGATTCGGCGTTTTGGCCGCGGCCTCCATCGCGCCCGTCTCAGCGACCATTTGGCCCGCTTGTGCGGCTGCCTGAGCGGCCGCCTTCGCCTCCTCCCGACGCCGCGCTTCTAAACGCTGCTTTGCCACACGCTCAGCATTGAACTGAACGGTGGCGCGATTGATTGCACCGCTGCTCAACAGCCCAGCAGAGGAAATTTCACCGGCATTGGGCCGATCGAGATCGGCGACGAGTGCACCGGTCGGATCGGAGGCGATGGCCGCGATTGTTCCGGGTCGCGGTCCGAAGCCGAATCGATGCAACACGAGTGCCGCTCCACGGGGGTCGAGCGCCATGAGTTTAATTCCCTGAAGTGAATTCACCGCGAGCTTTGAGGGCGCCCATCGCAGCGCTGCAGCACTCGCTACCGGCGCATCCTACGCCGCCCTGAGGCTTGCGACAATAAGAGCGCCGGCACCAGACACCCGGAAGGTGATCCTGTTTCGGGTGAAATCATCCAAAATGTGACGGCCGTCACACCGTCAGCCCATCCGCGGCACGGCGATCAAACAGGCATCGTCGAGGTACCTTGCCGACAGGACAAAGTCGGTTCAGTCTTCTCCTCTGCCGCCACCGTTCTCGTGGAGGAAGTCCGGCAGAGACACCAGTGGGAGCCCATAGCGGCGCATATGCGTCAATCGGCGGTGAGCATGCGATTGCGGTGGCACGCCTTAGCCTGCGGTCTAGCACTGGCCGTTGGCCTCGCATCTGCGGCGGCCGAGGATTTTCCGGTCCGCCCGGTGCGGATTATCGTGGGCTTCGGTCCCGGCGCATCGGGCGACATTGCCGCACGCGTCCTGGCGCAAAAATTGGGCACGCTCTTGGGCCAGCAGTTCGTGGTCGAAAATCGTACCGGTGCAGGCAGCAACATTGCAACCAACTACGTCGCGCATGCCCCGAAAGACGGCTACACGCTGCTGCAAGGCACGGTCGCCAACACCATCAACCCGGCGATCACTTCGAACCTGACCTACGACTTCGTCAGGGACTTTGCGCCGATTTCGTTGTTCACGACACTGCCGAATATTCTGGTCGTCAATCCCGCGGTCGAGGCGAGAAGCGTTGAAGAGCTGATCAAGTTTGCGCGGTCGCGGCCGGGGGAATTGTCATTTGGATCGGCGGGCGTCGGTTCTGGGTCGCATTTCACCGGCGAACTTTTCAACGTGATGGCTGGCGTCAAGCTGCTGCACATTCCCTATGCGGGCACCGCCCAGGCCGCCACCGACCTGCTGGGGGGACGCCTGCAGGTGATGTTCTCACCGGCATCAACGGTGCTGCAGTTTGTTGCGGAGGGCAAGGTCGTGGCCCTCGCCTCAACCGGATTGCGCCGTGCGAGCGCGGCGCCGCACCTGCCGACGATTGCAGAGGCGGGACTTCCGGGATTCGATACCTCCGGCTGGTTCGGGCTCCTGGCACCCGCGGGAGTGCCGCGCGAAATCATCGGCCATCTGGCGGCTGCTACCAACGAGGCCGCGAAGTCACCGGACGTGATCGCGGCGCTCGCCCCGCAAGGCTTCGACATGGAGGGTGGTACCCCTGAGCAGTTTGCGGCGTTCATTGGCGACGACCTTGCGAAATGGTCGCGCGTTGCCGGCGCCGCCGGGATCAAGCGACAATAACATCGGTTGATGCACGACTAACATTCGGGACTACCTGGTCAGTTCCCGTCCCGTGCTTAGGCGACGCCCCGCCACCTCGCCCTGATGACTAAGTCATTGGGCGAGGTCCGGCGTGTCAGCGAATTATTGGTTCCGATCCTCTTGCGAAGGATGCATGCGCTGAAGGATTTTTCCCCGAACCTCGGGATCGTTTTGCGCCACCTCCAGAATAGAAGAATATTCCTCGACCGAGAGGCCCTGATTCGTGACTGCTTGGGTAAGGGCAGTGTTCGCCTCAGCGACAATGCGCTCCTTATCGGCTTGCGGCGCCTCCGCCAGCCGTTGTCGATAGGTCTTCTGAAGGCTCGCCACGTGCTCAAGGGCCGCTGCCGCCGCGTCGAGTTTCTGTTCCGTAATCTGAGGTGCGGGAGTCGAAGGACCCGGCGAAGGGGTCTCGCGCTGAGTGTTTTGCGCATTAGCAATCGGAACGTACGAATAGCATCCCGCCACCAGAACAGCTGCAGACAGGAATCGTATCAACACTGTCATACCTTGTCTCCTTTGCACGGTACGCCCCTCGCTCAAGAGCGGCCACGAATTGAGGGGTCAACAGCAGGTCCGAACGGCTGTTCCGAACCGCTTTGGGATGCTGATATGTTGATAAGGCATGTCGGCAGGGAACCAACAAAGCGAGGCGCATCGAATTCATTTTGGCCAAACGATTGTCTATGCGCTTGCAACGGTTTGCTACTGCGGAATTACGTCAACCACGCGCATCATTGTTGGATCGACCAGCACGACCCGATTCTGCGCCACAGTGTATTTGACGCCCTTGGCCTCGGGCGCCGTCGCGAGCGCGGCGTCGGGCAGGAAGTAAAGTTCGGTCGCGGGTGGCACCTGAGCTCCGACCGCCAATGGAACATTCTCTGACGGCTTGACCTTCCTCTCAGCCGGCCGCACCGCATTGAAGATCGCAGCCTTCTGCTCAGGCGTGAGCTGGAGTTGCGCGGCCGGAGCAGTTACTCCCCTCCGCGGATCAACGGTCACCGGCTCGTTCCCCGGGTTCGCTCCCACTTGCGCGGCCGCTTGCCCAACGAGAACCACCAGCATCAATCCGATCATCCCACCACCAACAGAAGTCATCGGAATCCTGCTCTGATGCATATCACCCGACAGGAGTCCAACCTGCGGGGATGCAATCAGTTCCGGTCTCGATTGCAACACGAGACCCCAATGCCCGCAGTTCGCCCGAAGAAACCTGTTCGCGAATGAAATCACCTTAAAAACGAAAAGCGCGCCCACGGCGCGCTTTCGGCACTTTTCCTGTAAATCACGCCTATTTCGGCGGCGTTCCGCCCTGGTTTTCTAGTTTCTTGCGCAACTCGTCGGCACGCTTCTGCAAATCCTCCTGCAACTTTTTCTGCTGCTCCTCGAACACCTTGGGATCGGTGGGCGGCCCTTCGTTGGCCTTCTGGAAGCTATTGCCCGAGCCGTCAGAGAGCGGCAGTGGGAATGTAATCGCAGCCGCAGCCAGATTGATCGCCTGGATCTGCAGCATCTGGCCCTTCTTGAGCTTGCTGACTAACTCGGGTGTCGCCTCGTAGTCGGCCATGCACCCGTTGGCGAAGCAGGTAAAGAACGCGCCGCTGATGGCAGGCTCTTTATCGATAATGATGCGGGTGCCGTACTGAAGCTGCAGCGGGCTCGGCAACGTGACGCGGAACAACTTCTTCGGCTCGCCTTCGGGCTCGATCAGGGCTGCCGCGACGACCGGCTGACCGGCCTCGGTGCGGGCGTCCTTGCCAGTGAAGCAGACCTCTTTGGCGCCGGGATCGTTGCCCTTGCCGCAGAATTTCGCCCACGGCGAATAGATGAGCTGAGGCATTTCAGGCGCTGGCGGCGTAGCAGCCTGTGCGGCCCCAGCGGGCGCTGCTGCCGCGGGCTTCTGAGCGGCGGCAGGCGCTGCGGGCTTCTGTGCAGCAGCCGGAGGAGCTGCCGGGCGTGCCGGAGTCGCGGGTCGCGGCGTCGGCTGCTGCTGCGCCACCACCCTATCGACACCAAAGCCCGTCGCTGACAACAGCGCCGCCACAACCGCTGCGATGAGCGCGTTGGGGATCGATACGGACAGTTTGCGATGGGTCATCACGAATCCTCTATGTGTCGCCAAGTTGCGGCCTCAACGCGATGATGTGGGTGTCGTTAGCCCCCGCTGTCTCGGCGTCAATTGCGGCGGCAACGTGGCCGCCCCCGCCGGACTGATAGCCTAATCCCCCGCCTCGCGAAAGCCTTGTTTAAAGCCTTGCTTTCAAGATGTTCGTATGGCCTCGCGGTCGAAGCAAAAGGCATCGACCCCTTCAATATACATCGTGGTCGCGATAATATCCATCATCGCGGCGATTCGAAAGCGCCCGCGACGCGTCAATGTCTGGTTGATGTCGCCGGGCGATGTGGAGTATTCCGCGCGAGATGCGCTGCAGCTCCAGTTGCCTCTTCCAGTTCAAAATGAATCCGCAAAGTCAACGTGTCATGTCCGATCGAGGTCGTGTCCGACATCGATGCTATTCGGGCTGGGGGATTTTGTTGGCGGCCTTCCTGGCTGCCAGCGGCCTCCTTGCCGGTGCGCCATGTGCGGCGCACGCGAAGCACGCCATCGCAATGCATGGCGAGCCGGCGCTTTCGCCTGGCTTCGCGGCGTTCCCGTACGTCGACCCTGACGCGCCAAAAGGCGGCCAGCTCACAAAGGGCATCCTCGGATCCTTCGACAGCCTCAATCCATTCAACGGCAAGGGGTTGCCGGTACCGGAGCTGCAGATCCGCGGGCCAGTGATCGAAAGCCTGATGACCCGCGGCTACGACGAGCCGTTCACGCTTTATGGCTTGCTCGCGAACTCAGTCGAGACCGATCCCGACCGCACATACGTGACGTTCGACCTCAATCCCAAGGCGACGTTCTCAGACGGCATGCCGGTTACTGCCGATGACGTCATTTTTTCATGGCAGTTGCTGCGCGATCACGGCCACCCAATGAAGCATCGCACCTACTATGCCAAGGTGAAGGCCGCGACGGCACTTGGCCCACGCACGGTCCGCTTCGATCTTGCCGACGACCACGACCGCGAAATGCCGCTGATCCTCGGCCTCATGCCAGTCCTGCCCCGGCACGCCGTCGATCCCGAACGCTTCGAGGAGACCTCGCTTGCGTCACCGCGCGGTAGCGGTCCCTATGTGGTGTCCGAAGTCGATGCCGGACGGAGCGTGACGCTCCGCCGTAATCCGGCCTATTGGGGGCGTGATCTCGCGGTGAACCGCGGCCGCTGGAATTTCGACACGGTGCGGCTCGATTTCTATCGCGACGCCAATAGTTTGTTCGAGGCCTTCAAGAAAGGCCTCTGTGATGTACGAGAGGAGACCGACCCTGGCCGCTGGGAAACCGGCTACAACTTTCCTGCCGCGCACGACGGTCGTGTCGTGAAGGAGGAATTTGCTTACGGTTTGCCGAAGGTCATGACGGCACTGGTGTTCAACACCCGCCGTGCCGTTTTCGCAGACATGCGGGTGCGCGAAGCGATTGCGACGCTGTTCGATTTCGAATGGATCAACCGCAATTTCTTTTTCAACCGCTACCGTCGCACCGCAAGCTTTTTCGAGGACAGCGAGCTGTCAGCCCGGGGTCGGCGCGCCGATGAGGCGGAACGCGACTTGCTGGCGCCGTTCCCGGGAGCGGTGCGCGAAGACGTGCTGGAGGGAAAGTGGTCGCCACCGGTTTCGGATGGCACCGGGCGCGACCGTAACGCGCTGCGCCGCGCCCTCACGCTGTTCCGCGAGGCCGGCTACGAGCTCAGCGGAACCGTCCTCCGCCGGCGCGAAACCCACGAGCCGCTCAGCTTTGAGATTCTGGTCGCCGACAGGGACGAGGAGCGATTGGCGATCGCGTTCTCGCAAAATCTCAAGCGCGCCGGGATCGAATTGCGCATCCGCGCGGT
>Ga0209060_10002120_pt1 | contig 19308 bp, 22 predicted proteins | sample Coa_R1_8_FD_187155 | JGI IMG/M metagenome (GOLD analysis project Ga0209060, IMG submission 187155) | Surface soil microbial communities from Centralia Pennsylvania, which are recovering from an underground coalmine fire - Coalmine... | ecosystem: Environmental > Terrestrial > Soil >...
GTGCCGCTCGACGAATACGTCGATGCCTTCACGTTCACCCGCTTCGAGCCGTCCGGCCCGGTGCAGGGGAATGACTCGATCAAGTTCGCGACCTCGATCCTCGACTACGTGTTCCGCGAACTCGCGGTCTCCTACCTATCGCGCTTCGACCTCGCCCATGTAGAACCCGGCGAGACAAGCTTCGACGCGCTCGGCAAAGGCGTGGTGGAGGGCCGTCCGCCCGAGCAGCCCGCCTCGCGCTACGTCTCGCGCGGCCTCACCCGCTCGCGCACCGACAAGCTCGTGGTAATGCCTGGGGGCGAGCGGGGAACGGAACGCGGCGGCGATCGTGGCAGTGGTGGTGAGCGCGGCGGTGGGGAACGCGGAGGCTTGTCTTCACCCTCCCCTGTAGGGGGAGGGTCGGCAAGCGAAGCGAGCCGGGGTGGGGCCGCCGCGACCGCCAAGATCACCTCGCTGGCTGGCGCCCGTGCCCATGGCCACATCGAAGGCACCGCCGCGCTCAAGCCCGAGCGCACTCCGTCCCCCGCCGAAGCACTGGAAAACCTGCCTTGGTCGCCCACGAAGGCCGAAGCGCGCGCCGAGGCCAAAGCCCTCGCCGCCGAAAAGCGCGCCGAGGCCAAGGCGCAGGGCTACGAGGGCGAGGCCTGCGAGGAGTGCGGGAATTTCACGCTGGTGCGCAACGGCACGTGCCTGAAGTGCAACACGTGTGGGAATACGACGGGGTGCTCGTGAAGGATGAGAACGGCCAGCGTGGTTCAGCCAGATGCCCGTGGTTTTCCGAAAGGATGGACTACGCTTCTTCTTTTTCTCGAATGAAGGTTCTCCCCGCGAGGCCGTGCACGTCCACGTAAAAGGCGGAGGCTGCGATGCCAAAGTCTGGCTTGAGCCGATTGTAGCAATCGCCGACAGCTATGGCTTCACTTCGCGGGAGCTTGCACGTATCTTGAGGATTGTCACTGAAAACCGGGAAGTCATCTTACGAGCGTGGCATGACCATTTCGCCGACGGCCGTCCGTTTTGACGAACACACGATGTGGGTCGATCTGACCGACGGCCGCACGATCGGTGTGCCGCTCGCGTGGTTTCCGCGCCTGCTCAACGCAACGGCGCAAGAGCGCGAGCGGGTCGAACTCTCGCGTCTTGGCTTGCATTGGGAAGACCTCGACGAGGATATCTCTGTCGCAGGCCTCCTCGCAGGCCGAGGTGATCTGATGCGGAGGGCAGAACACGCGAGTTGATTGTGGACAGCAGGCAGAAGCGACCAGGCCACTGGACAGAGCATTGTGGGTCTATGGGCATCTTTTCAAGCCCGGAAAACCGGGATGCGACGCGTAGCGCCCCGTGACCAAATAGCGGGGCACATTCCGCTTCAACACGCAACCACCCGAATGTGCCCCTGCTCGCCGTAATCCAGCAACGCACGATTCCGCGTCACCAGTGTGCAGCCATAGTCGCGCGCGGTCGCTGCGATGATGCGGTCAGTGGGATCGCGTGGCGGTTTGCCGGGCAAGAATGACGATGCGATCAACAGATCGGGTGACATGTCTGCGAGCCGCACAGTCGGCATCTCAAGCAAGCGCAGAAACCAGCGCTGTGGCGTTGTCAGCAGTTTAATCCGATCACGCGCGGCGAGCATCCCGATTTCCCATGCGGTGATCGGCGAGACATAGATGGGCAGGCCGGCCTCGTCCGTATCGCTCAGGATGGTGAGGGCAGCGGGCGTAAGTTTCTCGTCCTCCGCAATCCATATGGCCGCGCACGTGTCGAGCAGCAGCGGCTGCATCACTTGTCACCCCAACTCGGGTCAGCCGGCTTGGTGAGATCGGTCCCGGGCATGACGCGTATAAGACCTTTGAGAGCACCTAGAAGAGGATGCCGCCGCCGCGCTTCCCCGCTAGGGATGCTCAGCGTCGGTGCCTCCTCCTTGTTTCGCTTGCCGGGCTGTTTGCCAGCGGTCACCTTACGAAAGACCAGCCGCCGGCCCTCAATGTCGACCTGCTCGGTCTGAAAGCCGGCATCGAGCCAAACCTTGGTCATCACGTTGTTATTCGGATTATTGCTCCACCACGCCCGGTACTGGCGCGAACTGTCCGGGAGCTTCGAACCAAGAATCCGCTCGATGTCCTCGAACTTCAGAGCGACCAGCTCCGAGCCTTGCTGGCGCAGAAATCTTCCAAGCGGTCCGTATTTGCCCATGGCACATATCCATCACAGATAGATATACACTTAAACACACACACACACACCTCGTCAACCGTATAGATGGTAGGAACGGCCTGAAAGAAGGTGGCTCGGATGGATGAGATCGGCGACCGACCCCAATCAGGCAAACCACGCGACGACCCGGACGGGCAAACGCTATCGCCGCTCGCCATCTCCGTAATCCTGGCGATCCTCGCGCTGGTTTGCGTAGGCGGCTATTTCCTGCTCATGAAACTGATCGATGTGTCGCGGCAGGAGGACTGTTTGCTGGCTGGGCGCAGGAACTGCGCCCCGATCGAGGTGCCGTCCGGGCGTTAGGTGGCCTATGCGCGCCAGCCCGCGACGCCACGCAGCCTTACCGCCGCAGCGCCAGCAGGCCGCACGCGATCGCGAGCATGGCGAGCGCCGAGAGCGCCAGCGACCAGTGCACGCCCATCAGGCTGCCGATCAGGCCGACGGTGACGCCCGAGAACGCGCGCAGGCCGAGGCTTGCCATGTTGTAGAGCCCGATGACGCGGCCGCGCATGTCGAGCGGGGCATTGAGTTGCACCAGCGTCTGCGCCATGGCGTTGAACGCAAGCTCGAAGAAGCCGGCCGTGAATAGCAGCGCCAGGGCAAGTGGATAGGCGGTTGCGAGCGCAAAGCCGATCAACGCGCAACACCACAGCGCCGCCAGGATGATGGCGGTGCGCGGTTTTGCGGCGAGAAATCCGCGGCTTTCGAGGAGGACGCCCGCTAGCATCGCGCCCGCCGCATCGGCCGCGAGCAGCGCGCTGTAGGCAACACCGGGGTCGCCATGGCCGAGGTCGAGGGCAAATCCCGGCATCTGCGCGTTGTAGGCATTGCCCACGAAGAACGAAGCGCAGCCGCCGAGCAGAGTCATCGAAACGATGACGCGGTGTCCGGCGATGTCGCGTATCGTCTGCACGATGTCGGCAACGCCGCGCACCGCGCGCCGCAGCGGCGGCGCTCCCTTGCGAAAGCGCGGCCCATAAGGAGCGTTCACGAGCCACAAAACGAGCGGCAAATAGAACAGGGTATTTAGCAAAATGCCGAGCGGCGGCCCGAGCGCGAGCATAATGGCGCCGCCTACGGCGGGTCCCACCAGCACGCCGAGATACCGCGCCGTGGCGTTGAGGCGCACCGCGCTCGACAAGTCTGCAGGACCGACGATGTCATACAGCAGCACCTGGCTCGGAGACTGCCACAGCACGCCGGCACATCCGTGGATGACCAGCAGCGCCATGGCGTGCCACACCTGCAGCGTGTCGGTGATGAAGAAATAGCCCCATCCGAGCGAGGCAAGGATGAAGAGGCCCATGCCGCACTGGATGATACGGCGTGGGTCGAAGCGATCAGCGAGCGCACCGGCCGCGACCGAGAACATGAGGAACGGCAGCCAGTGCGAAACCACCGCGAATCCGGCCAGCGCCGGCGACTCGAATTTGCGGAACACCACCCAATAGCTGATGACGTGCTCGATGTTGTCGGCCATCATCGCCAGCACATAGGTGACGAACTGGGCGCGGTAGCCGGGATGGCGCAGCGCCGCGAAGGACCGCTTCACAGGCGCGGCTTGCGGAGTGTTCACCTGCAAATTCACCTTCGCGCGCGCTTTCCGCCCGCAACCCTCACCACGCGGAATACCGCCACGATCTCCTGGCGGCTGCATGGCTTAGCGCCAAGCGCCAGCGCACGGACGCGCTCGAACCCGGTGAGGTCGTAATGCGGCGCGACGGTCTTAGGCGGTCCCTGGTAGGAGGCACGGGAGATACCGAGCCGCGCCGCAAAGCCGTGCAATTCGTCGATTTCATCGGCCAGCAGGTGGCACCATTTGAGTCCGTGCCAGTTCCAGATGGGGTCGTCGACGTAAACCGTCATGAAGCGATCGGGTCGGCTGGGCGGGAGCTGAAAATGCCGACCCGCGTTGTGAAAGATTTGTGGACGAACCTATAGCAACGGTTCTGCCAGTCAAAGCTTATCTGTCATGCGGATTGTGCTGCTCTCCGGCCGATTGAAAACTCGTAAACTCTGCCGCAATGTCACTTGCGAAGAGGCAATCCCTCGGCCGGGCTGTGCTCTCGCCCTCACCTCTCCACCCAGTCGGCGCATTTCTGCACCTCGTCGCTCGCGCCCCATGGCATCACGGGAACGGAGGAGGTTGAGTTTTTCGGCGAACCCTCGATCAGCTTGTCGGAGTAGACCATGTAAACCAGCACATTGCGCTTGGTATCGCAGCCGCGCACGATCTGCATCTTCTTGAAGAAGAGCGAACGACGCTGGCGAAATACGTCCTCGCCCTGCGCGAATTTCTTCTTGAAGCGGATCGGGCCGATTTGCCGGCACGCAAGAGAGATGTCGGACACCTCCTCGGCGACGCCGATCCATCCTGCAAGGCCGCCCTTCTCCGGCACCGTGAAGTGGCACGCGACCCCGTCGACCTCGGGATCGTCGAGACCGTAGGTGGCGAGCTTGTCGTTGGGGGTGAGCAACTTGAACACAGTGGAGCGCTTGAAGATGAGGTCGGGCTCGTCGGCCGCCCGCGTAGCGGTTGCGAGAGCCATAGCTCCAAGCACCGTGCACAGCACAATAGTTCGAAGCAAAATCATGTCGGCCTCCGTGTACAGGCATTTGTAACGACAATCTCGATCCTCATCCTGCGCGTTTGTGAAGCAATCACAGCTCTCATCCGGAATGCTGCAGGGGCGCCTCTGGGGCGCCCCTCATCGGCGTTAGGTTAAACTGACGCTGCGCCGTCGCAACCAGAACTGTAACCCCTGTATCCGGTTCAAAGTGTTGCCCATCCATCGGCTGGACAGGGGGAGCCGGATCGGCAAAGCTGTGCTCCAGGGCTCTCCCCAAACCCCACAAGGGGCAGGGGAGGAATTCGCGGCGCGGCTGTAGCTTAGCCTAACTAACGCCTCTGGGGTCGCCTCTGCAGGAAGCCGTGTTGAAGGCGGCGATACTCAGGGATGATGCGGGATTCTTTTACTCCCCTGCGGGCGAGGTCACGCCTCCTCGGCGCGGAACACGGCCTGCGGCATTCCGTCGATGACCGGTTCGAAACGCCCGGTCGACGGATCGCGCACCAGCAGGCGGCCGGTGGCAACCCCAAAGTAGGCGCCATGCAAGGCAAGCCTGCCGCGCTCCACCAGGACCCGTACCCATGGGAAAGTCATCAGATTCTTGAGGCTCAATTCGATCGAGGCGAATTCGAGCCGACGCAAGTAGGCGCGATCGCGGCTGCGCGGACCGAGGCTCGCAGCTGCCGGGGCAATCTGCGACATCCAGCGGCCGATGAAATCGCCGGGAGACATCGGTTCCTCCTCATCCGCGAAGGCGCGGATGCCGCCACACAACGCATGCCCAAGCACCACGATGTGGCTGACCTGCAGCGCCTGCACCCCAAACTCAAGGGCCGCGCTGGTTCCGTGCTGGGAGTCGCGACTTCGGTCGGGATCGAACGGCGGCACCAGGTTGGCGACGTTGCGCACCACCAGTAACTCGCCCGGCGCTGCATCGAAGATCACTTCCGGCGAGACGCGCGAGTCGATGCACCCGATCACCATGATCTCGGGGCGCTGCCCAGTCTGCGCCAGCGTCTCGTAGCGCGAGCGCTCCTCGATAAAACGGCCACCCAGAAAAGCGCGATATCCCGCGGTGAGCCGTTCGGGAAACAATGGCGGCCCCCCACGCAAAAGGCGCTAACCGCCGATACGCTTTCCGGTCGACCGCTTACTTACGATGGCGTTCCCAGCCGTGGGCCGGCGGCTCGACACACGTTCCACGACAACGGTCCGCGGTGCGCCGGCACGCCCGACAAATGCAACAGTGTTCGCTTCCTTACGGGGCGTTGCAGCCTTGAGCACCTCGGGCCTGACCTGATCGGGTGGGAGGTCCATCAAGGAGGCTGCAATCTCGATCTGTTGCTGGACATCATCGGTTAATCCACGGGCCGCCGCAACGGCCTCCGCCACTGTCGGAGGATCGCGTCGAACTCGCCGCGGTCCATATTTTGTTTTCCAGACTTCGCTCATCTCAGTGCCTTCGCTGTTAGTCCTCTTCATGGATCGAACCGCATCTCAGTCTGCCAGATGCACATCGCCGCGGCGCAGCAACAGTCGGACAAAAACGCTCATTCGCCATCAAGGTTTCAAAATCCACCGGCTTCCGGCTCAGGCGGAAAGTCCGGGTTGAATGCCGTCCGACTGGTCAGCCCCCTGACGAGGGCGAGACGCGCCGCGAGCTCTAAAGATTGCGCTTGGGCGGCGGCGCCGTGGCCGGCGGCAGTACCGTGGCTGGCGGCGATGCGGCGGCTGGCGGCGGAGCGGTAGCCGGCTGATTGCCGGCGGCGGAATCTCCGCCAAGCAGTTTCCCACCGGCAGAGATCGCCTTGCCGGGAAGTTCGATCACCCAGTTCACTGTGTTGCCGGTGGCATTCACGGCCGACCCGGCAAGCGTGGACAACGATGAGAACACATTGGCGGCAAATCCGCGCGGCTGAGGCTCCGGCTCTGCCCCGGCCGGTGGGTTCACCGTTGTGGGTGATTGCACGGTCGCATCAGCCGCGAGAGGCAAAGGCGCGGATTGGGCTGCGGCAGCGACGGGAGGGGCGACGGCGCCGGATGTCGTCGCTGGCGCTGCCGGCGCTCCAGCGACGGTAGCCTCAGGACGCGCACGCTGAACGATCGGCCGGGCTGTCGGCAGCGGCGCGACGGCTGGCGCTCGCTCCGGCGGCGCGCGATCTGGGGTTGGGTGATCCACTTGCGGATGATCCGGCGCCGTGGCCTCGGCCACCGGATCCGCAAGTCCGGCGGTCGTGGGCCGTGGGGTCGGCACCGGACGCACCTCGGCGGGTTCCTGCGGATTTTCGCGGCGGGCCTTAAGCATCTGACGGGTGAGCCCCCGGCGCTCCTCGGCAGAAAGGCCGTCGCCCTGAGGTGTCACGTCGGTCAAAAGCTCGGATGACGAGGGCGTACGTGAAACTTGGACCGCGTACAGCACGGAGGCCACGATCCCGCTCGCCACCACGCCCGGGATGACCATCAACAGGAATCTTGACGGAAAGCGTCCGAGATTAGTCCCCGCCGGTTCCATGCAGCCCACCCTTCTCGAAAGGCCTTTCAACCACTCGTTTCTGGCAATTTGGTGTTCGCGATTCACGCTGCGCTAGTATCAGCGCACTCCCACAATTCCTCGACGCTAGCTTCCCGGTCGTGAACAGAACGTGAATAAAATGCCACGCAAGGCGACCACAGCACAGCCAGATGGCTTCGATTTGGCAGCCCGTCAAGACACCGCAAGCGATTCAGCGCCGCCCGGAAGACCCGCAGTGAAATCCAGACGGTTCTGGTGCATCTAAGCAACACATTGCCCCGGCGCGCCGCCGAAGGCCGGCGCAATCTCCCGCATGAAGCGGTCCATCTCTTCCTTGACCTGGGCATGCGGCTTCAGGCCGACATTAAAGTATAATATTACCTCTTCGAAACCGGCGGCCTCAACCTTTTTCAACGTATCGATGATCTGCTGCGGCGAGCCCAGCAAGACCGAATTCTCGGTCAGGTCTTCAGGTTTCACCTTCAGGAGCCGATCGACCATTCCGACGAAATAACGGTAGCTCGGCGGCGCTGTTTTCGGGTCGCCCGGAAGGGCGGGAATGGCGCATTCCCTGTAATAGCGGATCTGGCGCGCCCGAGCCGCTGCCTCCTGCTCTTTGTCATCGGCGATATGGATGAAATAGCTGCACATCAGGCGGCCGGGCTTGTAGCCGTGCCGGCTGCACGCCTCCCGGTAAAGATCGGCGACCTCCTTGAGACCCCCGTAGCTGATGGCGGCCGCAAACGGCGCCACAATTAAGCCGCAGCCAAGCCGCGCCGCGAGTTCGATCGACGGCTTGGAAAAGGACGCGACATAGGTTGGGATTGGCCGCTGTACCGGTCTCGGCGTGGTGCGTACGTCGTCGAACGAATAATGCTTTCCGTGGTGGGAAATGCGGCCTTCCGCAGCCCACAACTTACGCAGCACTTCCAGCCCCTCTTCGAAGAGGCCCTGGTTGTCATCGAACGAAACGTGAAAGGGCAGATACTCCCGCCTGTCGTATCCGCGGCCCGCTGCGAAATCGACACGTCCATTGCTCAGGAGGTCGAGCGTCGCCCATTGCTCGGCGACCCGGATCGGATGGTGCAGCGGCAGCACGGTGACCGCCGGGGCGAGCCGGATATGCTGGGTTCGTGCCGCGATGTAGGCCAGTACAAGGTCGGGACAGGACAATACGCCGAGCGAGTTGAAATGGTGTTCGCCGATCCAGGCCGAATGCATCCCGATCTCGTCGGCATAGAGCGCTTCGTCTGCGATATCCGCGACGAATTGGTTCGCGGTCCGCTGGTTGTCCTCGTAGTGATTATCGCTGAGGGTGAAATAGCCGAATTCCACTTCAAGGCTCCTTATCCAGTGCCATTTTCGGCCAGTGGAATCACGAGTAGCGGCCGTAGCCCGGCCCGGATGGCTCAACCCGGGCTACTTGCTTCAGGGGCACAGTGGCCGCGCTTCGCCCCCTGGTGATGCCGTGATGACTTAAGAAGTGCACTCTGTGCCTGAGATAATTTCGACTTTCACAAACCCCGCCCGCTATTTCTTTGTCGCCCCCATGTCGCTGAACAACACGCCGCCCTTGGCCTTGTCCTCCTTGGCGGACTCCACGATAGTGATCGTGACGGCGCTTGGATCGACATTATAGTTCTTCACGACCGCGTCGGTGAAATCCTTGATCAAGGCGCGTTTCTGTTCGATCGACCGCCCCCCAAGCGCATAGAACACGACTTCCGGCATCTAGCCCTCCCGTGATTGACCGCCGGCATGGTAGAGCATTTGCCGTCAACGGGGAAACTGCGCTGCACGGGAACGAGCGTGGCCCAACGGCGCCATGCCGAACGCTCTCACCCGGAGATAATTCGGCTCTGTACCTAACGGGCTCTCCGTACTACCCTCCGGCGTCTTTTCCGCCAGCCTCCAAAACCGGAAACCAGGAGCTTGCAAATGAATATGCAGACCAAGATGCAGGACATCGTCGGCCTGACCAAGGTCGCGCCGCTGTCGCGGCGCGGCTTCATGTCGGCATCCGCCGCGTCGGCCGCCGGCTTTACGCTTGCCGCCGGTCCGGTGCGCGCCCAGGCCATCAAGACGGACACCGCGGGCCTCACTGCGGGCGACGCGAAGGTCGCCGTTGCAGGCGGCGACATGCCGGTCTATTTCGCGCGTCCGGCCGGCGCCGCCAATCCACCGGTGATCCTGGTCGCCATGGAGATCTTCGGCCTGCACGAATACATCAAGGATGTGACGCGCCGCCTCGGCAAGCTCGGCGCCTTCGCGGTTGCACCGGATTACTATTTCCGCAAGGGCGATCTCACCAAGATCACCGAGATGCCGCAGCTATTCCCGATCGTCAACGCCAAGACCGATGCCGAACTGTTCGCCGATCTCGACGCCACCGTCGCGTGGGCCAAGTCGCAGGGCGGCAACACTGACCGACTCGGCATCATGGGATTCTGCCGTGGCGGCCGCACCGTGTGGCGCTATTCGACCCATGGCAACCTCAAGGCCGGCGTCGCCTTCTACGGCAGCCTCGCCGATCCGGTGAATGAAGCTTGGCCGGCCAACGCCCTCGGCTCCGCCAAGGAGGTCAAGGAGCCGGTGCTCGGCCTCTATGGCGCCGAAGACCAGGGCATACCGGTCGATCAGGTCAAGCAGATGGAAGCGGCGCTGAAGGCCGCCGGCAAGACTGCCGAGTTCAAGATTTACCCCGGCGCGCCGCACGGCTTCCATGCGGATTATCGGCCGAGCTATCGCAAGGAAGCGGCCGACGACGCCTGGAACCAGATGACAGCCTGGTTCAAAAAGTACGGCGTGCTGTCGTAAGCGGGCAGTTGTGGGAGCGCGGGCGTCCCGCCCGCCTCCTCTTGCAAGGACCGTTCTTCCCTGAAAGGAGGAGCGGGCAAGACGCCCGCGGTCCGACGTGAACCATTTCGCGGGCGGCATGGTGCTTGATTGCCGGGTCGAGCACGTCAGGCGTGCTGGCGCGACCATCACGGGCGCGCCAGCCGCTACGCCCGAAATCCCTCGAAAATCACCTGATCCGCGAGGCGATCCGCCATGACACGGTCCAGTGCCGAGCGGACCGTCCAGGCAAGGAGCGGCAACCCGAAAATGGATCGCGCCGCGCGCGGTAGGGCGGCAGTGAGATCGTCCACCCGGTAGGCGAGGAAACTGGGGCGGCTGTTGCGTGCGTGAAGCAGGAATGACAGTTCGAAGCGCTTCGCCGGACCAAGAAAGTTCCAAACCGTTGGAGGATATCGGCGGCCCGCCGCGATGCCGCGGATGATGCCGGGGGCGATGCGGCGCAATTCGACGATGAGCGCGGGATCGAACGACATCACGCCAACGGGGCCGCGGTAAGTCGCAAGTACGGCGGCGGTTCGTGCCGCGAGCCGCAGGTCACCGTCGAACCGACTCTTGAGTTCGAGCACGAGTGTGGCGCGTGCCGCCACCAGATCGATGAGATCGCCGAGCGTCATCATGCGATCAGCGGTCGCCCGGAACGGCACGCGCTTGAGGGCTGAGGCCGGCGTGTCGCGCACTGCGCCGACGCCTTCGGTGAGGCGGTCCAGCGCGTCGTCATGATAAACCATGGCCTCGCCGTCCCCGCTGATCTGCAGGTCGGCCTCGATGCCGTATTGACCCGCGATGGCGGCCGCCACGGCGGATGTCGTATTCTCGACGATCCCCCGCGCGGCATCATGGAGACCGCGGTGTGCTATCGGGCGGGCGGTCAACCACGCGAGGGCAGATTTCGAGTCCCGCGTGCCAGCGTGAAGCGGCTCTCCTGAAGTGGCTCTTGGGCCCACTCTCGGGCGCTCTCGCTCACGACACTTCGAACGTGCCTTCGACCTCCACAGCCGCGTCGGACGGGAGCGACGCAACGCCGACGGTGGTGCGGGCGTGGCGACCTTTTTCGCCGAACACCGCCACCATGAGGTCCGACGCGCCGTTCATCACCTTCGGACCATCCAGGAAATCCGGCGCCGAATTGATGAAACCGCCGAGCCGGACCACACGGACCACCTTGTCGAGATCGCCTAGCGCGGCCTTGACCTGAGCCAGCACGTTGATGGCGCAGGCACGGGCCGCGGTCTGTCCCTGCTCGACAGTGACCCGCTGGCCAAGTTTACCCGCCGCGACCAAGGCCCCATCGATCAGACACAACTGGCCGGATACGAACAGCAAACGTCCGCTGCGCACGAAGCCCACATAATTGGCAACTGGCGCTGCCGGGGTCGGCAGTGCAATTCCCAATTCCTCAAGCCTCTTGTCGATCGTTCCGGACATTGCGCCTCCCCGCCGAATTGATTGCAACCCGAGGGACCTTGGCTGATCAGGACACGCCTGGCAAGCGTCCGTACATGCTCCGACAGCATGTCGACTGCGCGACGCATGTGCAACCGTTGATCTTAGCTGATGAATTTTGTGGCATTTGCGGATCATTCAATTTGCGAACTCGGGTGTGCGGTGATCCTGGGCATTGCGCCGATATCCCATGAATCTTATGCTGAAAGCTGGGTGGCGACGAATCGCCGGGATGTCGCCTGGCGATGTCAGGAGGTTATATGACGCGCGTTCAAATCGCTTTGCACGTGACCGTCGGCGGGATGATGGTGGGAGCATGCTTCGTCGCCGCCGCGCCGGCCGAAGCCGCCGTGGCGCTCGCGCCGCATCGCGCCATTTACGACCTCAAGCTTTTGAAGTCGCATGGCAACCGGCCGGTCGAAGCGGTACGCGGGCGCATCCTTTATGATTTCACCGGCAGCCCGTGTGAAGGTTACGCATTGCAGTTCCGTCAGGTGTCGGAGATCGACAGCGGCGAGGGCAAGGTTGCGCTCAGCGATCTGCGGGCGGCTACCTGGGAAGATGGCGATGCCAAATCGTTTCGTTTCAATTCCGAGAACAAGGTCAATGACCGCGTCGTCGAGGTCGTAGACGGCAATGCCGGTCGCGACAGTTCCGGCGTTTCGGTGAAGCTCTCAAAGCCGAAACCAAAGAACTTTGACCTTGATGTCAAGATCGCATTTCCGACCGAGCATGTCAGGCGCGTTATCGAGGCGGCGGAGGCCGGCAAGAAGTTGCTCGAGCTGTCGGTATTCGACGGTTCGGAATCAGGCGACAAGGTGTTTTCCACTCTCGCGGTGATCGGCAACGTCATCGCACCCGGCGAGAAGCTGCCGGACGATGCGGCTGCCGGCAACGCCACGCTTGCGGCGCTCAAGCGCTGGCCCGTCACCATCAGCTATTTCGAACAGGGCAGCGCCAAGGCCGGAGAACAGACCCCCGCCTACTCGATCGGCTTCGAACTCTACGAGAACGGCATTTCGCGCGCTCTCAGCCTCGACTACGGCGATTTTGTCGTCTCCGGAACCATGTCGCAGCTCGATATCAAAGAGGCGGCTGCCTGCAAGTGAGGCGGTGCGGCGGGTGAACTGGCGTCTCCGGCCGATCGGCACCGGGGAGTGGCGGGTGGGAGCGAACCTGCCCCTCTGGCATAGACGCAGATGCTCGTCACGATGTCCGCCCGGCCGCGCCGGACGCAATTGTGCGCCCACCATCCTGCGATCTCACTCCTCCTCCAACGCTATGCCGCGGATCACGGCGGCGCGGCCGAATTTCTCGCGCAGGCGATCGACAGCGTGCTCGGCGGCGGCGCTGCGTCGGCCGCGCTGATCCACGAGATCCGCCGGATCCGCATCCTGCGCGCCCGCCAGCGTGCTGATGCCGATGCCGATCAGCCGAAAATGCGTGGTCCCGGTCTCGCGTGCCAGGAGTTCGCGACCAGCATCGAATATCCTTGTCGCCAGCTGAGTTGGCGCGCCGAGCGATCGTGCGCGCGTGCGCAGGCGAAAATCGGCACTTTTGAGCTTGAGCGTTACGGTCGCACCAGCAAGCTCCTTGGCCTTGAGCCGCGCGGATACTTTCTCGCACAGCTCCCACAACGTGCGCTCAAGCGTGCGAAAATCCACGATATCCGCCGAGAATGTCGTTTCGGCTGACACGCTCTTGGTTTCGCGATCCGGGTTGACGGCGCGCATGTCAATGCCCCGCGAAAGCCGCGCGAGCCGCAGACCTTCAGTGCCGAAGCGGCGCATCAGTTCGGTCTCTTCGGCGCGCTGAAGATCCGCGATGGTGTGAAAGCCCGCCCGGGCAAGTGCCGCCCCCATGGCCTTGCCGACACCCCAGATGAATGTCGCAGGGCGCGGCGCGAGAAAGGACGGCGCCTCGCTCAGACTGAGCATCGAAAATCCGCGCGGCTTGTCGAGATCGGACGCGATCTTGGCCAGGAACTTGTTCTGCGACAATCCGATCGAAACCGTGATGCCGATCTCGCTTTCGACGCGCTTGGAAAACAGCGCCAGCATTTTCGCGGGCATCATACCATGCAGGCGCTCGGTGCCGCCGAGGTCGAGAAAAGCTTCGTCGATCGACAGCGGTTCGACCTGTGGAGTGAGTTCCTCCATCACGGCGCGGACTTCGCGTCCGACCCGGGCATATTTCGCCATGTCGGGCTTGATCACATGGGCGTGCGGGCATAGCCGCCGCGCCTGAAACATCGGCATCGCGGATTTCACCCCGAAGGTGCGGGCGATGTAGCAGGCGGTTGCGACCACGCCGCGGTGGCCACCGCCGACAATCACCGGCTTGTCGGCGAGCGAGGGGTCGTCGCGTTTCTCAATCGTGGCATAGAAGGCATCGCAATCCACATGGGCGATCGCCATCAGGGCGAGCTCGCTGTGGCACGCTATACGCGGCGAGCCACAGGCCGGGCAGCGCAGGCCGCGCTCCGGCACATCGGCAAGGCAGTCGCGGCAGAAGCTCGCCATCGGGGCCGCCAGAGGGAATCGGCCCGAATGGTAGCGCGATCAAGGTTCGTCTGGCCAGCGCCGGGCGCTGTGGAAGACGCGGAGGATGGCTTCTAGCGTCGTCACGGCAGGTCGCGCTCCCAATTGCTGCCGGCGAGGACTTGCTTTGCCTTTTCAATTTCCTGCGGAGCGACGCTCGCGTGGGACGCAAAGGCTAGCAGGGTCCGTTCGTTGCCTGAAATGTAAGCCAGAACACCGGCCAGGAAGCCAGGCTCCTCGGCCGCGATACGGATCGAACCGGGATCGATCCCGGTCAGCGCGAGAAAGCGCGAGAGCTCGTCGGCATCGCTTGCGATAAATCCGAGCGCTACGATCGCCAGTTCACGGGCCGCTTCATATCGGCCCGCCAACTCGCCATTCTGGCGCGGGGATCGGCCTTTATGTTTCATCGGACGAATTGTCCCTGCATGGTCAAGAGCATATGCTCCTAATCCCCAGCCGGCAGCAACGACCGCTTGTACCTGCGACGCTTTGATCGGTAGTATGAGTACAATTGGGTGCGGCAGCGTTATAGTGCAGCAAATTTTGATGCCGCAATACGATCAGGTCTTTGTCTCGCATGCCACGGAGTCCATGATGGCAAGGCATGTTTATGCAGCTGTCCCGGTGATCTTTTTCGCTTTCTTTTCTGCCTTGGCCGCCCCCGGCGTGAGCGGTCGCGCGCTTGCCGGCAACGAGTGCCTGGAACAGCCCAGCTGGGAACCTGAGCAGACGGGACATTGGTACTATCGTTCTGACCGGGAGAAAAATCGTAAGTGTTGGCATCTTGAAGCGCCAAAGGTACCCGAGTCGGTACTCCCGAGGGAGCAAATGGATGCCGTCGTGAGAGGAACGCCGGTAAGGTCGGTGTTCTCATCGCTGTTCGGAGGGCGGCCGACCGCACCGCTCGAATCGATGCCGCAAGATACCGCGGTCGGCGAACCGCGGATAATTCAGAGCGATCCGACCAGGATTCTGACAATTGAGGATATCGCGCAGCCACAGCCGGACCTCCCCGAGGAGCATGCAGAGCCGCGCTATGTTACGCCCCTCACGGCGAGCCAACGCCGGGCATTGTTTGAGGAATATCTGAAGTGGGAGGAACTTCAGCGCAACCTCGGCAACGCTGGCGCCCCGGCTCGATCGCCTTGATCGACGGCACGGCGGCCTCACCTCGCTGATAGGCGTGCGCAAAGGGGCCGCCGCCGCGCAACTTGCGCAGCTTGGATGCGCCCTTGCACACGCTACAGCCCGTTACGGCGTGTCAACGAGGATGTCCCGCGCAAGCTTCACGACGTCCGGCGGCGATGCGTACACGTCGCGCATCAATGTTTGCACTGCGGCGCCGCCGAGCGGCCGTACCTCCAGCGCTTGGCTGCGCATGTCGGCGAGAAAATCAGGATCGCGCATGGTGGCGTCGAAGGCTCGACGCAGCATCTCGACGCGTTCCACTGGCACATCGGGCGGAGCCGCGAAGGGGCGCGCGATGCTTTGCCGCGAAACGATGAGCCTGACGGCAGCACCCTGGCGCGGGTCGGACACAAGTTCCGTGATCAGGGGAACGTCGGGAAGGTCGTCGTGCTTTGCGAGCGCAATCTGAAGGGTGATCCGGATTCTCTTGTCGGTGAGCCAATCACGGTTGCGGCTGACGATGCTCGTCCATGACCACCCACAGCGACCGTCGATCTCGCCGCGCTCCATGGCGAGGTTGAGATCGGCGCCACCCGGATAGCCGGTGACGATCCGCATCGGCAAATGAAAGAGATTGCGCAGCACGATGGGAAAAACGTCGCTATCAGCGCCCGCCCCCGAGGCGCCGATCAGTGTCTGCTTCGTCAGCATGTCGCGCCATGTGGCGATGCCGCGGGAGGCATTGATGGCGCAGACGCTCACCTCATCGGAAATGCTGCCGATCCAATTGAATCTGGGCGCTTCGAATTGCGCGCCGTCGAGTTGCCCGATTAGCGGCTCGAACACGATGCCCCGCGAGAAGGTGGCCAGCACGGTGCCGTCGCGGGGCGCTGCATTGAATAGAAAATTCACCGCCTTGAGGCTTCCGGCTCCCGCCATGTTCTGGACCACGACGGTGGGACGGCCGGGAATGTGTCGCCCGAGATAGCGGGCAAGCTCGCGCGCATAAATGTCGTAACCGCCGCCGGCGCTGAACCCCACCACGATGCGCACCGTCTTGCCGGCGAAGGAGAGGGGCGTGTCCTGTGCGCCGGCGCGCATGGTCGTGGCCGTAAAGGCGAAGGCCGCAAACACAATACACCGGACCGCCCGCACCCCGGACACCGCCCCCCAACCTACCTTCCCCCGCTTGCGGCAGGGGATAGGGTCGGGTTGGCTGCGCGCCCACGGTCCCGAGGTCATTTTCGCCGTCCTCCTCAGACAGGGCGCCAACGCACTGCGCCGAAGACCATCCGGATTTGCTTTGAGTTTTACGGATGTCGGTGATGGTACGGTAACCACAAGCATATGAAAATGCCAGAACCTGACCCGTCGGGACCAAGTCCGCTGCCGCCCGGTGTTACCGAACGCGAAAGAACGATCGCGAAAAATGTCGGTAAATTCGAGACAAATCAATGCTGTCGCCCCACCTCCGATAAGCTTGCATGCGCGCGCGCCGCGTGCTTGACCGGTCGTTCGAAATGGCGCGAATTTCCGTTTCTGTAAGAAATCCCGACTATCGTACCGGCATGCTGTGGGCTGCGGGCAATGAGGGGACGTTGAGATTGGCCAAGACCGTGCTGATCGTGGAAGACAATGAGCTCAATATGAAGCTCTTCCATGACCTGTTGGAGGCACACGGCTACGATACCGTGGGGACGCGCAACGGAGTCGAAGCGCTCGAGCTTGCGCGCACGCATCGTCCTGACCTGATCCTGATGGACATACAGCTGCCGGAGGTTTCGGGTCTCGAGGTCACGAAGTGGATCAAGGATGATCCTGATCTGCATCGGATCCCGGTTGTCGCCGTCACGGCCTTCGCCATGAAGGGAGACGAGGAGCGTATTCGGCAGGGCGGCTGCGAGGCTTATTTGTCGAAACCGATTTCAGTCGCCAAGTTCATGGAAACGGTGCGCCGCTTCCTCGGCATCCCCGAGGCGGAACGCCGATGAGCGCCCGTATTCTTGTCGTTGACGATGTGCCGGCCAATGCCAGACTTCTCGAAGCCTGGCTCTCCGCGGAGTACTTCGACGTCATGACGGCCGCAAGCGGCGCCGAGGCTCTCGCGGCCTGCGCGCGCACCAATTACGACCTCGTCCTGCTCGACGTGATGATGCCGGATATGGACGGCTTCGAGGTGTGCCGCCGCCTCAAGAAGAATCCCGCCACCCAGCACATTCCGGTGGTGATGGTCACGGCTCTCGATCAGCCTGCGGATCGCGTCGCTGGTCTCGACGCCGGCGCCGACGATTTTCTCACCAAGCCGGTATCGGACTTGGTGCTGATCGCGCGGGCGCGATCGCTCACCCGCCTCAAAGTGATGACCGACGAGCTGCGCATGCGCGCCCTCACGTCACGCGAAATCGGGTTGGAAAACCCCGCCCAGGTCGCGACTCGGGACAACGGCCGCGGCGGCCATGTTCTCATTGTCGACGATCACTCCTCCTCGTGTGACCGCATGGCACGGACGCTCCGTGAGGAGCACATGGTCGAAATCGAAACGGATCCAGGCCGCGCCGTATTCGAGGCCGCCGAGGCCGCTTACGACCTCGCGATCGTTTCGCTTGACCTTGAGAATTACGATGGCTTGCGGCTGTGCAGCCAGATTCGCTCGCTCGAACGCACACGCCACCTGCCGCTGCTTGCCGTTACCAATGATGCTAGCCATACGCGGCTGATGCGCGGTCTCGAGATCGGCGTCAACGACTATCTGGTGCGCCCGGTCGATCAGCAGGAACTGCTCGCGCGCGTACGCACCCAGGTCAAGAAGCGGCGCTACACTGACAAGCTGCGCGATAATGTTCAGCTTTCGATTGAAGCCGCGATCACTGACGGGCTGACTGGGCTGCACAATCGTCGCTATATGGAAAGCCATCTCGGCACGTTGGTCGAGCAAGCGGCTCAGCACGGCAAACCAATTTGTATCCTGGTACTCGACATCGACTACTTCAAGGCGATCAACGATATCCATGGTCATGCGGCGGGCGATGACGTGCTCAGGGAGTTCTCCCGGCGGCTGAAGAAGGCAGTGCGCGGTATCGATCTCGTTTGCCGCTATGGCGGCGAGGAGTTCGTCGTGGTCATGCCGGACACCGATATTGGGGTGGCCGCTAAAGTTGCCGAGCGATTGCGCCGGTGCGTGGCTGCGGAGCCGTTCCGGATCAGCCACACATCACGCACGATCGAGGCCACTATTTCGGTCGGCATCGCGGCCATGCACGCCGAGCACGACAACGCCGCCGATATGCTCAAGCGCGCCGACCAGGCGCTCTATCGCGCCAAACGCGACGGCCGTAACCGGGTTGTGGCCGATGCTGCGTAAGCAGGCGGACAAAACTCGTTAAAATTCACTCTAAAAATTCATGGTTGACGGGAATATAACGCCCAATCAAAGCGTTAACCATTGTTTTCCGGCCCGTATCCGATAGATTTGTGCGCAGCAACGGCCGCCGCGGCATCAGGACCGCGAAATCGAAGTCCCTCGGCCGATGCATTCGAAAACCCTGCGGATCACTCAGGTCCGCCGCATCTCCTGAGTCCGCGGGGTTCGGCCGGTCGGGGCGGTGGGAGTGGCCTCCTCAAAGACACCGTTTCCGACCGGCCACCATTTTAGGCTTCAGTGATTAACGGATTGTAGCTGTCCAGCCGATGCCGCTTGTCGGGTTGTCATCCCGGGCAACGTTTCAAGCCGGGCGTGGGCGCAGAACCGCACCTCGATCCGAGGAGCTATCTCGCGACTGCGACAGGTCGCTCCGGACGTCGTGGGCTACGGCCGAGGAACCGCCCCGACCTTTGGCTCTCTGTGAGAGTATAATAATGCCACCAAGGAACAGTTGGTGACGGATCGGCGGCTGATTTTGTCAAAACGAACTAGTGGCCCGATTCACTTAAAGTGAAGGGTAGAGATGTTTGAGTTTGACGCGGGCCTTTTCGGTTGTGAAGTGCCAATCTGCTTTGGCGTTGTGGCGGTTGCGGTCGCGCTGCCACGCCGCGACTT
>Ga0209060_10002124_pt1 | contig 19282 bp, 20 predicted proteins | sample Coa_R1_8_FD_187155 | JGI IMG/M metagenome (GOLD analysis project Ga0209060, IMG submission 187155) | Surface soil microbial communities from Centralia Pennsylvania, which are recovering from an underground coalmine fire - Coalmine... | ecosystem: Environmental > Terrestrial > Soil >...
TGAATCTTGAGTGGGTGCAGAAGCCTTAAGGGCGCGCGGCCTTGGCGAGGGCCTTGATCGCTTGGATGCAGTCTTGCGGGCGGCGGCAGCCGGTCAAGGGCGATTGGCGCGCGTTTAATCGCGCGCCGATCGCCGCTTAAGCGGTCGAGACCCTTGACCGGCTGCCGCCGCCCGCGACAAAGAGCATCCAAGCGATCAAGGCCGCGAGTGATCGCGGGTTGGCCGCTTTTCACGTCCTGCCCCACTCGAAATTCAAAAGTTCCATTCTTCATGGCAAGATCCTCTCAGTTTGAGGTTTGGCTGGCATTGTTTTTAGCGTGGCAGCCCAATCTCTCGTGTGATGTGCCTCACCGGTAACTGTTATTCATTGACGCCACCGCGCTGATCGCGGACCTGCGCGCCATATTGGTGAGCTTCTTCATACAAGGTGTTCCAAAGTTAGCAGATGATCGGTTGCGATCCATTGTGATGCTGAGCAGGTGCACGTCTTTTGGCCGGCAGGAGGGTGGGATGACTCGATTTTTCCGAACGCTCGCATTCGCTGCTGTACTTGCCGGAAGCGGGACAATCAAAGCTGGAGCGCCGCTCGAGTCTGCGGAACAAATCAACGGAGGGCTGACCGCAGTTCTCAAAGAGATTACGCCGGCCGTGATATACATTGAGGCAAAGGGGCATGTTGCGCAGGCAATAAACACGTCATCAAAAACACGACGAAAGGCCGGTCTGTCCTTCACAAACATGGCCGTCGCGGCTAGACGCGATGAATACGCTTCGGGCTCGGGTGTGGTGATCGATGCTGACGACGGACTCATCGTGACTAACAATCATGTCATCCACCATGCAGAAAAAATCGCCGTGAGGCTTATCGATGGCCGCAAGTTTGACGCGAAGAAGCTGGGCAGCGATCGCGATACCGATGTAGCGCTGATCAAGGTGAAGGCGATTAATCTGACTGCGATCCAATTCGGCGACTCCGACCGCCTTGAGGTCGGAGAGACCGTATTTGCGATTGGCAACCCTCTGCAGCTCGGCCAGACAGTCACATCGGGAATCGTCAGCGGGCTCCATCGGAGCAACGTCGGAATTGAGCGCTACGAGGATTTCATTCAAACCGACGCGGCGATTTATCCGGGGAATTCCGGCGGCGCACTTGTAAACCTTCGAGGTCAGCTGGTCGGCATTAATACTGCTTTTATCGGCCCTGGCAGGGCCAATCCAGGCCTTGGATTTGCGATTCCGCTTAAGATGGTGCGCGCGATCATCGACCAGATTCTGGAGTATGGCGACGTGCGCCGCGGCAGCCTGGGAATTGCGCTCCAAGATCCGACTTCATCTCAGCTGGAGAGCGTGAAGCAACAGCCTCAACGCCACGGTGCCTCGGTCGTTAAGGTAGACCGACAATCGACAGCAGAACATGCCGGCCTCAAAGTCGGCGACGTCGTCACCGGAATCAATGGTGTGCCAGTTCACGATGCATCACATTTGCGCGCCAACTTGGCGCTTCTGCGGATCGGCAGAGTTGCTGAACTCGCAGTGTTGCGCGAAGGGCGGCCGCTCGTCATTTACGCCACGGTAGCGCCGGAACAACAAACGAAGTCGAAATGACTATTCGCTCGTCATACCAACAAGCGTCTAATGAAATTGAGAGTTCTTCCGGCTCTGATCACCCGGCTCGAACCCACAGCTTTGCGCGTCATTGTGCCCTTCTTCATGCCGATGTTCACCATCGGAGCAATCAACCGCGCCCGCAAAGCTCCGCAGGCGTGTTTCAATCCGCCGTTTTGGCTCAAAAGACGTCCCCGTCCGCCGTCGACCGTGAGTCGTCCCCGGCTTGCTGTGCTTCTCGCCCCGTTCCAAGGGGCGCACAACGGGCACAGTACCCATTCCCGGGTTCGCAGCCCCAAACCAGCGCCCATAGGCGCGATCAAACAAAATGGGCTTCGCTGAGCGTGGGGCCGGTCCCTGTCGAGGGCTGATAGGCCGAGATCAACAACACGCGGCTTCGTTCAATCCGGCTTCAAATAGGTCCCGCACTGAGCTGGGCGAAAAATCCGTGACGCGGGACCTATTTGAAGCCTCCCGCATTGAAGTAATTTGTAAGTTGAGGCGATTCAGCTCATATGCCCGGTCATTCCAGGACGCGACTGAAGGTGGCGAACCCGGAATCCATAGCCCTTGGCCGATGATTATGGATTCCGGACTCGCGGGCTAAAGCCCCGCGCCCCGAAATGATGCGCTTAAGATTCGAATTTCGAAATCGCCCTGCTAGACGCGGCGCTCGCCTGCGCCTCCCGCAACGTCGACATCGGACTTTGGCTTGGCAACGCGACTTGCAAATTGTGCATATGCGTCGAGGGCGTGGGTCGCATACATCACGGACGGGCCCGCACCCATGTAGATTGCCATGGCCAGCGCCTCAGTCACTTCCTCTTGCGAAGCGCCTTGCTCGAGGGCGGCTTTCACATGAAAGCCGATGCAGTCGTCGCATCTTATTGCGACCGAGATGGCGACAGCGATGAGTTCCTTTGTCTTGCGGTCGAGGGCTTTTGAAGCGAGGGCCGATTGCGCAATGTTGGCAAATGCCTTCATGACGTCCGGCGCCCCGCTGCGCAAATTCCGCAGCTGGGCGGTACGCTCAATTGTCGTCTCGGGCCAGCTCTTCATTGCGCATCCCTCTTGCAGCGGACCGCCTGTGCTCAGTGCTGGTGCGCGCTGGTAGCGCAGGAGGAGAAGCCGAACAGGCTGTAGGCCGGGCAGTATCCGATCACGGCCGTAACAAGGGGAACAATGCCGATCCAGCCGACCCAGTTCCAACCTGTATTCGGAAATCCAACGGGAATCGCGTACGCGATCAGGATCAGGCCGATAACAGCTCGGACGGTGCGATCGATTATTCCAACATTCACCTTCATTGGACCCTCCTATCCATTCCACCGCCAATGCCAACCCCAGCGGCGCGGGCCCACAGAGTCAAGCCGGGCCTTTTGCTCATCGCTGAGCGTTGCATAGAAAGCTTCAAACGCCGGGCGAATGGTCTTGATCGCCTCCAGCATCGCCTCCATGCGTTTCTCCATGAAGGTCATGCGTTGCGCCGACGTTTGCGGGATTTCGCGCGGACACGCGCCTGTCAGCGTTGCTGCCGCCTTGGTGGAAGCAGCACGCAGATCGGCAAGAGCCGAGCGTTGCGCGTCCGTAGGCCGCACCACGCGCTCGATCTCGTCGATACGCCACTCCGCTATTCCGGCAACACTCGGATCGCACGGACCGTCAAAGCGACCGCCCCATAGGCCGGTGCCCCGCATCATCCCCGGACCCATCATGAAACCCGGGCGCATCATGCCGAGGCCCGGTCCTCCGGTAGCGAGACCTTGAGCCCCGGGAGTGCCGGATCTGTCAGGTGTCGATGGCGCGGGCGATTGCGCCGATGCGCCGCCGCTGGCTAGCGCCAACACCAAGGCGATAGCTGAAACAGACAGCAGTGAGCTTTTGACCGTTATCATGGGGCACCTCGTTCGCGTTGTCGTGAAGCCCGATCAAATCGACGAGCATCATGCAGCGGCGGTCGAAGATGGCTTTGACCTCGATCAATTATTTGCGGATTTACGAAGTTGGTACTTGCCCGCAGCTGACTGCGGCGGAGAGGGAGGCAAGAAGCAGGACGCATCAGCCGGATTTCGAAAGCAAGGCGCATGATCATGTTGCAATCCGACGGAAATCCAGAATGCACGGTCTTCGTAGTTGGCGACGACGACAGTGCACGCCAAGCGCTTGAGCTTTTGCTTGAAGCGAAAGGCTTCGCAGTAAGAACTTACTCCAGCGCGAAAGGGGTCTTGGGCGAAACTCAAGCACCCGACAATAGCTGTCTCGTAACCGACTATCACATGCCGGGCATGGACGGCCTTGAGCTAGTGGATGCACTGCGGATACGGGGAAGCGCAATGCCGGCAATTCTGGTGACCGGCGATCCGACTCAGAGCGTTCACGATCGCGCCGCTGCCGCTCACGTCCCTGTGGTAGCAAAGCTGAATTCAGCAGACAACCTAACGAGGCTTCGCCTCAGACCGACGAGGCTTGCTGGCGTGTGGATGGATTGTGCCTTGTCGGTCTGAGGCGGAGCCTCGTTGCAAAGTGGCGGATTTCGGTGGATTTCGGCGAATCATAGTGGACTCCGGTCGAGCCTGCAGGGACATGCCCCGGATATAAGAGCTTGAAGCTCGGTGGGTTAAGGGCGCGCGGCCTTGGAGAGGGCCTTGATCGCTTGGATGCAGTCTTGCGGGCGGCGGCAAAGACCATCCAAGCGATCAAGGCCGCGAGTGATCGCGGATTGGCCGCTTTTCACGTCCTGCCCCACTCGAAATTCAAAAGAGTTTTCCACCGGGCCTGGCCCGACCTGCAGCGCATGAAACTTCTGCTACCCGTGGCGCGGTCCTGCCGGGTAAGTTTCTTCCTAGCCACAATTTGCAAGTCGCGTTGCCAAGCCAAAGTCCGATGTGGACGTTGCGGGAGGCGCAGGCGAGCGCCGCGTCTAGCAGGGCGATTTCGAAATTCGAATCTTAAGCGCGTCATTTCGGGGCGCGGGGCTTTAGCCCGCGAGTCCGGAATCCATAATCATCGGCCGAGGGCTATGGATTCCGGGTTCGCCACCTTCAGTCGCGTCCTGGAATGACCGGGCATATGAGCTGAATCGCCTCTCTTACAAATTACTTCAATCCGCTGTACGCGTCTGCCTGGAGCATATTCCGGTTAGCCAGATTCGCGCTCATCCGGCGGCGACCGCCTCATAGATATCTTCCTCTTGCGCCGTATGCACGTCGACCAGCGCCTCGATCGCTTCGATCACGCGTTGGGCGTCGCGGACCAGGTAATGGTCAACTTTCTCCAGGGGCAGATCCTCGACGATCCTCCCAAGCAAGCGGGCAAGGTGCAGGATCTCGCGATGTGCGCGGCTCATGGCCGAAAGGCCATGGCCATCTGCGAGCAGCTTTGCAAGCTTCGGATAGACATTGCCTTCATCATCGCGCTCATGCTCGACGATCTGCGTTTGGACGATGCTGTTTGCTTCCTTAATCAGCGCCGGTGTGTCCTCAAGGGCGGCATCGCCAAGCACGTCAGTTATGGCTCTCAACCGATCGAGGCTTCGGCGCAGGACCAGGTGGTCGCAATGCAGCGCGGCTTCCGTCTTGGCCGGCATCAAGCGCCGAGCGCGGCGGCGGGCTGGCTTCAAGGCACGCAGAGCGTTCATGATCACGGTCACGTCAATCACTTCCTGGAAGATGGCGGCCGGGACGGGCGCGAGCCATCCGACCGTTGCCGCCACCATGGCCAAGCCCGACAGCGCCATGCCGACGACAATGCTTTGAACCGCAATGCGCCGTGAGCGCTGTGCGAGGACGACCGCTTCGCCGACGCGATCGAGCCGGTTGGCAAGAATCACGACCTGCGCTGCCTCGGATGATACGCTGGCGCCGCCGGCGCCCATGGCAATGCCAACGTCAGCGGCAGCCAGCGCTGGGGCGTCGTTGATTCCATCGCCGACCATGATGGTCGGATTGATTTGCTGTTCGGTGCGCACCGCGTCGACTTTGTCGGCTGGAGTGCGGTCGGCGAGCACCGAATCGAGATCGAGCGCTGCTCCGATGAGCTCGGCAGCGGCCGGCCGATCGCCCGTGAGCATGATGACGCGCGCAACCCCGGCAGCGCGCAGCATGCGGATGGCGTGCGGCGTTTCGCGGCGCAGTTCATCTGCCAGCAAGATTGCGCCGATCGGCTGCTCGTCGGCGGCGACGAAAACAATGAGCGCCGAGCGCCACGCCGCCCGGCGCACGGCCCGCAACGCCCATGGCGGAACCTCGCGGCGGCCCCATATCATGTCACGCGAGCCTGCAGCGACGCGCCTGCCGTCGACGACGCCCCTTAGGCCAATGCCCATGGACTCGCTGACCTCGTTTGGCATCTTCAATGGCAGGCCACGGTCGATCGCGGCCTGGACAATGGCGCGGGCGAGAACATGGTGCGACGCCTGTTCGAGCGAGGCGCTAAGCGAGAGCACTTCCTCCGCTTGCTCTCCGGGTGCAACTTCGATGGAAAGCAGCCGGGCGCCGCCGACGGTCAGCGTTCCTGTCTTGTCGAACAGCACGGTGTGCGCCCGCGCCATCGCCTCGAGCGGACCGCCGCCTTTGACAAGAATTCCGCGCCCGGCTGCCTGGGCGACACCGGCAATGAAGGCCACCGGTGCCGCCAGAATGAGCGGGCATGGGGTTGCGGCGACGAGGACCGCAAGGCTGCGAATGAGGTCTCCCGAGATCAGCCACGCCACTCCGGCCATAACCACGGTGACCGGCAGGAACGCCAATGCGTAGCGGTCGGCGAGCCGCACGAATGGCGCCTTGGCCGTTTGCGCTGCGGTGACGAGGCGGACGATTCCGGCGTAAGTGCTTTGTCCGGCAATCGACGAAGCAGTCATTTCGAAGGTGTCGCCGACGTTCAATGTGCCGCTGAAGATGGCGGACCCGCGCGGCCTGGCGACCGGAATGGGTTCGCCAGTCAGCGCCGATTCGTCGATCACAGCGCCGTCCATGTCGACGATGCCATCGACCGGAATCACTTCCCCGGCTCGAACGAAGAGCTTATCGCCGACCGCGATGCTCGCGACCGGCACGTCTGCAATGCTGCCATCGACATGACGATGCGCGACGCGCGGGGCGCGATCAACGAGTGAGCGGAGATTGTACTCAGCCCGAAAGACAGCAAGGTCTTCGAGCACATTGCCGCCAGAGTACATGAGTGCGATCACGGCGCCGGCAAGCGATTGGCCGAGCAGGAGCGCGGTCGCCATCGACAACAGTGCAATTGCATCGACGCCCACGCGCCCAGAGAGGAGATCGCGAACAATCGAGGCCGCAAGCCCAAGCAAGACCGGAATGGTGGCGAGCGTCCAGGCAAGATGGGCGAGGCGCGGCTGGTCCACGGCCCAGGCGAGGATACCGCCTGCGAGCCCAAAGACTGCGATCGCCACGAGCGACCATCGCAAAGCGCGCTCAAGGGGCATCAGCGTCTTACCTGCAGGTGTTCCATTGTCGATCCGTCAATCTCATCGAGTGAGATATCTGGCATCGCTTCGCGCACCAGCGATTGCGTCATGTCATTCACCGCGACGTTACAGGCGCAAAATGTCACAGCTGTCTCGCGCGAGCCTCCCGCGGGAATGATCGCACAGTCTCAATTTGACATGAGACAGCACACAGGACTTGACCCGAGGAGTTCCCGCGTCACGCCGCCGAAAATCCATTCGCCCAACCGGCTGTGTCCATAAGCGCCGGTCACGATCAGGTCGGCGCCTTCGACTCTCGCCAGATCGATCAAGCGATGGGCAACGTCATTTTTTGCGGCAGCTGCCCTAGCCGATCCAACCGCCATTCGATGCCGCGCAAGATAGCTCGCTACGTCCGCGACACGCTGTCGCGCCGAAGCCGCCATGCTGTCATCGCAAACCTCGACAATGGTCGCAGATTTGGCCTCGTGGAGCAGCGGAAGCGAGTCCCGGAGCGCGCGGCGCGCCTCGCGCGCATCTTTCCAGCCGATGAGAATTCGCTCTGCCTTCAACGTGTCGACGCCGGGCGGCACCACCAGCATGGCGCGACCCGCCCGCAGCACTGCGGCTGCGGGATCCAGGCATCGGCGGATGTCCATCGGGCTTGGTGCCCGGCCCACGATGACGAGGTCCGCGGCTCGCGCTTCCGAGACGATGAAGGTCTCCGGAAGGTCGATGGCGGACCGCCACTCGAGCCACTTAAGCTTCGATCCTTTTTCGCCCGCGGCCGCCCGAAAGGCGGCCTCGGTGCGCTGAAAGGCCGCTGCGGTGGCTTCGCGCTCCTGCTCGACGAATTCGCGCGTGACGAAATAGGCGCCTTCCGCGGGATACGGGGGCAGAACACAGGCCGAAATGCCGATCAGAGCGGAGGCGAAACGATCGGCCAGCTGTGCGGCGAGCCGAACTCGGGCATCGGATTTTGCCTCGACATCCATATGCACCATCAACGTCGCGAAAGACATGGCTGCGCTCCATGGGCCAGAAAGATTCTGGCTGAAGGCGGTTGGGTCTCTCTCTTCGTCGTTCACCGCCCGCACCGTCGTTTGCGGATCGGCGTCATTGAAGGCGAGAAACTCTTGCACTTGCTTCTGCGTATTGCAGGCCACGCCGGCGCCGAGGCTCAGCGCCGCGCGCCGGTGCAAGCAGCAAGACGCAAAGAAACGCCAGCTTGAGAGCCGCATTCATGGAACTCTCCTACGAGTCTGCAGCGGCTATTTTTGTCGATGCTCGCCATATGCAATTGAGCAGAATCAATTGAACAGCTTAGTTTCTTTTGCCTAAGGAATGTTGCGGAGGTCATTCACCGGCATGGTCCTATCCGACGACGAATGCCGGCGGAAAACCGCGGGGCGGCCGCTGATTTGGGGCCGCGAACTATTGCACTAGAAGAGCCATTGATTCCGAGGCCAGTCGCCGCGCGGAAGCGCGGGCGAAAACGCCGGAAGCGACAAGCAAGGCCGGTGAAATGACAGCAGGCAACAGCGACGCAGAGTTCAGCGTCAACCAGACAATCCTATGTGGAGCCGCTCGGATGGCGCTGAGCGTCCCAGACTTCGTACATCGCTAACAGAACGACCGTTGCGCCGCTGGCGATGAAATCGACCCTCGCAATCGATGCGCTGACGTCCAAAAGCCATGCCGAAATGAGGAGCCAACCGCCCAGCAGAACGTTGATCCACTCCTCCACACGGCGCAGGGCCCAGAACGTAAAGACCTCACACACGATAATCAAGAATCCAACCGCAACGGCGGTACGTGTCGCGGCCGGATTGTCGGTGAAGTTCAAAGCCCAAGGTGACACGCAAATCCATATCCCAAGAAGGAGATTGAGCCAATCTTGCCACTCCTTGGGGAGAGAGAACGACATCGCACTTCCTCACGACCCGACCTGAGTGAACTCGCATCTGCGCATCTCGTACTGACAAACATAAATCGGCAACGCTTGTTCCTTCTTTGATTTCGATCAACGAGTCTGCCTCCCAACCAGAGCGCGTTCCGGCGATGTTGAACCACCTGATGTTTCAGGGCCACTTTTCGTCGCCGCAACGGCGTCATCGAACGCATCGCCGCGGACTTGGATAAGCGCCTTTGATCGGGATCAACGTCGAACTCCTGCAACGACCGTGAGTTTTAAATTTGCTAGATGAAGCGGATCACGTCTGGCGGCGGCGCAGCGCAAAGCCAAGGTGCAATCGGATCGAGTACGCCTAGCTTTGATCCAGATCAGTGTCAAACACTCGATCAGTGATAATGAGCATCGCCGAGCTTTTGATCTATGTCCGCGCCCGGCATTTGGCCGGCCTAGTCCAGAGGTTTTGCCGGAGATATCTGTGAGCCGAAGGTTAAAGGATATCGTCATAGACGTGCTCAATGAACATCGCATAATGAGCATTTCTACAAACCGCCCCGATGGCTGGCCACAGACGACGCTGGTCGGCTACGTCAATGACGGCTTTTTGCTGTACTGCTTTGTTGCCCGTAATTCGCAGAAATATGCCAACATCCTGCGCGATCCACGGGTCTCGATTGCGATCGGGAGCGACGTCGCCGACCCGCGCGACATCAAGGGCCTTTCGCTCGCTGCGAAGGCTGGCGTGGTAGCCGATCCAGCGGAGTTCGATTACGTCTCAGCGCTGCGGCTGAAGCGCTACCCAGAATACGCGACGCCGTCGCCGCCTGCCGGCGCAAATAGCGATGCGCTGCGGATAGCGCCGAAGCCGGCGTCGGAGAAGGTGGCTTTGCTTCGCATCGCGCCCGAGATCATCTCCGTGGTGGACTATTCGAAAGGGTTCGGTCACAGCGATCTCATCACCTTCTCAGAGCGCGACCTCGATCTGCATATCGCGAGCTTGCGCCATCACTGGGTGGACAATCGCGGGTCCAACACCTCCGTCCCGCAGAGCCAATTGCCCTCATGACAAGACGGGCCGCGCAATCGCTGGGGGAGGTTCTCGCCGTTCGCGGCGCGGTTGTGGACGTCGCCTTTAATGCCGGCGATCTTCCGCAAATCGACGAGGCCCTCGCGGTCGAATGGGATCGGAGGGGCCCCCTGATCGTCGAGGTCCAAGCACACCTCGACGAAACCACAGTTCGGGGGGTCGCGCTGCAAACGACCGCCGGGCTTGCGCGCGGAACACCGGTGCGCGCCACTGGAGGCCCGATTACCGTGCCGGTCGGAGATGCCGTTCTCGGCCGCCTTCTCGACGTGACCGGCGACGTGCGCGACAACGGGCCACCGTTACCTGAGGGCATGTCTCGTTCGCCGATCCACCGCGCGGCCCCCGCGCTCGCAGACCGCAGTCCGGCGACGGCCATTTTTGAGACTGGCATCAAGGCGATCGATCTTCTCAGCCCCCTCGCCCGAGGGGGCAAGGCGGCGATGTTCGGCGGCGCGGGAGTCGGCAAGACGGTCGTGGTAATGGAGTTGATCCATGCCATGGTGCAAAGCTATCGCGGCATTTCCGTGTTTGCGGGTGTCGGAGAGCGCTCGCGCGAAGGCCATGAGCTGCTGGTCGAAATGCGCCGGTCTGGCGTGATAGATCGTAGCGTGCTGGTCTACGGGCAGATGAACGAGCCTCCCGGTGCGCGTTGGCGTGTCGGCTTGACGGCTTTGACGATCGCCGAGCACTTCCGCGATCAGAAGCAGCAGAACGTGTTGCTCTTGATGGACAATGTATTCCGCTTCGTTCAAGCAGGCGGCGAAGTTTCTGGCCTTCTCGGGCGCCTGCCCTCGCGGGTCGGCTACCAGCCAACGCTTGCGACCGAGGTCGCCGCTCTGCAGGAGCGCATTACGTCCGTCGGCGCGGTGTCGGTCACGGCGATCGAGGCGGTTTACGTGCCGGCCGACGATTTCACGGATCCTGCCGTGACGGCTATCTCGAGCCATCTCGATAGCATCATCATGCTGTCGCGATCGATGGCGGCCGAAGGCATGTATCCGGCAGTCGACCCACTGTCGTCGTCATCGATCCTCCTCGATCCGCTCGTGGTCGGCGAGGAGCATTACCGCCTGGCCGAAGAGGTACGCGAGACCATCGCCCATTACAAGGAGTTGCAGGACATCATCGCCCTGCTCGGAATCGAGGAGCTGAGCGCGCAAGATCGGCTCATGGTTAGGCGCGCCCGCCGGCTTCAACGCTTTCTGACGCAACCCTTTGCGGTCACTGAGGCGTTTACCGGCAAGCCCGGCCGATCGGTGCCGCTGGCCGAAACCCTTAAAGGTTGCCGTGCGATCCTCAGCGGCATTGCTGATACCTGGGCGGAGAGTTCCCTCTACATGGTGGGGACTCTTGATGAAGCGCGGAACAAGGAGGGGGCTGCATCTGAGGAGGCGAAGCCGCAATGAGACTGTTGATAACGACGCCGACTGCGGTTGTGATCGATGATTCGGATGTGGTCGCCGTGCGGGCCGAAGATCAGAGCGGCAGCTTCGGCATCCTCCGCGGCCATGCCGATTTTCTGACAGCGCTGACCGTGTCGGTGGTTGCTTGGCGGCGGAGCGGCGACCGGCATCGGTTTTGTGCCGTGCGACGCGGCGTGCTCTCCGTCAGCCATGGGAGCTTGGTAGCGATCGCCACACGCGAAGCGCTTGTTGGCGACGATCTGGAGCGGCTGGAGCACATCGTGCTCGCGGAGTTTCGCAACAACATCGAGGCCGAGCGGACGGCACGGACCGCAAGCCTTAAGCTGCAGATGAAGGCGATCCGCCAGATCGTCCGGTACCTGCGACCGGAGCGGCCGGGTGCCCTTGGAGGCCGATCATGAATGGGAGGCCTACCGAACCCGACGGCCTCGCCGACACGGTGCGCCGGCAACGGCGGCGCCGGCAACATTGGCTGCGCGAAGGTGAGCCGTCCATGGCGCGGTTTGTCGGGCAAATAGGCGTGCTTGGCTGGATCATTGTGGCGCCCACGCTGATCGGCTTGTTCATCGGGCGATGGCTCGATCAAAAGTTCGGAACCGGCATTTTTTGGAGCGCACCGTTGTTGCTGATCGGCGTGGTGGTCGGGTGTTGGTCGGCATGGCGATGGATGCACAGGCAATGACCAGGTCCTATGTACCGATTCACGACGTATCGAATCTCGTTTTTGACGCTGGTTCCTGGCTGGCCATTGGTGCGCTGCTTGGGGCGTTTTATTTTCTGAGCCTGCGACGGAGCGCCCGAATGCTGGCGACGGGATCTGCAGTCCTGTTGGCGCTGGCGCTGCAGCTGATCCGGTTCGCGGTCCTCGCCGGAGCGCTCGGCATAATCGCGCGGCACTACGGCGCTGCGGCGCTGCTTGTTGCTACGCTTGGCGTCCTTGCGTCACGCACCGCGGTGCTGCGCCTCGGAGCGCTGTCATGATCGGGTCGCCGCTCACCAGCAAGACCGTCTTCATGCTCGGCCCGGTTCCAATCACTGCAACAGTCGTTGTCACTTGGGGCCTGATGGCGGCGCTGGTCCTGGGGGGATTCCTTGCCACGCGATCGCTCAAGGTGAGACCGACACGCGGTCAAGCCGCACTCGAACTCGTGGTGGCAGCGATCGAGGGCCAGATTCGCGATACCATGGGCGTGTCGCCAGAGCCGTATCTGCCGCTGATTGGAACGCTCTTCCTGTTCATCTTGGCGGCAAACTGGTCATCGCTGATCCCGGGCATCGAGCCGCCGACCGGGCGGCTTGAAACCGATGCGGCGCTCGCACTTATCGTGTTTTTCGCCGTCATCTATTTCGGCATCCGCGCCCGCGGACTGGTTGGCTATCTGAAGACGTTCGCGGAGCCTACCTTTTTCATGATCCCGCTCAACGTCGTGGAGACCTTCACCCGCACGTTCTCACTCATCGTGCGCCTGTTCGGAAACGTCATGAGCGGCGCCTTTATCATCGCCATCATTCTTTCCCTCGCCGGACTGCTTGTGCCCATTCCGTTCATGGGGATAGAGCTGCTGATCGGGGCGATCCAGGCCTACATCTTTACGGTTCTCGCCATGGTGTTCATCGGGAGCGCAGTGAGAGAAAGCGGTCCAGCCGGCTCCGAAGAAAGGACAGAGCCATGAATGTGCTTGAGATTGTCAGCATCATCGCGGCGGCTGTCGCTGTATCTTTTGGCGCGATTGGGCCGGCGCTGGCGGAAGGGCGGGCGGTTGCAGCTGCGATGGACGCTATCGCCCGCCAGCCGGAAGCGGCCGGAACTCTGGCGCGGACGCTGTTCGTCGGGCTCGCCATGATCGAAACAATGGCGATCTACTGCCTGGTGATCGCTCTGCTCGTGCTGTTCGCTAACCCGTTCATCCGTTGAACTCATGCGAATCGATTGGTGGACGCTGGCGCTTCAGACAGCCAATGTCCTCATTCTGATCTGGCTCCTGGCCCGGTTCCTGTTCCGGCCAGTGGCGGAGATCGTGGCGCGTCGCCAGGACGAGGCGAACAAGCTGCTAGCTGACGCGGCCAAGGTCCAGCGCCAAGCAGACAACGCCCGCGCCGGTCTGGAACAGGCGCGCGCAGACATCGTGGCAGGGCGGGACAAGCTGATCGCTGACGCGCATGCGGCCGCCGAGATTGAGCGGCTGGCGCTGCTTGCCCGGACGAACGAGGAGATGACACGGCTGCGCGCGGAAGCCGAGGCGGCGATCTCCCGGGACCGCGTTGCGATGGAAAAGCTGCTCATTGATCGTGCCAGCGAGCTGGCGGTCGAGATCGCGCGGCGCTTACTCAGCCGCGGCGCACCTGCGGGCAGCGTGGACGTATTCCTGGCCGAGCTGTGTCAGCAAGTGCGGGCGTCATCGCCTCAGGAGCGTGCCGCATTCACCCGCGAAGGAGACGGCTCAGTCGAGATCTTGACTGCAGCGCCGCTCAGCCCAGAAGCGGCCGAGCGCGCTCGCGGTGCGATCGCCGAGGCCTTGGGAGGCAAGCCTGTTCTGGTGTTTCGCAGCGATCCCGCCGTAATCGCCGGGATCGAGCTTCACAGCCGTTATGCCGTCATGCGCAACAGCTGGCGCAACGACCTCGAGCGCATCCGCGAGGAGCTGAACCGTGCCGACGAGCCCGCAAAACCGTCTTGATGAGTGGCTGAGACACGCTAGGAAGCGCGTCGAGACGGCGCCGCTTGTGCCCTCCGCCGAGGAGATCGGCCGCGTCGAGAGGATCGCGGACGGCGTTGCGCTCGTTTCGGGACTTCCACGCATGCGTCTTGACGAACTGGTCCGCTTCGAGCGCGGCCAGGTCGGTATTGCGATCACGCTTGATCCCGATGCGGTCGGATGCGTTCTGCTCGACGAGGCTGAAGGCATTGCGGCCGGTGATCGCGTGCGCGGTACCGGCGAAGTGGTGCGCGTTCCGGTCGGCCCAGGGCTGCTCGGTCGCATTGTCGATCCGCTCGGCCGTCCGTTTGACGGCGGGGGCGAGATCGGAGCTGAAGCCTTTGAAGCGATCGAGCGCCCGGCGCCGGCGATCGTCGACCGCGACTTCGTCACCGAGCCGGTACAGACTGGTCTCGTCGTACTCGATTCCATGTTTGCGCTGGGGCGAGGCCAGAGAGAGCTGATCATCGGCGACAGGGCCATCGGCAAGACCGCGATTGCCGTTGACTGCATCATCAATCAGAAGACGAGCGACATCGTTTGCGTCTATGTTGCCGTGGGCCAGAAGACGTCGACGGTGAAGCGCGTCATCACCGCTATTCAGGCGCACGGCGCGCCCGAGCGCTGCATCTTCGTGATCGCAAGCGCATCGGCCGTGCCCGGGCTGCAATGGATCGCGCCTTTTTCCGCCTTCACGATGGCGGAATATTTCCGTGATCGCGGCCAGCATGCTCTCGTCGTGATCGATGACTTGACGAAGCATGCCGCCACCCATCGCGAAATTGCGCTCCTTACGCGACAGCCGCCGGGACGCGAGGCCTACCCGGGAGACGTGTTTTATTTGCACGCGCGCCTGCTTGAACGAGCTGCGAAGCTCTCCAAGGCCGCCGGCGGCGGCTCGCTCACCGCCCTCCCGATCGCGGAAATCGATGCCGGCAACTTGAGCGCTTATATTCCGACCAATTTGATTTCCATCACAGACGGCCAGATCGTTCTCGACGCCAGGCTGTTCCATGAGGGTCACAAGCCCGCGGTCGACGTCGGGACGAGCGTCAGCCGCGTCGGCGGCAAGACCCAGGCGCCGGCCTTGCGTGAAGCCGCGGAGACGTTGCGGCTGGACTATGCACAATTCCTGGAGCTTGAGATATTCACGCGCTTCGGAGGCGTGATGGATGCACAGGTCAAGGACAAGATCGCTCGCGGCAGGCGCATCCGAGCCGTGCTCACACAGCCGCAACTCGTTCCGCTGCGGCTCGCTGACGAGGTCGCACTGATATTCGCCCTGCAGACCGGTCTTCTCGATCGTGTTCCGCTTGAGAAGATCGGCGAATTCCGGTCCCGGCTCCCGGCCTGGCTCGACCGCTCGATGTCGGCCGTGGTCAGTCAGATCGAGCGCTCGGGGCGCCTCGACGATGGCGGTCGTTCCGAGTTGCGCCGAGGACTTGCTGCCCTTGCCGAAGAGCTGGCGCCGGAACCGACCTCACCGCAGCCAAGGATGCTGTGATGGCGGAACGGCTGGCCGACATCATCGCGCAAATCCAAAACGTCCGCCAGCTCGAGGCAGTCGTGACCGCGATGCGCGGCATTGCCGCCTCCCGTGCCCAGCAGGCGCGATCGCTGCTCGCGGGCATCAAGGCCTACACCGAGGTGATCTCGGGCGCCATCGGGCGAGCGTTGAGCCTTGTGCCGCCTGACGGAGCAGCGCCGGACCAATCTCGCCGAGGCAGGCGCGGCTTAATCCTGTTCTGTGCCGAGCAAGGCTTCGCCGGCGGATTCAGCGAACGGGTTCTGGACGCCGTGATGGGGGACCTTGCAGGCGGGACTGTTTTTCTCGTTGGAACGCGAGGTATCGCGGTTGCGGACGAGCGCGGGGTTCGGCCCCAGTGGAGCGCTCCGATGGCGGCTCACGCGGGCGCCATTCCGAGTTTCGCGAGCCGGGTTGCCGATGCCCTCTATGAGCGCGTCGCAGACGGAACTGTTGCTCAGGTCGACGTGGTTTTTTCACATTCGCACTTTGGCGGCGGCATCGAAATCGCCCGGCATTCCCTGTTGCCCATCGATCTCGGCCGGTTCGCCCGGCCCGTTGAAAATCAGCCGCCGCTGATTGCGCTTGCGCCTTGGGTGTTGCTTGAACGCTTTGCGAGCGAATATGTCTATGCGCAGCTTTGTGAAGCTGCGACAGAAGCCTTCGCCGCCGAGAATGAGGCGCGGATGATGGCGATGGCTGCTGCCAAAACCAACATCGAATCGAAGCTTGCCTCGTTTTCGCAACGCGCGCATCAGCTGCGGCAGGAAGAAATAACCAACGAAATCGTTGAGCTTGCGGCAGTCGCTGCGGCGCTGCCGCACGACTGAGCCAGCGGCGATCGCACGGATCCTTCAGGCCGGAAAGGTTGATCGCAGGGTGCGCTTGGCCTTAAGGCCGCGGTCACCCTGACGCCGGATGAGCCGTGCGCGGACGCCTCGTCGGCCGGTCGAGCGTCCGGGCGCGCTTTGGCGCTGGCTCGGTCGGAGCGATCACGTCCCCGGCCTGAGCAGCGCCGCTTTCGCACACCCGCTCGACAGGGCATCGCAGGCGCCACACCGCGCCGGCGGGCACATAGTCGAGCGAGACGTCCGCTTCGAGAGATATCTTCGTCAGCTCACAAAGCACGCTCCAACCGAATCCGCGCCGCGTTGGCGCAACGACGGTCGGGCCGTCGCTTTCCTTCCATTCCATCGTGAAGCAATGCCCGTCAGTCTCCCCTACGCGCCACATAATGTCGACGCGGCCCGTGCTGGTCGACAGTGCCCCGTATTTGCCCGCATTGGTGGCAAGCTCGTGGAGAGCCATGCCGAGCGTCTGGGCCGCTGTGGCCTTGATCCTTAGATCAGGGCCGCGCAAGGCAATGCGACTCTCCAGGAGATCTCCGAAGTGGGCGAGCTGCGAGCGCACAAGTTCAGCAAGCCGAATGCTCTTCCATTCGTTCCTGACCAGCAGGTCGTGGCTGGCGCTCAGGCCCCGGATTCGCTCGCTGAACCGTGAGATAAACTCTTGCGCCGAGTTTGCCGCGGTGCGCTGCGCCATAGCCTGAACGACGCTCAGAATATTTTTGGCACGATGATCAACCTCGCGCATCAGCAGCCGCAGATGTGCCTCGGCGCGCTTGCGTTCTGTAATATCTCGGACCACTGCCAGTACCACGCGCCGCTGCCCGATCTCGATCGGGCTCAACATGATGTCGACCGGGCACTCCGAGCCGTCGGCGCGTTGCGCCAAGAGCTGTAGGTCAGTGCCCATCGGGCGTCCTCTTGGGGCCTTCATGTAACCGAGGCGATGCGCCAAATGTCGCTCACGCAAGCGTTCGGGCACCAGCATCTCGATTGGCTGGCCGAGCAGGTGGTCGCGGGGTCGCCCAAACAAGGCCTCTGCCTGCACGTTCACGCGGTCGATCCTGCCAGATTCGTCCACCACGACAAGGGCGTCCGGCGAATGCTCGTAGAACTTTTCGAACATCGTCCGGCTCTGGCGCAATGCCTCCTCGCAGGCTCGGCGATCCGTCGCGTCGCGGACGACCGCGAGCACCATCGGCTCGCCAAGATGGTCGATCGGGTTCAGCATGACGTCGACCGGAAACGTGGTGCCATCTGCGCGACGACCCGCCGGCTCGAGGCCGGTCCCCATCGGCCGCCGGTGCGGGTTTGAACTGTATTGGGCACGGTGACCGACGTGACGCTTCCTGACATGTGCCGGCAGCAGCGCTTCGATCGGGGCCGATATGAGGGTTGCGGGCTCCTGCCCGAACAGCCGGCCAGCCTGACCATTGGCGTATCGGATGATACCCCGCCGATCCACCACGATGACCGCATCGGGCAACTGCTCAAATGGCTCGGAACCTAGTTGTGCATCAATTCGCATCGGTCATTGCGTTGCTTCAGGCTACCGGACAACCGCGCTCGTTTCCCGGAGCTCATCGCCAGCGCAGTTGGCTGCGCCACAGCCACTGCTCGGCAAAATTGCAGCTCTTGTCCATCGCAACGCGGGCTGTAGAGACGCCGAGGGCGGAATTGTCTTGGCCAAGCGCACGCAGACCAATCGCGCTCACAAACAAAAAACGAGCGTCGCTCTTTTTTGGTTCCTTGCACGTCCGCTCCTGGTCGAAAGCATCCTGCGGCGGCCGTCCGCTCCGATGAACACTTTGCATGGCGGCAGAATGCGCCGCAGCCGTTGCAAGAACTTATAGCGGGCGGATAGCTTCCTATTTGCTTATCGTCCTTGCCTGAAGAATTGTGCAGAGTAGGCGAGCGAGCCCGTCCTGGTGCCCCCTTCCCTACCCGCCCTGCAGTGGCAGCCCTTGTGGCCGCCGGGCCCGATTGATCGATGAATATGGACTTGACTCGTCCAAGGTCACCTGGGTCGTCGATGACGAGGAGCACGTGAGGGAGCTCAAACTCCCTCCCAACGTGGTTCATGCGCCGGAGGGCCGCGCGCTCGCCGACATGATGGCCGCTGGCGAGCTATCCGCCGGATTTGATGCAAACGCAGGCATCGGCCGGTCAGGTTCGCCGACCGCCGGCTGGCAGCAGCGCGAGGCGAATTATCCCGAACTATTCCCTAATGCGGAGGAGCTCGAAGCGGCGTGGTACAACAAGACCGGCATCTATCCGATGCACGGCACCATCGTGGTCAAGGGCATTGTGACGACAGCTGCGACGATCGCAAGCAAGCCGGATCTCGTGCACCGCTTCGTCGCGGCGACTGTCCGCGGCATGAAGGACGCCTTCGCTGATCCGGCGGCTGCAGGCGCAATCATGCGCAAACTCGTCCCCCAAATGGACGCGGCGATCGCCAAGGACGAGGCGGTCGCCGAACTGGCGCAGATTCCGGGCCAGCCGCTGGGTGAAATCGACCCGGCGCGCATCGAAGCCACCCTCGAGGTGGTCAAGGGCGCCTTCAAACTTGCGGCACCTGTTGCAGCGGCCGACGTGTACGCGCCGGGATTTGTACCGAAGTAAGCTGATCCCTTTCTAGTTCAGCGATTTCGAGATTCGAATCATATCAGACCGGTTGGTCGAGCTTATAGGACCAGGTGTGAACGACGGGATGACGATTGAATTCATCCATGGCAGCCATAATGCGATCCTTGAGTTCCT
>Ga0209060_10002125_pt1 | contig 19248 bp, 20 predicted proteins | sample Coa_R1_8_FD_187155 | JGI IMG/M metagenome (GOLD analysis project Ga0209060, IMG submission 187155) | Surface soil microbial communities from Centralia Pennsylvania, which are recovering from an underground coalmine fire - Coalmine... | ecosystem: Environmental > Terrestrial > Soil >...
TCCGAGTGACTGCCGGGCGGTCGCGATTGTACACTCGTGGATCGAGCGGGCTGGTCATCAGGGGCCTTCGACAGGCTCTAGGGGGATCTGTGGGCATGCTCCGGACTACGACTCTTTGGATGATGATTTCGTTCATTCAGGCGTGCTCCTCTGCGCCCGACGCCACGCCCGCGAAGTCCGACCGGCCTGCCGCGACGCCGAGTCCGCCGCAAAAGACCGTGTTCGATCCGCTCACCCAGGGTGCACTCGGGCGCGCGCGCGGCGTGCAGGACACCGTCGATGAGAGCGCCGAGCGCACACGTCGCGCCGTGGACAGTCAAGAGAAAGGCGACAGCGCCCCGTAGGTCCGGGCGGGCTGCTCGGTGATGGACCTCAGTCGCGAGCACCCGGGCGCGTGAGTCTTTGGAGCGGTGTCGTCACCGCCTGGCGCTTCAGCGTTCGCAAGGTCCTGGGCCTGTGGGTGAAGCTTGCCGTCAAGCCCGAAGATGCGGCCGAATCGCTGCGGGCTTCGCCGCGACCGATCTGCTACGTGCTCGAGCACGAGAGCCACACCGATCTGGCGGTGCTGCACAACGCCTGCCGGCAGCTGCGCCTGCCGTTGCCGGAGCGGCGCCTGGTGCTCGGGCGCACGCGCCTCGATCGCGCGTACTTCGAGCTCACCCGCCTGCCGCCGCCCTGGAGCCGTCGACGTCACGTGCGCACTCCACGCCTGCTCGAGCAGCTCGTCGCCTGCCTGCAGGAGGGGCCGGAGCTCGACGTGGATCTGGTGCCGGTCGCGATCTTCTGGGGACGCGCACCCAACAAGGAAGAGAGCCTGTGGCGGCTCCTGTTCAGCGAGGACTGGGTGCTGGTCGGGCGCTTTCGCAAGATTCTCAAGGTGCTGTTCAACGGGCGCAACACGCTCGTGAATTTCGGCGAGCCCTTGAGGCTGCGCGATGCGATCGGCGATCTCGACCCGGCGCGTGGCGTGCGGCGCGTGCTGCGCTCCCTGCGCACCGAGCTCAAGGCGCAGCGCGTCTCGACGATCGGACCCGATCTCTCGCATCGCCGGACGATGATCGAGCACATCCTGCGAACGCAGGCGGTGCGCAGCGCCGTGCGCCGCGAGATCAAGCAGCGGCTGGAAGGCGCGCGGTCCGAGCCAGGACGCGCGCGTGGCCGGCGGACACCCGATCGGCTCGCGGTGCGCCGCGCGGTGCTTGCTCAGGCACGGCGCCACGCGCTCGAGATCGCGGCCAACTACTCGCAGGCCTTCGTCACCTTCATGGCGCTCGTGTTGGGGAAGCTGTGGACGCGGCTCTACGATGGCGTCGAATTCGAGCATGTGGAGAAGCTCGCCGAGGTCGGGGACAACGTCGAGCTCATCTATGTTCCGTGCCATCGCAGCCACATGGATTATTTGCTGCTCTCCTACGTGATCTATCGCAAGGGGTTCGCCGTGCCCCATGTCGCTGCGGGCGCCAACCTCAACCTGCCCGTGATCGGGCATTTTCTGCGCAAGGGCGGAGCGTTCTTCCTGCGCCGCAGCTTCAAGGGCGATGATCTCTACGCGGCGGTCTTCAGCCAGTATCTCAGCTTCATGATGGCGCGCGGCCATCCCCTCGAATACTTCATCGAAGGCGGACGCAGCCGCACCGGCCGGATGCTGGCGCCGCGCACCGGCATGCTGGCCATGACCGTGCACAGCTATCTGCGCGAGCCGCGCCGTCCCGTGGTGTTCGTCCCGGTGTATTTCGGATACGAGCGCATCGTCGAGGGGCGCACGTACATCGGCGAGCTCTCGGGCCGGCCGAAGGAGAAGGAGAGCGTGCTCGGGCTCGTGCGCTCGCTCTCGGTGCTGCGCCGTCGCTGGGGCGAGGTGCACGTCAACCTCGGTCAGCCGATCGTGCTCGATGAGCTCCTGCTGCGCCATCATCCCCATTGGCGCGCCGAGCCGCGCGTGACTGCGGGCATCGATCCGCAGCTCGGGCTGTTTGCGGATGAGCCGCCCGCCGGCTGGACGTCCGATGCGATCGAGGATCTCGCCCGGCGCATCACCACCGGCATCAATGCCGCGGCCGCCGTGACTCCCATCAACCTCGTCGCGATGGCCGTTCTCGCCTCGCCGCGCCAGGCGCTCGCCGAGGCCGACCTCGTTCACCAGCTCGATCTTTACAAGCGCCTGCTCATGGATGCTCCCTATGGACCGCTCGTGACCGTGACACCGAAAAGCGGCGCCGAGATGGTGCGTTACGCGAATGCCCTGGGGATGATCGAGCGACTGCCGCACCCGCTCGGCGACATCATGCGAATGAGCGCCGAGCGCGCGGTGCTCGCGACCTATTACCGCAACAACATCCTGCACCTGTTTGCGATGCCCTCGCTCATCGCCTGCTGCTTTCTCAGCAACGCCACGATGCGCAGCGTCGACATCCAGCGCCTGACCTGGCGCGTGTACCCCTACATCTGCGCCGAGCTCGCGCTGTACTGGCCCGAATCGCAGATCGCCGAGGTCACCGAGTCGCTGCTCGAGGCGCTCGGGCGCTCGGGCTTGCTCGAGCGCGAGGAGGAAGGGCGAGTGTGGCGGCGCCCGCCGCCGACCTCGCTCGCGGCGATGCAGCTGTCGCTCCTCGCGCAATCGACCATCCAGACGATCGAGCGCTATTACCTGGTGATCGCGCTGCTGCTGCAGGCCGGGTCGGGCACCATCAACCGGGAATCGCTCGAGCAGCGCTGTCACCTGATGGCGCAGCGCATGACCTTGCTCCATGGACTGAACTCGCCGGAATTCTTCGATAAGACTCTGTTTCGCCAGTTCATCGACCTGCTGCTCGCCCGCCACGTCGTGCAGACCGACGCGAGCGGCGCGATCACTTTCGGCGAGCCGCTGCTCGGCGTTGCAGCCGACGCGCAGCTCGTGCTATCGGAGCAGATCAGGCACGACATCCTGCAAGTAACGCTCGGACAATGATCCCGCCGCGCCGTGTGGACGTGCTTGCGGTTGCTCGTCCGGCCAAGAGCCTCCACTATGTGTCCGCCTTTCGCATGGGTGCAGTGCCGTGACGGTGACCGAATGGATGTGGGCGCGGTGGCGCGAGCGGCAGGGGCTATGGTTCCTGCTGATCGTCGTCGTCATCTGCGTGATCGCCATCGCGCTTGCGCCTGCCGGCGGCTACTGGCGCTGGTGGCCGCATGGACGGCCCGCGCTGTTTCGCTTGAACGATCAACTGGTGCTCGCCATCCCGCCCGAATATCAGAAATTCTGGCTGCAGGGCGACCGGGTGGTGCGAGCACCCGCCGCCCCGCAGGCCATCCCGAGCGTGCCCGACGTGTCGTTCTCGTTCTTCCTGCCCCACTACAGCGGGTACACCCCGCGCAACTTCAAGCGCGAGGTCGATCCGGATCGGGTCGACATCGTCGCGCTCGGTGCCGCCGATGCAGCCGAGGGGGAGGCCGGCGCCTCCGGTTACTATCCGCCCAATTTGCTCGGTCGCATCCTCGAAGGCGGCGGTGACCCGCATGCCCGCGAGACGCATGGTCTGCGCTGCTACCAGCCCGCGGGCCTCTCCGGCGATCGATGGGTGTGCTTCGGTCCTCTCGGCGAGGAGCCGAGCCGGCAGATCATGCTGTGGGTCGACCTGCCGCCCTACGAGCCGAGCGTGCGCGAGCCGATGATGCAGGCGGTGTACTTCACCCCGCGCTACGGCGGCATGAAGATCACCTGGCGTGCCCACGCCACGCACCTGCCTGCTTGGCACGAGATCGATACGCGCATCTGGGATCTCGTCAGCCAGTGGAACGTTGCGGATTCGCTCGCGCACCAGGCGGAGTGAACCGGCCTGCGGCGCCCGGGCGTCGCGTGAGCGAAGCTAATCCCAGTGGCGGGTGCTGCGCCCGCGCTTGGTGCTCGAGCGATGCTTCTTCGACTCGATCCGGCGCTCGCGCGAGGCGGCGGTCGGGCGGGTCTTGCGGCGTGGCTTCGGCTCGATGACAGCGGCCCGGATGAGCGCCTGCAGCCGCTCGAGCGCCGCCCGGCGATTTTGCTCCTGACTGCGCTCGTTGCGCGCGCTGATGAGGAGCGTGCCGTCCTCGACGATCCGGCGCCCCGCGAGGCGCACCAATCGTGCGCGCACCGCCGCCGGAAGCGTGCTGTTTTGCGGCAGCAGGAAGCGCAGCTGGACCGCACTCGACACCTTGTTGACGTTCTGGCCGCCGGGACCTGAGGCGCGGATGAACTTCCATTCGAGCTCCTCCTCGGGGATGGACAGCCCGGGTGTCACCTCGAGTGCCATGGAGCCGCCGTCTCAGTCGACCTGGACGTGCGGGGGGTGCGTGGGCTCGCGGGCCGAGTGGATGCGGATCTCGCGCTGCGCCAGCGGGATGGTGATGCCGTGCTCCTTGAACAGCGCCCAGATCGTGCGATTGACCTCCGAGCGCACGTTGTTCACGCCCTCCTGCGGATCCGAGATCCAGAAGCGCAGCTCGAGCTCGATGCCGTGATCGCCGAATTGCATCAGGCGCGACACGGGCGGCGGGTCGCGCAGCACGCGCCGCTGACCCTCGCACGCCCGGAGCAGTATCTGTAACGCAAGCTCGGGATCGTCGCTGTAGCTCACGCGCACCGGCAGCTTGAGGCGGATGCGCGGATCGGTGTAGCTCCAGTTGATCACCGCGTTGGAGATGAGGTGCTGGTTCGGCACCAGCATCTCGATACCGTCCCGGTCGCGAATCACCACGTAGCGGCCCCGCAGCTCCTGCACCCAGCCGAAATTCTCGGTGCTCGTGCCACTCTGTCCGGACAGGCTGATCACATCGCCCGGCTTGATCGAGCGATCCATCAGCAGCACGAAACCCGAGACGAAGTTGGCCGCGATCGACTGCAGGCCGAAGCCGAGCCCCAGGCCGATGGCGCCCGTGAGCACGGTCAGCGCCGTGAGATCGACGCCCGCGGCGTTCAGTCCCATCAGGATGCTGAGACCGATGAGGAACGCGTTGGCGAACTTGGCGAGCCCGATGCGCGTGGAGGGCGCGAGGTTGTGCAGGCGCTTCAGGCGCCGCTCCAGCCAGCGGCTCAGCCACACCGCGACCACCACGAAGCAGGTCAGGGTGAACAGCAGCTTCAGCACCGACCACAAGGTGACGCGTGTGCGGCCGGCGGCGATGCCGATGCTGTCGAGCTCGGCGACGATGGGATCGAGCCAGCCGAGATACTCGGCCGCGATGATCAACCAGATGGCGAGCGCGAGGCGCGTCTCGATGTGCTGCACCCAGGGCTGATTGCCGAAGCTCGCGGCGAGCAGCATGACGCCGACCCTCACGATCGCGAACACCGCGGTGAGGCGGACCGCTCCGTCGAGCTCGCTGGTATCGTAATGGGCTGCCGACAGCAGGCCGCGCGCCAGCAGCAGCGTCCCGAGCGCCACCAGGATGGGACTCACGACGACCAGGCCATGCCGCAGGAAATAGTCGCGGGTGAGCGCCGCGGGCGCGATGGCGCCCTCGCGACGGTAGCGGGCGCCGAGCGCGTTGCCGACGAAGTAGCCGAGCGCGAGGCAGACGGCGACCGCCGCGGTCTCGGCAATCACGCTCGGGGTGAAGAGAATGTCGAAGAAGGCGACGATGCGCAGCCAGAGCTCCATCATGCGTTCAGGTCCGGGATCAGCTGGCTCTCGAGTCGGGCGATCTGATCCTTGAGCATGAGCTTGCGCTTCTTCAGGCGCTTCATCTGCAATTCATCGACCTTGAAGTCCATCGACAGCCGCGAGATCACATCGTCGAGGTCGCGATGCTCGATGCGCAGCTGACGCAGGCGTTCGATGTTCTTGAATAGATCGGTATTGACGTTGCTGTCGTGTTCACTCACGAGGAAAAGCTTTCAGCTGAACGACCGTGTTCTCTTGTAAGTCGTGACCCGTGCCAAACCGGGGTGACCGAGTCGGGTAGCTTAGCCAACCGCCCGAGCGGATTCCAAGTTTGCTCTGGAGAGTGAAAATCGGAGCCCACGGAGCCCTCGAGGCCGAATCTCGTGGCGAGCGTCGCGAGGCTCTCCGCGTGCTGTGCGCCGTTGCCCCCGCTCACGACCTCGAGCGCTCGTCCGCCCGCGGCGGTGAATGCGCCGAGGAGGAGCTGGCGCGCGCCGGCGGACAGGCGATAACGGGCCGGATGTGCGAGCACCGCGCAGCCGCCCGCGCTCACGATGCTCGCGACGATCGACTCGATCCCGGGCCAGCCGGCACTCACATGCGCGGGCTTCCCCGCGGCGAGGTAGCGCCGAAACGCTTCCTCGGCGGCACGCACGTGCCCGGCCGCGGTGAGCGCGGCCGCCAGGTGTGTGCGGGTGGGGATCCCGGCGACCGACTCGACCGCGCGCCTCAGGCTCTCCCCCGGCAGACCGAGGCGCGTCAGGCGGGCGCACATCTGCTCGAGCCGTCGCTGGCGGCGCGCCGCCTGGGCATCGAGCACGCTGCGCAGCGCCGGGGCCTCGGGGTCGATGCCGAGGCCGACGATATGGATCGTCTGGGCCCGCCAGGAGGCCGACAGCTCGATGCCCGGCACGAGGGTGATGCCGGCCAGGCGCGCCGCGACCGCCGCCTCGGCGAGTCCCGCGGTGGTGTCATGATCGGTCAACGCGAGCGTGCCGATGCCCGCGGCGGCGGCCCTGGCGATGAGTGCGCGCGGCGTCAGGGCGCCGTCCGAGCAGGTGGAATGGGTATGCAGGTCGACGGCATCCCTCATGAGGGTGCGCCCGCCAGGCCGACGGCCTCCAGCCGCAGGCCGGCGAGAACGATGAAGCCCTGGGCACGCTCAAACCCATCATGGGTGTAGTCGAACGTATAGGTGCGCAGCAACCGCCGCCGCCCCGACAGGTCGCGCCCCAACCGAAAGCCGGCGAAGGCGACCGTGCCGTCGAGGAATTGCACCACGGCACGCGAGCAAGTCTCGCGCGCAATGCGATTTGCCGCCTCGCGGGCCTCGAGGGCGCTCGACCACAGCCGGTAAGCCGTGGCGACCCCTGCAGCGCCCACCATCAAGAGGCCGACCTCGGTGCCCATGCCGCGAAGCTTACCCTGGATTTCCAGCCAGCATCCCCCATAGAGAGACCATGAACACACGCTCCCGCAATGCCACCTCGACCGCCCAAGCGGCGGCTGCCGGCAACGCCACGGCCGGCGCTCCCGCCATCGACTGGTCTCAGTACCTGACGGTGCGGGTGGATCCCGACGATATGGTGCAGTACGTGCACAATCTCATGACCTCCCCGAAGCTCGCCGAGCTGCAATGGGCGGGCGACATCTCGCGGGCCCGCGCCGCGCAGCTGCGCTGGAATGCGCTGAATCGGGCCTTCGGCGATGCGCGCGTCAGCACCTGGACGAACTCCCAGCAGCGGAACCACATTCACGTCCCGGCGGCGCTCATCGGCGCCGCCGGCGTCGCGAAGCTCACCCTCGATGAGGACGAAGTGGTCTTCGACATCCCGACGCTGCTCGATGCCACCTTGCAATTGTGCGAGCCCGTGGGGAATGCCTGAGGCGGCCACGGCCTAGGACCCGGCCGGCAACACGCTGCGATCGGCATAGGCCACGAAATCGCCGTTGATCACGCTTTCGCGACAGTTGTAGCGCAGACGGTGGCCGTCGAAGCGGGTCACGTGGCCGCCCGCCGCCTCGAGCACCGCCTGACCCGCGGCCGTGTCCCACTCGGAGGTGGGGCCGAAGCGCGGATAAAGGTCCGCCTTGCCCTCGGCGAGCAGACAGAACTTGAGCGAGCTGCCGATGCCCCGCATCACGTGCGGACCGAGGCGGCCGAGGTACCGCGCCGTCTCGGCGCTCAGGTGCGAGCGACTGCCGACGACACGCAGCGGCTCGAGGGGAGCGGAGACGCTGATGGGTCGCGTCGGCGCACCACTCGCGCGACTGAACGCTCCGACTCCGGCAATGCCCCAGAAGAGCTGATCCAGCGCCGGCGCCACGATCAACCCGAGCACCGGCTCGTGCTCGACGATGAGTGCGAGGTTGATCGTGAACTCGCCATTGCGCTTGACGAACTCGCGCGTGCCGTCGAGCGGATCGACCACCCACAGCTCACGCCAGTTGCGTCGCTCGCTCCACGGCGCCTGGGCAGATTCTTCCGACAGCACCGGGATCGTGGGCGTGAGCGCCTTCAGTCCCTCGAGGATGATCCTTTGCGACTCGAGATCGGCGCGGGTGAGGGGTGAATGGTCCGCCTTGTGCTCGACCGAGAACGCGCTCTCGTAGATGCGCATGATCGCCTGGCTGGCGCGGGCCAGCACGGGAATGAGAGTCTCGGCGAGCTCAGGAAGGGTCGTCATCGATTGCTATGATACCGGCATGAACGCGACGGCCGCGCTCGACTGGGGACTCATCGACACGGTGTTGCTCGACATGGACGGCACCTTGCTCGACCTACGCTACGACAATTGGTTCTGGCGCGAGCTCGTGCCGCATCACTATGCGCGCCGTCACGGTCTCGATCTGCGCGAGGCGCAGGCTGCCTTGAAGCCCCGCTTCGAGGCCGTGCACGGCACCATGGAGTGGTATTGCATCGACTACTGGAGCGAGACGCTCGGGCTGGACATTGCCGCGATCAAGCGCACATCGCTCACCGAGATCGGCTTTCTGCCGGGCGCCGAGGCCTTCCTGGAGAGGCTCGAGCGCAGCGGCAAGCGTCGCGTGCTCGTGACCAACGCGCATCCGACGACCTTTGCGCTCAAGAGCGAGCAGGCGGGACTCGGACGCTGGTTCGATGCGTGCTACTCGACGCACCCTTTCAGGATGCCGAAGGAGCAGCGCGAGTTCTGGCCACGCTTTGCCGCGGTGGAGCAGTTCACACCCGAGCGCACGCTCTTCGTCGATGACAGCCTGCCGGTGCTCGATGCCGCGCATGCCTTCGGTATCGCATGGTTGCGCGCGATCCGCCGCCCGGACTCGAGCCGTCCGGTCCAGGAGGTGGGCCGCTACGGCGGGATTGATCGGGTCGCCGATCTCATGTGACGACGGGCGCATCACCGCCGCCGCGACTGCGACGCCGACGACGGCGGCGACCCGAGCCGGGACCCGGGGTGGGCGCATCGCTTCCCGCGCGCTGCTGCGCTGCCTGCGGGGACCCCGCGCCCGCCGCACCGTCGTGCGGTGCCGTCGAGCCGTGCGGCACGCGCCGCGGCTGCGAAGCATGCGACCCGTGCGCACCACCCCCGGGGTCGGAGCGGGGCGTCGAGCGCGCTCCGTTCGCGCCGCCCTGTCGATGGCCGCCCGCGGAGCGGGAGCCGCCGCCGCTGCGCCCGCTCCCCGGGCGTCCCGCGCCGCCCGGACGACCGCCGCCCCCCGGCCGTCCCGCCCCGGGACGGCCGCCGCCGCGCCGGCTGCCGCTGCGCGGCGCCCATTCGCGCGGCTCGGCGGGAGGCGGAGCGGTGATGGCGGCGAGATCGGCGGGATCGATGGCGGCGCGTGGGATCTGATGACCGATGTAGCGCTCGATGTCCGGCAAGCCGATCGCATATTCCTCGCAACCGAAGCTGATCGCGTCGCCTTCCGCGCCGGCGCGCGCGGTGCGCCCGATACGATGCACGTAGTCCTCGGCGTCGTTCGGCAAATCGAAGTTGAACACGTGGCTCACGTCCGGGATGTGCAGCCCGCGCGACGCCACGTCGGTCGCGACCAGCACCGCGAGATCTCCGCTGTGGAAGTCGCGCATCATCTTCAGGCGCTTCTTCTGCGGAACATCGCCCGAGAGCGCCTGCGCCACGAAGCCGTTGGCCGTGAGAGTGCGCTCGAGCACCTCGGCGACGCGCCGGGTGTTCACGAACACCATGGTGCGCTGCGCGCCGATGCGGCGCAAAAGGCCGACGAGCAGGGGGATTTTCTCCTCGGTCGAGGGGAAATAAAGAAGCTGCCGCACCCGGTCGACCGTCATCTTGTCGGGCTCGATGCGGATCAGCTCCGGGTTGTTCATGTGCTCGTAGGCAAGCTCGAGCACCCGGTAGGACAGCGTCGCCGAGAACATCATGTTGAGCCGCAGCGTCGGGGGCGGGAGGCGGCGCAGGATGAAGCGAATGTCCTTGATGAAACCGAGATCGAACATCCGATCCGCCTCATCCAGCACGGCCACTTGAATCTGCCGCAGGTCGAACACATGTTGCTTGAAGTAGTCGATGATCCGACCGGGCGTGCCGATGAGCACGTCGCTCCCCTCCTCGAGGGTGCGCCGTTGCTTGTCGTAGTCGACCCCACCGAACACGATCGCGAGCCGCAGCCCGGTGTACTTGCCGATTTTCTCTGCGTCCGAGTGGATCTGCACGGCGAGCTCGCGGGTCGGTGCGATGACGATGGCCCGCGGCGAGAGGCTCGGCTTGCCGGGGACCCCCCGGTCGCGCAGCAGCCGATCGAACAGGGCGATGAGAAAAGCGGCGGTCTTGCCCGTGCCCGTCTGTGCCTGCCCGGCGACATCGCGACCGGCGAGCGCGATCGGCAGGGTCTCGCTCTGAATCGGCGTGGCGTGGGTGAAGCCGAGCTCGGCGATTCCACGCTTCAGGGCCTCGGGGATGTCGAGGGAGTCGAATGTGAGTTGAGTGAGATGCGCGTCTGACATTTTTACTGCGTGACCGGGGGAAACTTGCAAAATGGTGAGGGACCGGTTAACAATACGGTCAATCCGGAGACGGCCGTGCCGCTCCCCTCAACCGTATCATCGGTACCCTTTTAAGGTAATCAAGACCGCCAAAGCCGCTGTATTGTGCCCGAACGGCTGCGCATCGTCACTTCGCGCGCGTCTCGGACGTCATCCTTCCCTCTCAAGCTCTGCCCGTATTCAAATGAACATCTCCAATGAGGAGGTAACCTTTCAGTGAGTAATCCAAGTATCGTCCACACCAGCGATGCGACGTTCGATAACGACGTCCTGAAGCACGACAAGCCCGTGCTGCTCGATTTCTGGGCGGAGTGGTGCGGACCATGCAAGATGATCGCGCCGATTCTCGATGAGATCGCCGACCAGTACAAAGACAAGATCCGCATCGCAAAGCTCAATATCGATGACAACCCGGCGACTCCGCCGAAATTCAACATCCGCGGCATTCCGACGCTGATTCTGTTCAAGAACGGCACGGTGGAGGCCCAGAAGGTCGGTGCGGTGACCAAGTCACAGCTCGCCGCCTTTCTGGACAGCAACCTGTGAGGGGCTATCTCGGCAATCAATCGCGCGGGCAGGGCCCGCAGGGCCAGGGCGGTGGCGGCGGCCGCTCGAACCGCGGCAACCGCATGCGCAATGACCGCAACGGCAACTCCAACGGAGGCCGTCCGGCGCACGAGGATTACGGGGATCTGCCCGAGGGCGGAGATGACCTCGAAATCATAGCGCAGGCAGACCTGGCACGCAGCCGCAGCTCGATGAACCTCACCGAGCTGAAGAAGCGGCCGATCAGCGATCTGGTCAAGCTCGCCGAGTCCATGAGTCTCGAGAACATGGGCCGCTCGCGCAAGCAGGACATCATCTTTGCGGTCCTCAAGGCGCATGCCCGCAAGGGCGAGGACATCTACGGTGATGGCGTGCTCGAGATCCTGCAGGACGGCTTCGGCTTCCTGCGCTCCTCCGACTCGAGCTATCTGGCGGGTCCCGACGACATTTACGTGAGCCCGAGTCAGATCCGGCGCTTCAATTTGCGCACCGGCGACTCGATCTCCGGGCTCATCCGGCCGCCGAAGGACGGCGAGCGCTACTTCGCCCTCCTCAAGGTGGGCGAGATCAACTTCGACTCGCCCGAGAGCTCGCGCGGCAAGGTGCTGTTCGAGAATCTGACGCCGCTGCATCCGACCGAGCGGTTGAAGCTCGAGCGCGGCAACGGCTCGACCGAGGATCTCACGGCCCGTGCCATCGACCTGGTCGCGCCCATCGGCAAGGGCCAGCGCGGCCTGATCGTCTCGCCGCCCAAGGCCGGCAAGACCATGCTCCTGCAGAACATTGCCACCTCGATCACCGCCAATCATCCGGAGTGCTACCTGATCGTGTTGCTCATCGATGAGCGACCCGAGGAGGTCACCGAGATGGCGCGCACCGTGAAGGGCGAGGTCGTCTCCTCGACCTTCGATGAGCCGGCGAGCCGGCACGTGCAGGTCGCCGAGATGGTGATCGAGAAGGCGAAGCGCCTGGTCGAGCACAAGAAGGACGTGGTCATTCTGCTCGATTCGATCACCCGTCTCGCGCGCGCCTACAACACCGTGGTGCCGAGCTCGGGCAAGGTGCTCACCGGAGGCGTCGATGCGAACGCGTTGCAGCGGCCGAAGCGCTTTTTCGGCGCGGCGCGCAACATCGAGGAGGGCGGGAGCCTGACGATCCTCGCCACCGCCCTGGTCGACACCGGCTCGAAGATGGACGATGTGATCTTCGAGGAGTTCAAGGGCACGGGCAACTCCGAAATTCACCTCGACCGGCGTATCTCCGAGAAGCGGGTCTTCCCCTCGATCAACATCAACCGCTCGGGCACGCGCAAGGAAGAGCTCATCACGGATCCGGCGGAGCTGTCGAAGATGTGGATCCTGCGCAAGCTCCTGCATCCGATGGACGAGCTGGCCGCAATCGAATTCCTGCTCGACAAGATGAAGGACACGAAGACCAACAGCGACTTCTTCGATGCAATGAAGCGCTGAGGCCGCAGAGGAGCAGAGCGGTATGCCATGGTGGGCGTGGGTCGCGGTCGGCGGCATGCTGCTGGGCGCCGAGCTCTCCTTCGTCGACGCTCAGTTCTACCTGATCTTCGTCGGTGGGGCTGCGCTCATCGTCGGCTTTCTCGAGGTGGCAGGACTGCACGTCGCGGACTGGCTGCAATGGGCGATCTTCGGACTGCTCTCGGCCACCTCCGTGCTCGGCTTTCGTGCGCGTATCTACGAGAGGATGCGCGGCCGCTTGCCGCCCGTGAAGACCAACCCGCACGGTGACACGCTGATCATGCCGGCGACGCTGCCGCCCGGGGAGAGCTGCCGGTGCGAGTACCGCGGCAGCTCCTGGACTGCCCGCAACGCCGGCCCGGTCGTGATCAGCGCAGGAAGCCGCGCGCGCATCGAGCGCGTCGATGGCTTGACGCTCGTCGTGCACGCGGATCTTTAACTTAGGAGAAGGCCGTGACACCCTTTACTTTCTTCGTGCTCGTCGTCGTCTTGCTCGTGGTGATCACGATCTTCAGGACCGCGACCGTGGTGCCGCAGCAAAGTGCCTACGTCATCCAGTACCTCGGCAAGTACAGCCGCACGCTTCAGGCGGGCTTTCACTTCCTCATCCCGTTTGCCGAGGCGATCGCCTACCGCCACAGTCTCAAGGAAGTCGCGATCGACATCCCGGAGCAGATCTGCATCACTCGCGACAACGTCCAGGTCGGGGTCGATGCGGTGCTCTACATGCAGGTGCTCGATCCGCACCTGGCCTCCTATGGGATCTCCAATTTCATGTTCGCCATCACGCAGCTTGCGCAGACCACGCTGCGCAGCGAGATCGGCAAGATCGAGCTCGATCGCACCTTCGAGGCCCGCGGTGCCATCAACGCGAACGTGGTCGGCGAGCTCGATAAGGCCTCGGCCGCCTGGGGCGTCAAGGTGATGCGCTACGAGATCAAGAACATCAACCCGCCGCGCGACGTGCTCTCCGCGATGGAGAAGCAGATGCGCGCCGAGCGGGAAAAGCGCGCGGTGGTGCTCGCCTCCGAGGGGGATCGGGACGCGAAGATCAATACCGCCGAGGGTGACAAGCAGCGCGTCATCAAGCAATCCGAGGCCAGCAAGCAGCAGCAGATCAATGAGGCGGAAGGACAGGCGGCGGCGATCCTCGCGGTCGCGACCGCCACCGCCGAGGGCCTGCGGCAGGTGGGCATCGCGCTGTCCGATCGCGGCGGCATCGAGGCGATGCAGCTGCGCATCGGCGAGGAGTACGTACGGCAATTCGGGCGCATGGCCCAGAGCTCCACGACGCTGGTGATCCCCGCCGAACTGAGCGATCTCGGCTCCATCGTCAGCATGGCGACCAGCATTGCGCGGCGCACGGCCGCGCCTGCGCCCTCTGCGCCGGGCTCAGCGCCGCCCGTGGCGCGCACCTAGCAAAGCACTCCGAGGCACGGTGACGGCTCTCCGGGCGAAAGCCCCGCTCGGCTTTTCCGAATTCGTGATGCTTGCGGCCGCCATGATGGCGACCCAGGCCATTGCGATCGACGCGATGCTGCCCGCCTTTCCCACCATCGTGCATGCGCTCGCGGTGGGCAACGAGAATCATGGACAGTGGATCGTGACCGCCTACATGGGCGGCCTCGGCGTGGGGCAGCTCTTCTGGGGTCTCGTCTCCGACCGGGTCGGACGCCGGCCGGTGCTGCTCACCGGCCTCGCGCTGTACATCGGCGCCGCGCTGCTGTGCGGACTCTCGGTGAGCTTTCACGCGCTGCTCGGCTGGCGCTTCCTGCACGGGCTCGCCGCGGCGAGCGTCACCGTGACCCGCTCGATGATCCGCGATCTGTACTCCGGCAGGCACATGGCGCGGGTGATGTCCCTCACGTTCGTCGTGTTTCTCACGATCCCGATGGTCGCGCCGAGCTTGGGCGAGCTCATCCTCTGGATCGGCAGCTGGCGCGACATCTTCATCGTCTGCGGCGGCTTCGCCATGGCGGTCTGGATCTGGGCGTTTCTGCGCCTTCCGGAGACGCTGCATCCCGAATACCGGATGACGCTGACGGCGGGGCACATCGTGGCGGCCGTCCGGCTGGTGCTCGGCAATCGAATCTCGCTGGGCTATGCATTCGCGATGACGGTCATGTTTGGCTCGATTCTCGCGTACGTCGGCATGGTGCAGCAGATCTTCGCGGACACCTTCCATCGCGCCGCGTTGATGCCCCTCATGTTTGCGCTGTGCGCGGGCTTCATGGGACTCGCCGCGTTCCTGAATTCCCGTCTGGTCGGGCGGCTCGGCATGCGCCCGATCTCCCACACGGCGCTGCTCACCTTCATCGCGATCACCGCCCTGCACACGCTCATCGCGGCCCTCGGTCTCGAGCAGCTCGACACCTTCGTTGCGCTGCAGTCGGCGACCCTCGCCTGCGTCGGCTTCTCCACGGCCAACTTCGGCGCGATGGCGATGGAGCCGGTCGGCTCGGTCGCGGGCGTGGCCGCATCCCTTCAAGGGTTCATCTCCACCTTCGGTGCCGCCCTGGTCGGCGCACTCATTGGGCGTCAGTTCAACGGCACCACGTTCCCGCTCGCGGCAGGCGCCCTGCTGTGCGGCCTCGCGAGCCTCGCATGCGTGCTCGCCGCCGAGCGCGGTCGCCTGTTCCGTCGCCGGCACTCGGCGGACGAGGCGAGGGGGCTCGATGTCGCGACCGGTTGAGGCAGGCGGCCGACAGAATGCGGATATGATTCGGGGCATGCTGGCCGAGCGGAGGGACACTATCGATGGTGAAGCGTAGAGCTGTGGGCGCGCAGGGGGTGGATGCCCCGGACCTCGTGCACGAGACCCTCACCAAGGTGCCGGCGGTCACGCTCGGCTTCTGGGTGATCAAGATCCTCGCGACGACGCTCGGCGAGACCGGCGGTGACACGCTGTCGATGACGCTCAACCTGGGCTACCTCGCCTCGAGCGCCATCTTTCTCCTGGTGCTCGCAGTGCTCGCGGCCTGCCAGATCATCGCGCGTCGCTTCCATCCCTTTCTCTACTGGGCGACCATCATTGCCTCCACCACGGCCGGCACGACCATGGCGGATTTTGCGGATCGCTCGCTCGGCATCGGCTACGCCGGTGGCTCGCTGCTGCTGTTTGCGCTCGTGCTGCTCTCCCTCGCTGTGTGGTACTTCACCGAGGGCACCGTGTCGGTGAGCAGCGTGAGCACACCGCGTGCCGAGTCGCTCTACTGGGTGACAATCACCTTCTCGCAAACGCTCGGCACGGCGCTCGGCGATTGGGTCGCCGATTCCGGTCCGGGTTACGAGGGCGGGGCGCTCATTTTCGGCGCGGCGATCGCGCTGGTGGCCGTGCTGTATCGCTGGACCTCGCTGTCTCGCGTGGCGCTCTTCTGGGCGGCCTTCATCTTGACGCGACCGCTCGGCGCGACGATCGGCGATTTCTTCGACAAGCCGGTGCAGCAGGGCGGCCTCGCAATCAGCCGGCCGCTTGCCTCGGCCATCCTGTTCATCATCATCGTCGTGCTGATCGTGGTGCTGCCGCAGCGCGCCGGCCGGCGCGGCGAGGAATGAGAGCGCAGGCGGCCTAGCCGCGCCCGATGGCGCGATGGCCGATGTCGCGCCGATACAGCGCGCCGGGAAAGGAGATCTCCCGAACGAGGTCGTATGCCTGGCGCTGCGCGGCGTGCACATCGGTCCCCAAGCCGACGGCGCACAGCACGCGTCCGCCGGCGGTGACCGTGCTGTGCTTTTCAAGACGCGTTCCGCCGTGGAACACCTTGCCGGGTCGCCGGGCTGCCGCTTCGAGGCCGCTGATCGCATCGCCGGTGTGTGGCTCCTCGGGATATCCGGGCGCCGCCATCACGACGCCGAGCGCGGCTCGCGGGTCCCAGCGAAGCTCGACCTCACGGAGATCGCCCGCGAGCGCCGCCTCGCACAGCGCCACGAGATCGCTCTCGAGGCGCATCAGGATCGGCTGTGTCTCCGGATCACCCAGGCGGCAGTTGAACTCGAGGACGTTCGGGGTGCCGTCGGGTGCGATCATGAGGCCGGCGTAGAGAAAGCCGGCATAGGGGACACCGTCGCGCGCGAGTCCCGCGAGCGTGGGCCCGATCACCTCGCGCATGACGCGCGCCTGCAGAGCGGGTGTGATCACCGGCGCCGGCGAGTACGCGCCCATGCCGCCCGTGTTCGGTCCGAGATCGCCGTCGTCGCGCCGCTTGTGATCCTGGGAGCTCGCAAGCGGCACCACCTGCTCGCCTGCCACGACGACGATGAAGCTTGCCTCCTCGCCCTGCAAGAACTCCTCGACGACGACGCTCGAGCCCGCGGCGCCGAACAGTGCGCCCGAGAGCATGTCGCGGGCCGCCTGCAGCGCCGAGAGGTGCGAGTCGCAGATGATCACTCCCTTGCCTGCGGCGAGACCGTCTGCCTTGACGACGAGCGGCAGACGCTGCGCACGCACCCAACCCTCGTCGAAGTCGCGTTCGCTGAAAGCGCGATAGGCGGCGCTCGGAATGCCGTGGCGGCCGAGGAACTCCTTCGCGAACACCTTCGATCCCTCGAGCTGTGCAGCCGAGCGGGTCGGGCCGAAGCAGCGCCGGCCCTCACGCTGAAACCGATCGACGATCCCGGCCACCAGCGGCGCCTCAGGGCCGACGATCGTCAAATCGATGCGCTCCGCGCGAGCAAGCGCGAGCAAGCCCTCGATGTCGGAGGCCGCAATGGGGGCGTTGCGCACCTTGGGCTCGCGCGCCGTGCCGGCATTGCCGGGTGCCACCAGCACCTCGGCGACCCGCGGCGACTGCGCACACTTCCAGGCGAGCGCATGTTCGCGTCCCCCGCCGCCGACGATGAGGACGCGGCGGCCGCGCTCCGCAGGCTGTGGGGGGTCCGACATTCCTCGAGGCTCCTTCAGTGCCGGAAGTGGCGCTGATCGGTGAAAACCATCGCGATGTCATGCTCGTCGGCCGCTGCGATCACCTCCGCATCACGCTTCGAGCCGCCGGGCTGAATCACCGCACGGATGCCGATCTCGGCGAGCGCATCGAGACCGTCGCGAAACGGGAAGAAAGCATCGGACGCGGCCGCGGCACCGGCCAGCGGCAGACCCTCTTCCTGCGCCTTGAGCGCCGCAATGCGGCTGCTCACCACCCGGCTCATCTGCCCGGCCCCGATGCCCACCGTGGCCTTGTCCTTCGCGCACACGATGGCGTTCGATTTGACATATTTGGCAACGCGCCACGCAAACAGGAGATCCTCGAGCTCGCTGCTCGAGGGCGGGCGCCGGCTGACGACGCGCAGATCCGCAGCCCGGACCTGCGCCTGGTCGCGACTTTGCACCAGCAGTCCTCCGCCGACGCTGCGGTAGTCCAGTCGCTGCTCGAGCGGGCGCTCGAGCGCTCCGACCTCGAGCACGCGCACCTCGCTCCTTGCGCTGAGCAGCGCGCGGGCCTCCGCCGGCACGCTCGGCGCGATGATGACCTCGACGAACTGGCGCTCGAGAATGGCGCGAGCGCTCGCCGCATCGAGCGGGCGATTGAACGCGATGATGCCGCCGAAGGCGGAGGTCGGGTCCGTGCGATGGGCATTCGCGTACGCTCCGAGCAGCGTCGCGCCGAGGGCCACACCACACGGATTGGCGTGCTTGACGATGACGCAGGCGGGCTCCTCGAACTGGCGCACGCACTCGAGCGCCGTATCGCCGTCGGCGATGTTGTTGTACGAGAGCTCCTTGCCCTGCACCTTGAGGGCGCTCGTGATCGAGACGCCGATTGCCGCGGGATCTGAATAGAAGGCCGCCTGTTGATGCGGGTTCTCGCCGTAGCGCAGGTCCATGTGCTTGCGAAACGAGAGATTGAGATCATCGGGGAAGGTTGCCGCGGCGCCCCCCAAGGTGCTCGCGAAATAGGCCGAGACCATTGCATCGTACTGCGCCGTGTGGGCAAAGGCCTTTGCTGCGAGGCGCTGGCGCACGATCAGGCGTGTTGCGCCCCGTTCCCCGGCGAGCTCGTCCAGAATGGCGCGATAATCCTCAGGATCGACGATGACGGTCACCGCCGCATGATTCTTCGCAGCGGCGCGGATCATCGCCGGACCGCCGACGTCGATGTTCTCCACTGCCTCCTCGGGCGCGGCTTCCGGCCGCGCGACCGTCGCGGCGAAGGGATAGAGGTTGACCGCGAGCAGATCGATCGGCTCGATGCCGTGCTCGCGCATCACCGCCTCATCGAGGCCCCGCCGCCCGAGCAGTCCGCCGTGGATGCGCGGATGCAGCGTCTTCACCCGTCCGTCCATGATCTCGGGAAAGCCGGTGTGCTCGGCGACTTCCTTCACCGGGATGCCATGACGCACGAGCAGTCGCGCCGTGCCGCCTGTCGAGAGCAGCTCGACGCCGCGCTCCTTCAGCTCGCGCGCGAACTCGACGATGCCGGTCTTGTCGGAGACGCTGAGCAGTGCGCGGCGGACGGGGGAGAGCAACGAGCGAGCCCTGCCGCCTCAATCGGCGATGCCGAGCTCTTTCAGCTTCTTGCGCAGCGTGCCCCGATTGATGCCGAGAATGGTCGCGGCCCGGCTCTGGTTGCCCTGCACGTGACCCATGACGACCTTG
>Ga0209060_10002126_pt1 | contig 19233 bp, 19 predicted proteins | sample Coa_R1_8_FD_187155 | JGI IMG/M metagenome (GOLD analysis project Ga0209060, IMG submission 187155) | Surface soil microbial communities from Centralia Pennsylvania, which are recovering from an underground coalmine fire - Coalmine... | ecosystem: Environmental > Terrestrial > Soil >...
CTCGAGCTGGCTCGCCGAGTACCCGCGACATGCCGAACGCCTGGTGCCTGGAGGATTTGGCGAGAATCTGACCCTTGAAGGATTGAAGGAGAGCGATCTTTGCGCGGGCGATGTTCACGCGATCGGCTCGGCCCGGCTGCAGGTCTGCCAGCCGCGCCAGCCCTGCTTCAAGTTCGCGCTGCGCTTCGAGGATCTTGAGATGCCGCGCGCCATGATTCGCTCCGGACGCGCAGGCTGGTACTACCGGGTGCTCGAGGAAGGCGTGCTGCAGGCGGGCGATGAAGTGCGTCTCGTCGAACGTCCCCATCCGCGGCTGCCCTTTACGCGTCTCATCGACTTCGTCCATCGCGTGCCCTTGCGGCCCGAGGAGCTCGAGGAGCTTGCGCAATCCGCCGGCCTCGCGGCCTGGATCCGCGAAAGCGCCCGCCGGCGCCGGGCGCGCCCTCCCGGCCGTTGAAAAAAAGCCGTCGCCCCTCATCGGGGGATCGGCGCGAGCGCCGCCGCCGCACCGGCCGGCAAGCCCACGTGATCGGGCGTGCGATGACAGGTCGCGCACCCGGACACCGGACCGTGGCCCTCGAGGGTGCGGGGCGGGTGACGATGACATTGCAGGCAAAAGCCGTGAAAGCGCGCCTCCACCCCCTGCTTGAGATCCGCGCGCCCACTTCGATGGCAATGAATGCACCAGTCAAGACCCGTGCCGTCGGCATAGTTGTGGTGACATTGCAGACAGTTGACCCGGCCATGCTTCTCGTGAGGAAACGCCAGCGGCAGGGTGGTTGTCCGCGCGACGAGCGGCTCGCGCAACCCGGCGCGCGCGCGATCACCGGACATGCCGATGAGCGAGAGCACGACGAGTGCCATCGTCGCGACGATCGCGGCCGCAGATCGGCCGAAGACCAGCCCGCGGCCGGGTGCTGCGCTCGCGGCCCCGCGGCGCGCCCGCAGCAGCATGAGCATCGCCGCCGCGCTGGCCGCAATCGCGCAGACCGTGCGCGCGGGGCCGCCCAGGTAGCGATGGGTCGTGATGACGTGTGCGCCGATCAGGGCGAGCAGCGCGCAGCTTGCCATGACGTGCAGCACCTGGAAGCTCGCGTTGTTGCGAAACAGACGCCGCCGAGCGCCGCTCAGCGCACTTAGCACGAGCAGCAGGAGCAGCACCGTCGCGAGCAGGCCGGCCCACGCGTAGAGCGGCATGCTGGGTTTCAAATACTCGATCACGATGTGATCGGCAAGCACGAGCCCCGCAATGTGCACGAGGGCCGCGAGGAGCGCCGCCCAGCCGAGCCACGCGTGGGCCCTGAGCGAGAGCAGCGTTGGGGGCTCCGCTGCACGCGGTCGCACCGGGGCGCCGCATAGCAGGATGCACCCGATGAAGCTCAGCAGCCCCGCCCCTTGCGCGAGCTCCCAGGCGAGACCTGCAAATTGGGCGAACAGCGGCAGCGTCGCGAGCGCCAGCATCGCCGCCAGCCACAACCGGAATCGAGCATCGAGACCGCGCCCCATGTCAGGCTATTCGCACGGGCGTCGGTCGGCGCAAGGGCACGCGCTCAGTGCCCGGACGTGCTTGCCGCGCCCTTCGGTGCAGTCTTCTCGTGAACCTTGGCCTTGACCTTGGCGTAGCCCGTTTTTGCCTCGCTCGAGACGGCATGTGCACCCTTGACGGTGGCCTGCGACACTGCGTGCGCCGCCCGCTGGGTCGCGGCGCCGACCTTGTGCGCGGCCCCTTTCACCGCCGCGCCCCACTGATGCGTCTTTTCCTTGAGCGAGACACCGGCGCTCGACGAGGAGGCGGCATCGGAGTCGGACGCGGCAGGCGTCGGGGCCGAGGCCAGCACCGCTGCCCACAAGGCGAGCGCAACGACCCAGGGTCCGTGTCTCCGCATCCCGATCCGCTCCGCGCGGGTTCGCTCGACCCCGGAATGGGGAGAGTCGCCCGTCGCCATTGTAGCTGTGCCCGGGCGCTGCGGCTGGCAAACGGGTTCGCGTTTTAGGATTATGGGAGACATCGAGAGAGGCCGGCTTTCATCCGGTCACGACGCAAAGGGGGATGGCGTGTACGACCTCGAGCCGCGCATCGGGCGCATGTATCGCCGTGATCGTCTGATCGCGATTCTTCTCATCCTGGTGCTGATCGCGACGCTCGGCAGCGTATACACCGAGACCAGCCGCTGGACGGGCGACAGCATGCGCATCACCCTCGCCCTCTCGGGCGCAGTGCTCGTGCTGTTCAATGCGGCCGCGATCGGCGCGATGCTCAAGCACAATCGCGAGGACCGCACCTTCATCTACTCGCTCGACATCAAGCACCTCGATGAGCATCGTGCGCAGCGCGCGAAGGCGCGATCGTGACCCCGTATGAGCCGCCCCGGCAAAGCCGGCTCGGTCAATGGATCGATGCGGGCGTTCTGCTGTTGCTGGTGCTCGGCGCCTTGTACGCACCCGTGCTGCTCGGTTGGACGAGCCCCGCCGCGACCACCGTGCCGGTGGCGCATCCCACCTGGGAAAGCTTGCATCAGAACCCGAGCATGGCGGCGCAGTGGCAGAAGCTCGGCTACGATCCCGCAAAGGCTGCACCGCTCATCACCAGTCGCTTCGATTACCGCATCGACCCCTGGGGTTTGGCGGCCACGGCCCTGGTGCTGATCGGCTATTTCGCCTTTCTGATCGTAGTGTCCGAGCGCGAGTATCGCGAGGTGATCAAGGAGCACTTCGGCCAGCGCGAGGACGAGGCGGCATGAGCGGCCTGCGTTTGCTCGAGGCCCTCGCCTGGGCCGCGGGCATCGTGCTCTTCGCGTGGCTCGGATTCGATGCGTGGCGCACCAGCCGCAGCTTCGATGAGCGGCTGCTGCTGTCCTCGCGCGAAGGAGAGATTGAGAAGGACCTGCGCGAGGTGGCCGCAGATCTCGAGGACATCGAGCGGCGCGCCGGTCGCTCCCAGTGACCGTGAGCACCGCCTCCCCCACCGGCACGGACTCCAACCGCGGCTCCGCCGCCGCCGGCCCCTCTTCCGGCTCGCATCTGAGTCTGCTGCGCGTGCTCGGTCCCGGCCACGTCTGGGCGCTCGGCGTCGGAATCGTGCTGGTCGGCGAGTTCATGGGCTGGAACTTCTCGGTCGCCAAGGGGGGAGCGCTGGGATCATTGATCGCCTGCTGGGTCGTCGGCTTGCTCTACACCTGCGTCGCGATGATCGATTCCGAAGTGACCTCGACCGTCGCCGCGGCGGGCGGGCAGTACGCGCAGGCAAAGCACATCGTCGGGCCGCTGATGGCGTTCAACGTCGGCCTCTATCTCGTGATGGCCTATACGATGCTCGAGGCGAGCGATGCGCTGGTCGTGGGTGATCTGCTGAAGACGGTGGCGCAGCAGGCCGGGGCGCCGGGCCTGGATCCCCGGCCCTTCGTGTTCTTGACCATTGCGCTGCTCGCCTACCTCAATTACCGCGGCGTGCTAATCACGCTGCGCGTCAATCTCGTCATAACCGCCGTCGCCTGCGGCACCATCGTCGCGATGTTCCTGGCGAGCCGCCCCTGGTCGACTTCGAGCACGCTGCTGCATCGGGACCTGTTGACTCCGCTTCCCTACGGGTGGATGGGCGTCATCGGTGCGTTTCACTTCGGCATCTGGTACTTCCTCGGTATCGAGGGCACCTGCCAGGCGGCCGAGGAGGTGCGCTCGCCGCCCCGCTCCCTGCCCTTTGGAACCATGGCCGGCATGATCACGCTGCTTATCGCGGCGACCATGACCTGGTACGTGTGCGCGGGATTGCTGCCCTGGGAATATCTCGGCACGGCCGTGGTGCCGCTGTTCGATGCGGCGTCCGTGAGCTCGAGCCGCCTGCTGCAGGCCGCGCTCTTCATCGGCACGCTGTGCGCCGCCGTCGCCTCGGCCAACGGGTGCATCAACGACGCCTCGCGCGCCTGGTTCTCGATGGGACGCGATCGCTATCTGCCCGAGTGGTTTGCCGCCGTCCATCCCCGCTACCGCACTCCGTATCGCGCGATTCTGTTTCTGGTGCCGATCGCCATCGCGTTCGGGTTCACGGGACTGCTCGATCAGGTGGTCACCTTCTCGATCCTCTCCGGACTCCTCGGCTACACCGTCATGCCCCTCAACATGGTTCTGTTCCGCCGCAAGTGGCCCCTGGGGAGCATCAAGCGCGGCTACGTCCACCCCGGACATCCGGTGCCGGCCCTGGTGCTGCTGCTCCTGTGCGCGCTCACCTATTTCTCGGTGTACCTGGGCTATGGCAGGCAGCTTCTGGCCATGCTCGGCTTCTATGTTCTCGCCTCGGTGTGGTTCAGCGTGCACCGCTATCGCTACGTGCGCCGCGGCGCTCAGTTCACCATGCCCTGGCCGCGGCCGCGGGGGTACTGAAGCTTGCATCCCAGGCTCATCCTGCTGCTCGCCCTCGTGCTGCCCGGCGCTGGACACCTCGTGCTCGGAGAGGTCCGTCGCGCCTTCGGCTTCGTCGTGTTCATGCTGCTGCTCGGCTGGCTCACCAGCCATCTCGCGCCCCCCGGCGCCTCATTCGTGGGGCGGCACGCCGGCGGCTTCTTCGTATACGCGCTTTCCCTCACCGACGCGTATCGCCGGGCGCTCTGGACGGCGCTCGCCCGCTCGCGCCTGGCGCGCGCGCCTTCCGCGCCGGCCGTCACGCCCGGACCCGATCCGCGATGACGCGCCTCGCCCGTACCGCGGCCACGGCGCTGCTGCTCGTGCTCGCCGCCTGCACACGCCACGGCGCTCCGCCCCCCGCGCCTGCGCCGGGCGCGCGAGCGACCGATCATGCCGCCGATGTCGAGAAGGTGCTGAACGTTTACACGTGGAGCGATTACGTCGCGCCCGACACGGTTGCAAACTTCGAGCGCGAGACCGGCATCAAGGTGCGCCTCGATACGTACGACAACAACGAAGTGCTCGAGACGAAGCTTCTGACCGGGCATTCGGGCTACGACGTCGTCACGCCTTCGGAGAACTATTTTGACCACCAGCTCAAGGCGCATGTCTATCGCAAGCTCGACAAGTCCGTGCTGACCAATCTGGTGCATGCCGACCCGGACATCATGCGGCGTATGGCCGTACACGATCCTGGCAATCAGTACGCCGTTCCTTACATGTGGGCGACGACCGGAATCGGCTACAACCTCGAGCAGGTGCGTGCGCGCCTCGGTGCGCAGATTCCGAAAAGCTGGTCGCTGCTGTTCGATCCCGCCCAGGCCGCCCGCCTCAAGGACTGCGGTATCACCATCACCGATTCGGCGATCGATGTGTTCACCTCGGCCATCATCGCGTTGGGCCGCGACCCGAATCGCCACTCGCCCGAGGATCTGCTGGACGCCTCGGCGCGGCTGCGCGCCATCCGCCCCTTCGTTCGATCCTTTCAGGCAAATCCGATCGCCGATCTCGCAAACGGCGACACCTGCCTCGCCCTGGCGTGGTCGGGAGATGCCGAAATGGCCCGTCAGCGCGCACGGCAGGCCGGACGCGGCGTGTCGATCGTCTATTTCGTGCCCGAGGAGGGCGCGCTGCTGCTCATCGACATGATGGCGATTCCAGCCGATGCGCCCCATCCCGGCAACGCGGCGCTGTGGATGAATTACCTGATGCGGCCCGAGGTCGCGGCGAGCATCACGAATTACATTCGCTACCCCAACGGGATCCAGGATTCGATCCCGCTGCTCGATGCCGACATCGCTCACGACCCCGGCATCTATCCAGATCCCGAGACCCGAGGTCGCCTGGTGACTGCCGCCGCCATCGACGCCGATTACACGCGCCTCATGACGCGCGAGTGGACGCGATTTCGCACGGGGCAGTGAAATCGCCGCCGCGCGGCGCGCAAGCGCTCTCGCCGCATCGCACTGCCTCTACTCCCACGCCATTTTGCGGCGCGCTCGGACGGCGCTCCCTGCCCGCCCTCGCCTATTCTCTCCTCATCGAACCAGGGGCACTTATGAAGAAAATACAATCGATTGCGAAGACGAGCTTCCTATTCGGACTTGTTCTGATGGCTACCGCCTGCGTCATCGAGCCTCGCGAAGGCTACTATGATCGCGATCACGCACGCTGGTATCACGAGCACCATTGGCACGATTGCGGCGACCGCGACGATCACTGCCGCTGATTGAATCGCACTGAACCGCTGGAGCGCTCGAGCTGTGCGTGAGCGGGCATTCCTCCCGCAACCCGCGCCCGCCGGATCGAGCGCCCCAGGGGACCGCGAGCGCCTGTAGGAGCGGATTCAGCCGAGCGGCTGAAACTTCGCGGTGAAGTGGCGCATGGCGCTCGGCTGCCAGGAAATGGCCAAACCGCGGAGCGCGCCTTTCCTCGCCACGACCTCGGCAAATACCTCGATCAGATAATCCGCATGGCTCTGCGTGTAGACCCGGCGCGGTATGGCGAGCCGTACCAGATCCATGGGCGCCGGACATTCAGTGCCGTCCGGCCGCATGCCGAACATCACCGTGCCGATCTCGCACGATCTGACGCCCCCCTCGACGTAGAGCGCGACCGCCAGCGCTTGGCCGGGATATTGAAGCGGCGGGATGTGCGGCAGAAGTCCGCGCGCATCGACGAACACCGCATGACCGCCGGTGGGCCGCACGATCGGCACGCCCAGCGCCAGAAGACCCTCGCCGATGTACTCGCAGGTCCGCAACCGGTAGCGCAGATAATCCTCGTCAACGATCTCCTTCAATCCTTGCGCAATGGCTTCGAGATCCCGCCCGGCGAGGCCTCCATAGGTCGGGAACCCCTCCGTGAGGATGAGGCGGCTTCGCGCCGCCTGCGCAAGCGCATCGTCGTTGAGCGCGAGCCATCCGCCGATGTTCGCGAAGGCGTCCTTTTTTGCCGACATCGTCATCCCATCGGCGCAGGAGAACATGTCGCGCACGATATCGCTCACCGCCCGGCTACCCTGACCCGCCTCGCGCTGCTTGATGAAGAAGGCATTCTCGGCAAACCGGCACCCGTCGATGATGAACGGACGGCCGAAGCGGCGGGCAAGATCGCCGACCGCTCGAATATTGGCGAGACTGACCGGCTGTCCACCGCCTGCATTGTTCGTGATCGTCAGCATCACGCACGGCACGCGCGCGCCATGCGTCTGCAAGAAGCGCTCGAGCCGCTCGAGATCCATGTTGCCTTTGAACGGGTGCAGACTCGTGGGATCGGTGCCCTCTGCGATCACCAGATCGTGCGCCTCGGCTCCCGTCGCCTCGATATTGCCTCGAGTCGTGTCGAAATGCGTGTTGGACGGCACCCTCCGGCCGGCACCGCCCAGGAGCGAGAACAGGATGGCTTCCGCCGCGCGGCCCTGATGCGTGGGGAGCACGTGCTTGAACGGCATCAGATTCTTGACCGCCGCCTCGAAGCGAAAGAACGAGGGGCTGCCCGCGTAACTCTCATCGCCCGAGAGCAGTGCGGCTTGCTGGGCGGCACTCATCGCGCTCGTGCCACTGTCGGTGAGCAGATCGATGAGCACATCGTCCGACTTGAGAGCGAACAGATTGTAGTCCGCTGCCCGGATGAGCCCGACGCGCTCCTCGCGCGTCGTCATGCGAATCGGCTCGACCGCCTTGATTCGAAATGGCTCGATGATGACGCGGCGTTTCATGGCGAACCTGGACGCGTCCGCTAAAGGGCCGCGCCGCACCGTCTCCTCGAAATCACTGCGGTGGTGGCTCTTTCTTGGGCGGCTCGGTTTTCTTCTGCGTTCGCTGCTGCTCGGCCTGTTTCGCACGCTCGGCCGCCTGCTGCTGCTCAGCCTGTTTCGCCCGCTCCGCGGCCTGTTGCTGTTGAGCGCGTTGTTGCTCGGCCTGCTTCGCCCGCTCCGCCGCCTGTTGCTGCTGAATGCGTTGCTGTTCGGCCTGCTTCGCCCTCTCGGCGGCCTGCTGTTGCTCGGCCTGTTTCGCGCGCTCGGCGGCCTGCTGTTGTTCCGCCTGTTTCGCGCGCTCGGCGGCTTGCTGTTGTTCCGCCTGTTTCGCGCGGTCGGCGGCCTGTTGCTGTTGGGCGCGTTGTTGCTCGGCCTGTTTCGCGCGCTCGGCGGCCTGCTGCTGCTCAGCCTGCTTCGCGCGCTCGGCGGCCTGCTGCTGCTGAGCGCGTTGCTGCTCGGCGGCTTGTGGGGCGGCGCGCTGTGGCTCTGCCTTCGGCGGCGGCGCCGCCGGTGGGTGGGCGACCCCCGGCGCGGCGGGGTTGGCGGCGGGCGCTCCCGGGCGCGCAACGACGGTGGCCGCTTTCGGCGGCGCCACTCTTTGCGGCTTGGGCATCACTTTGACCGCGACCGGGCGCGCGCTGGCCGGAGGTTGGATCTTGCGAGCCTGCGCTATCGAAATGGGTCGGCCTCCGTTGCTTTCGATCGCCTGGCGGCGCTGCTCAAACGTCGGCTGCGGGGCCGGCGGGGGCGTGCGCGCCACGACCGGGCGCGCCACAACGCTCGCGGGTGGCTTGACGCTGGCTGGCCGCCCGGCACCCAGCGCGGCTTGGCGAGTCGGCACGACCGGGGGGGCGAGCGCCCGCACGGGTGCCGCTGCGAGCTGCTGCGGGCTCAGGGCGAGACGATTGCGCGCCACGGGTGCGGCTGAGCTGAACGCTTCCCTGCTCGTGGCGACCACGGCCCCCGGCGCACCCCGGTTGACGTAGTTGATCGTCGTATTGTTCACCGTCTTGTTGATGATCGTCGTGTTGTACACATTGGTGATCGTGGTGGTGTTCACCGTGGTGTTCGAGACGTTGATATTGTTCATGTACGCGCGACTGACCGGATAGGACGGCACATAGACCTCGCGCGGCCCGAGCGCGAACCAGGCGACTCCCGCCGCGGCACCCACCCAAGCGACCAGTGCCGGCGCATAGACCGGACGCACGTACACGACGCCCTGGACGGGCGGTGGCGCCGGGATCCAGCCCCAGGCGCGGCCGGTGTAGATCCAGCGGCCATAGTGAAAAGGCGCGAATCCCCAGGGCTGATCATCCACCCAGGTGTAGCCCCACGGCGGCACATAGGCCCAGTGGCCACGGGTGTAGGGCGCCCACCCTGGATCGACGCCGCGTGGAATCCACACGTTGCCGTACTGGGGAGTCGGGGTCCATGAGCCCTGATCGTCGAGATCCTCGTATCCGACGACGTCGGGCGCGACATAGCGCGCCGATGCCGAGCGCTCCCAGCGCGCTTCGCGGGCATCGCTCCACGCATCGAGGGAATCAGGCTCATAGCCGTACGCGGGAGCGGTCTCCTGGAGATCGCTTCCCGCAAAGGTGTCCGCATTTCCCTCGTCAAGCGAGTAGGCCACTTCGCCGCCGGTAACCTGCGCCTGGCCGCGCCGTACGAGGACCGACGTGGTGCCGCCCTGTGCATCGACCGAGACTCGATAGGTCCCCGGCGATTGCGCGGTGAAGGCGAGATTGGGGGTGTCGATCTCGTAGGTCTCTCCATTGTCCAGCCTGCGAATGTGCACGACGAGCGTCCCGCTCGAGAGCTGGATCTGCGTGACGGCGTCCGCCAGGTTGAGAAAAGACAGGGCGGTGCCGGCACCGAGCCGCAGCGCAGAGCCGTCGAGCTGCAGCTCCGCCCGTCCATCTTGGTCCGCCCAGAGCTGATCCCCGGTCGTCATGGGTCGATTCACGGGGGGGACGACCCAATCGGCGGTGCCGGCAGGCTCGAAGGACACGGTTCCCTCGATATAGGCGATGCGGGCCGCCCGGGTCGGTGGATCGTCATCCTGGGCGCGAACACCGGCGGCGACGAGGAGCGCACATCCGAGGGCGGCGAGTGCCGAAAGGTGCGCGGCGGCGCGTGCAGGACGGGTGGTGCGAATCATAAAAACCCCTGGTAACGGCAGGTCTCGAAGGCCTGTCTAGCTTGAGCACGCCATGCTGCCATAAGGCGCCCGGCTTGGGGAGCGCGACCGGCGCATCGTAGGGCGCCGCGCCAATGTGCGGTCTCCCGATGCTCTGCGCAGCGCCCGCTTCGACCACACGCCGGCCAAAAAGTGAGCGGGCCTCTCGGCCGCAGGCTCGCTCTGATCAGGGCGTCGAGCCGCGGGTGCGTGAATGCGCGAACGAGGGCGCCCCTTCGCCGGCCGTGCGATCGAGACGGCGCTTGAGGAGCGTGAGCGCTTCGGACGGCGCATCGGCGAAATCGAAGAGAGCAAGATCCTTGCGATCGATCATGCCATGACGGACGAGCGCCTCGAAGTTGACGATCTCGCGCCAGTAGCTCGAGCCATAAAGCACCACGGGGATCGGCTGCTCGATCTTGCCTGTTTGCACGAGGGTGAGGATTTCCATGAGCTCATCGAGCGTGCCGAAGCCGCCCGGGAACACGACGAGCGCTCGCGCGAGATGCGCGAACCAGAGCTTGCGCATGAAAAAGTAATGGAACTCGAACAGCAGCGAGTGCGTGATATAGGGATTCGGACGCTGCTCGTGCGGCAGGCTGATGTTGAGCCCAATCGACTCACCCGCGGCATCCGAGGCGCCTCGATTCGCGGCCTCCATGATGCCCCCGCCCCCGCCCGAGCAAATCACGTAGCGGCGCTCGTGCGACGGCAGCGATTTCGACCACAGGGTCAGCAGGCGCGCAAGCTCGCGTGCATCACGGTAGTACGCCCCCAACGGCCCGGTTTCGCTGAGCCGTGCAGAGCCGAAGAACACGATGGTGTCGCGAATACGCGCACGAGCGAGCCGCTCGAGCGGCTGCAGGTACTCGGCGAGGATGCGCAGCGGGCGTCCGCCGTCGCTCGTGAGGAAGCTTTCGTCCTCATAGGCGAGCGGCGCCGCGTCCCGGTCGCGCTTCATGCCCGCAATCTCGCAAAATCGATGAAGCCGCGCTCGACATCGAGACCGGTGAGCTCGACCCTCACCCGATCGCCCACCCGCACCCCCTCAAAGCCGCGGATGAGCCGCCCCTCGGTGGTCGGATTGGCGATGCGCACCCAGGTGCCCTTCGCCGCAGCCCCCGTCACGATCGCATCGAATGGCTCGCCGATGCGTCCCGTCAGCAGAAGCGCCGCGGCCGACTTCGCCACGCTGCGCTCGACCTTGGCGGCACCGTCCTCCTGCGCCGTGCAATGCGCCGCGAGCCGACCGAGCTGCGCCTCGCCGTAGGGCGCAGGCACGCCGCGCAGCGCCGCCTTGACGAGCCGCTGGGTGATGAGATCGGGAAAACGTCGATTGGGCGCCGTCGAATGCGCGTAGTCGCTCACCGCGAGACCAAAATGACCCTCGACGGCCTCGCCCGGTTGCTGCAGCACGTACTCACCGCGTCCGAGCAGCTTAACGACCGAGAGCGACAGGTCGGCGAAATGCTCCGGGTCGGCCGCGCGCCGCCGCATCAGGAACTCATTGAGGGCGCGGGCATCGGGTTGCGCGGGCAGGCTCGCTCCGGCCACGCGCGCGAGCTCCACGATGCGCGCCCAGCGCTCGGGACTTCTGAGCACGCGTCGCAAGACCGGAAAGCCGCGCTCCGCGAGGAAGCGCGCAACCGCGCCATTGCCCGCGATCATCAGATCCTCGATGAGCTCCTTGGCTGCATTCGGCGCATCCGGCTCAAGATCGGCCAGTCTTTGTCCCTCGAACACCGCGCGCGCCTCGGGAGTTGCGAGCGTGAGCGCGCCCTGTGCGTGGCGACGCGCACGCAGCTGCTCGGCGAGATGTGCCTGAAGACGCAGGTTGGCATCGAGTCCAGGCACTGCCGCGAGTGCCGCCGGCGGCGCCTGACCCGCGAGCCATGCCGCAACGGAGCCGTAGGCGAGCTGAGCGTGATTACGCACCAGCGCCCTACTGATCGTTGAGCTCATGACCGTGCCGTCATCGCCGAGTGTCAGGTCGATGATGAGCGCGACGCGGTCGACCCGGGGATTGAGCGAGGTGATACCGGTCGACAACTCCACCGGCAGCATCGGGAAAATTTGCGCCACGGTGTAAACCGAGGTCGTGTTGTACTCGGCGTGCGCGTCGATCGGCGTGCCGCGCCCGACGGTCGCATCGACATCGGCGATGGCGAGCAATGCTCGAGGATGCTCGCCCGGCACCACCACCGAGAGCTGATCGAGATCCTTCGAATCGTCATTGTCGATCGAGCACCAAAGAAGCTCCCGCAGGTCGGTGAGCTGCTCGGTGCGTGCACCTTCGCGGATTGTCCGCAATTGTTCGAGCGCCGCACTCGGAAAATCGGTCTCGAAGCCGCGCTCGCGCATGACCCGGCGGGCGATGGCACGCAGCCGCTCCATCGATCCAATCTGCACGCCGTGCGAACGCTCTTGAGTGCTCGGCATGGCCGCATCATACTGCGCCGGTGAGCGAAACCCGCAAATACCACATGAGCGCGGATGACTTTCGCCGCCACGGCCGAGCCGTCATCGATTACATCGCCGACTATCTCGAGCGCGTCGAATCGCTTCCGGTGCTCTCGCGTGCAGCACCTGGCGAAGTGCGCGCGGCGCTGCCCGCCGCCCCACCGCTCGAGGGCGAGCCCTTCGAGGCGATACTCGCCGATGTCGAGCGGATCATCCTGCCCGGCCTCACCCATTGGCAATCGCCGAATTTCTTCGCCTACTTCCCCGCCAACTCCTCGGGCCCCTCGATCCTCGGTGAGCTGCTCTCCGCCGGCTTTGGGGTGCAAGGCATGCTCTGGGCCACGAGTCCTGCCTGCACGGAGCTCGAGACGCACGTTCTCGACTGGCTGATCGAGATGCTGGGGCTGCCGGCGGCATTCTCCTCGCGGGGCGCGGGGGGTGGTGTGCTACAGGACACGGCCTCGAGCGCCGCGCTCTGTGCGCTCATCGCCGCCCGCGAGCGCGCGAGCGCTGGTCACACCAACGATGCGGGCTGCGACGGGCGGCTCATCGCTTACGCATCGACGCAGACCCACTCCTCCATCGAGAAGGGTGTGAAGATCGCCGGGCTGGGGCGGCGGCAGTTGCGTGCGATCGCGGTCGACGATCGCTTTGCACTCGACCCCGCGGCGCTCGCCCGTCAGATCGAGGCGGATCGTCGTGCGGGACTCATCCCGTTCTTCGTCTGCGCGACCCTCGGCACCACCTCCTCGCATGCGATGGATCCCCTCGGGCCGATCGGCGAGCTATGCCAGGCGCAGGGCCTGTGGCTGCACGTCGATGCCGCCATGGCGGGCTCGGCCGCCATCAGCCCGCGCTTTCGGCCCCTGCAGGCCGGGCTCGAGAGGGCCGACAGCTACAGCTTCAATCCTCATAAGTGGATGTTCACCAATTTCGACTGCAGCGTGCTTTACGTGCGCGAGCGCTCGAGCCTCATCCAGGCGCTCGGCATCCTTCCCGAATATCTCAAGAACGTGGCGAGCGACTCCGGCGCGGTGTTCGACTATCGGGACTGGCAGATTCCGCTTGGACGGCGATTCCGGGCGCTCAAGCTCTGGTTCGTGATCCGCCACTACGGCGTGAACGGCCTGCGATATCACATCGAGCGGCACGTCGAGCTCGCGCAAGCTTTCGCCCGCTGGGTGCAGGCTTCGTCCGACTTCGAGCTCGTCCTGCCCCCACCCCTCAATCTGGTGTGCTTTCGCCATCGCGGCGGGGATGCGGTGAATCGCGCGCTCCTCGCTCGCCTGAACTCATCCGGCGAGATCTACCTCACGCACACGGTGCTCGCCGGCCGGCACACGCTGCGCCTCAGCATCGGTCAGACGATGACCGAGGAGCGGCACGTGCGCCGCGCTTGGGAGCTCATCGGCGCTGCAGCATCGGAGCCGGGCGTTCTTGCCGCCCGCTAGCCCGGCGCCTACTCCTCCTCGATCGCGTCGGTGAGCACCGCCTTGCGCTCGGCGATGAAGGCGCGCATCGCCTCATCCGCCGCCGGATCGATCCCGGGGTCCTGATAGCTCGCGAGCATCTTCTTCCAGACGGTGTGCGCGCGCTGCTCCGCGGTCAGCCTGCCCTCGAGCGACCATTGCTCGAAAGAGGAGTAGTCCGCGATGCTCGACTGGTAGAAGGCGGTCTCGAAGTTCGCCTGCGTATGCGCGCAGCCGAGGAAATGATTGCCCGGACCGACCTCGCGCAGCGCATCGAGCGCCTGGCCGCGATCCGACAGATCCATGCCCTGCGCGAGCACCTGCATCATCGCAAGCTGATCGGCGTCCATCACGAACTTCTCGTACCCCGCGACCAGGCCGCCCTCCAGCCAGCCCGCCGCATGGGTCACGAGGTTCACGCCCGCAAGCAGCGTCGGCAAAAGGGTGTGGGCGCTTTCGTAGGCGGCCTGTGCATCGGCAATTTTTGCCGAGCACAGCGAGCCGCCGCTGCGACAGGGGACGCCGAGCCGGCGGGCCAGCTGCGCGGTCGCAAAGATCATCTGCGTCGCCTCGGGAGTACCGAAGGTCGGGGCCCCCGTGCGCATCGAGATCGCCCCCACGAAGGAGCCGAGAATCACAGGCGCACCGGGACGCACGATCTGCGTGAGCGCCATCCCGGCCAGGGTCTCCGCCAGTATCTCGGACAGACAGCCCGCGGCGGTCACCGGCCCCATGGCCCCCGCGAGCACCGCCGGAACGATGATCGTGCCCTGGTTGGCCCCTGCAAATTCGCGCAGCGCGCCGAGCATGCGTCCGTCGAAGGTGAGAGGTGAGTTCGAGTTGATGTTGCCGAGAACGACCGCATGGGTCTCGAGGTACTCGGAGCCAAACAGCACTCGGGCGAGCGCCACGGCGTCGCGCGCATGCCCCGGTGTCTCCGGGGTCGCCTCGCAGCCCTGATCGCTGTAGCGAAAGAAGGAGTACTGGACGTCCAGATGCCGCTTGTTCGGCGCAATCTCCATGGGCTCGCACATGCAACCGCCCGAGAAATGGATGGCGGGAGCCATGTGCGCGAGCTTGATGAAATTCTGAAGATCCTCGAGCGTGCCATAACGTCGCCCGTGCTCGAGGTCGTAGACGAACGGTGGCCCGCCCACGGGCGAGAACACCGTGGCATCCCCGCCGAAGCGCACGTTGCGTTCGGGATTGCGCGCATGAAGCGTGAACTCGCGCGGCGCCGAGCGCAGCAGTTGTCGCGCAAGTCCCCGCGGAATGTGCACCCGCTCGTTCTGCACGTCTGCACCGGCGCTGCGCCACAGGCGCAGCGACTCCGGATCGCGGCGAAACTCGATGCCGATCTCCTCGAGAATCGTCTCGGCATTATCCTCGATGATCTCGCACGCCTCGCTGCTGAGCAGCTCCACGACGGGAAGCTTCCTGCGGATGTAGGGATACTTGGCCGCCTGGGTGCGCGCCCGGGCGAGCCGGATATCGCGGCCACGACGTGGCGCCGTTGGATTGGTGCTCATGTGGGTCCCTCCTCCGCTAGCTTCGGCACCCCCGATGCGAATCGACCGCATCACCCTCACTATGCCTCGATGGAGTCCGCCGCACAACTCTTATTGAACGATCGAACGACAGTGAGATGACGAGGCGCGCCGCTGCTCAGCGACGCATGAGCCAGGCGATCAGCGATAGCACGAGACTCAGGAGCAGCATGCTCGTGATGGGAAAGAACAGCTTGAATCCGGGCCGATCGATGACGATGTCGCCCGGCAGGTGCAACGGGGGCCAGCGGCCGAGCCAGCGCCACAGCACGCCGATGAGAATGAGCACTGCGCCGGCCGCAATCAGCCCGCGGTTCACGCGCGGAGTGCTCGCCGCCGGGAAGCTGGCCCGCGGCGCAACGGGGGGTCGAAAGCGCTACTTCGGAGTCGGCGCCGAGCCGGGGCGCGAGTCGATGAGCGAGGAGCTGATCTCCGGCACGGGCGCGCTCGCGTCGCGTCGCTCGCGCACCACCCGCTCATTGGTGATCTCGATGACCGCATGTTTGCCGGTCGCTCCGATGTCCTTGCGCGCTTCCACTCGATGGTGGGCGAAGCGCTCGCGCTCTGCCGCGCTCACCCGCTTGACGGTCGGCTTCTCGTAGTATGCCGCAAGGTAGCTTGCCACTGCGGCGGCCGCCACTTCCTCACCAAAGAAGCCGAGCCGCAACGCATGGATCAGACGCCCCTGATCGAAGCCGGTCACCGAATACAGCCGATACTCGTTGATGATGTCGCAGTTCGGCAAGCTCTCCGGATCGAATGCCGTATCGGAGAGGCCGAGCTGGATCACGTACCAGCGCGGAGAATCGGTGCTCTCGATCTCGATCGGCGTGAGGGCGCGCACCGTCTGCGTGCTCTCGAGATTCGGGACGGAGAGCTCCGAGCTGCCTGGATGCGCCGAGGAGGCCTTCGGGGTCGCCGCGGGAGGCTTGGGCGCGGGCGGCCTTGCAAAGCTCGACAGTGCCCCGGGCGAGGTGAGCGGTGGCACGGCTCCGATGGAGCGGGCGCGCAACCACGCACCGGCCGGCAGTGCCCGTCTCGAGCCCATCGCGGACGGGTGAGTGAGCGGAGGCGCAGCGCTCACGCTCGCAGCCGCGGGAGGCCCCTGAAGCGTGCCGGCGGGCGGATCGATGCTCAGCTCGAAAGGCATGGGCGCCGGGATGCTCGATTTCGTGACGCTCGCGCTTGCCGGCGGCGGCGGAGACAGGCCGGCGCTCCCCGGGGGCGGCGCGGAGATGTTCGCGACGGCGGAGCTCGCGGGCGGGATGCGCGCTGCGAGCGCGTTGACCGCCGGCGCGTCCGCGGCTGCCGCGGCCGACGACACCGCACCGGCCGCCGGCGCACCCGAGGCGACGGGCGTACCGGCAGCTGCGCTCGGCGCGACCGCAGCGCGGCTCGCCCGAGGGGCGGGTTTGGATGAGGTCGCGGCCTTGGATCTCGCCGCAAAAGGCGAGGAGATCGGACTCATGTTGAGCGCGGCGAGCGCCTGCAAGCGCGCACTCGCATCGCTTGCGATCGGCGCAAAGCCAACCGGCGGGCGAGCGCCGGGTGGTTTGGCGGCCGGAGCCCGGGCGGACGTCGCCGCAGTCTTTGCCATCACCGCGGTCGCTGCCGTCACCGGGGTCGCCGCAGGCGACGGGGGACTCGATGCCGGCGGCTGCGGGGCCGGCGATGCGCTCAGGCCCCGCGCAGGAGCGGCGTCCTGAGGCGCACTCGTGACCTCGGGGATCCCTGACGCCTGGGCAGGTTGCTTGGCAGTGGCGGCGGGTGGCGCCTTGCGCGTCGCGACCGCCGTCGTCAGCACCGGAATGGCAGCGATCTCGAAAGGCACTGTCTCGGATCGCATCGCACTTTGAGCCCGCTCGGCCGCGAGCCGCAAGGCGTCACGCTTCGCCTGCCAGGCCAGAATGGCGCGCAGGTCCTCCGTCTCGGCGGTCGCCGTCAGCGCGCCGGGATAGACGTCGCGCACCTTGGCGAGCGCCGCATCCGCCTCGTCCTCGGTGACGAAGGGGCCGATCCGCAGTCGATAGCGCATGCGATGATCTTCCATGCGCTGAACCTGGTAAACGTGGGTGGTTTCATCGACCGAGAAATCCTTCGGCGGCGTGATCGGCGCGGTCGATGAGGTGAGACTGATGACGAAGGGCCCTGCGCCCCCCAGGCGTGGAGTTTGCGGCACGGGTGCTGCGAGGAGATCCTCGATGCTCAAGTGCCACAAGTCCCCATTGGACGTCGAGTTGATCGGCGTTGCCATGAATCCCTTGATTTCCGTGAGCGTCCCAGCGAGTGGTCAGGATATTGCGTAAGGGTGTGGATTAAAACCGTGATAGGCGTCTCTCGTTGGCGACAAGGCGTGTGATGTATTTGCTTTATGTCAAGGCGCGCCATCTTCTGACCAATCGTCCTGACCAATCGCGCTCGTGAGAATCATCCGACGGTCACAGCGGGTCTGCACGAGTCGCGACGGCATCGCACGTGACGGATGCTCCGGGGGCATCCACGACGGCAACTTATACCGAGGAGCGACCATGGCAAGCGAGACACCCGAGAATCACGGCGAGGGCAATCCCGAGGCCGCCGAACGCTTCAACGATGCCGAGCAGCAGTTTGTGCAGTCCGCGCAAGGCCAGCAGAAGATCAAGGAAGGTCCCAAGGTGCGTCCCGACGAGCAGGCCGAGCTCGAGCGCGCCGAAAGGGTCACGCGTGAGCGTGCCAAGGCGGAGGACCCGCAGGTGCGGCGCAAGGACCGCTGATTATCTCGCGACGGCCGGGCGCCCTCAGTGCCCGGCCGCCCGGCGGCTGGCGAGCCAGGAGCCCCACAGAATCAGCATGAACCCGATGACTCCTCCAAGACCGAGGTGCTCGTGCAGCAGTAACGTGCCGAGCACGGCAGCTACCGCCGGATTGACGTAGGTGATCAGCGAGGCGCGGCCCGCTCCCGCCTTCGCCACCAGGTAGAAAAGCAGCAGCATCGCGACCGCCGTACAGACCAGGCCGAGAAGCAGCACCGAGAGCAGTGCCCCGCTCCCCGGAGCCTGCATCGGACGAGCCCACCAGGCCGGCCCTGCGAGCAGCACGCTCGAGACGCCCAGGCTCACCGCAAGAGGCCCGCTCGCATCGAGGCCTTGCAAGTGACGCTGGATGATGAGCGGTCCCAGCGAATAGCCAAATGCGGACAGCAACATGCATCCCACCCCGAGCCAGCCGTAGAGGCCGGAGACGGTGCCCAGACCGAGCAAACAGGTGACACCCAAGAAGCCGAGGATGAGCCCGGCGATGCGCCGCGGCGTGAGGGGCTCGTGCAGTCCGAAGGCGCGGGCCAGCATGGCCACCGACAAGGGCACCGTCGCAATGAGAATCCCGGTCACGGAGGAACTCACCCAGCGTTCACCGAGCGCAATGGCGGTGAAGGGAACGACAAACTCGACGAGCGAGAAGACCAGCAACGCACCCTGGTGCTCGTTGAGCGAGCGCAGCGCACCGCGCCGCCACGCGATGGGCAACAGCACGCAGGTGCCGAGCGTGACCCGAGCCCAGGCGATGACCGGCGGCGATAGATCGACGATGGCCAGCTTGATGAGCAGATAGGGTATGCCCCAGATCACGCTCAGCGCCGCAAAAGCTGCCCAGACTCGCCCGCTCAGTTCTCGCGCCTCGCTCGACCTCGGGAGGCAGAACTATAAATGATGCCCGAAGCGTCGATGAGTTTTCTGTGCCCGGGGCAGCGCGCCGCGGGTAGAATCGCAAGATCGAGGAGGATGCTCATGAGCAAGATCACCTATCGGATCGTCCCGCACGATGGGGGCTGGGCCTATCTCGCCGGGGAGACGTACTCGGAGACTTTCCCAACGCACGCTGCGGCCTTGCAAGCCGCACGACAAGCGGCTCTCGAGCAAGCTCTGCCGCTCGAGCACACGA
>Ga0209060_10002130_pt1 | contig 19196 bp, 28 predicted proteins | sample Coa_R1_8_FD_187155 | JGI IMG/M metagenome (GOLD analysis project Ga0209060, IMG submission 187155) | Surface soil microbial communities from Centralia Pennsylvania, which are recovering from an underground coalmine fire - Coalmine... | ecosystem: Environmental > Terrestrial > Soil >...
GGGAGCGCCCTGCGAGCTGAACCACGAACCCTCGCATTGCTCCAGCGTCAGCATTCCAAAAGACGGGCTCACCTCGGCACATTCCACGCATGAAAGCTAGAACGTGTATCCGACGTGCGCGATGATCGTTCGCGGTTGTAGGAAGTGCGTTCCACTAAATGTGGAAAGGAAATTGTACAAAGCTACTTTGTTCGTCAAGTTCGCAATCTCGAGCGACACCGTGAAACGTCTCGGCCCTTCATGGTGCAGTAGATTGTCGGTTCCGACTCCCAGATTGAAGACATTGCGCGGCTTCACTCGATCCGGATTGTGGTCGTCGTTCTCCTGGCTGGGGAACGGCCCGTATCCGCCTTGTGGAAGTGTGATCAGCCTCGATGTGACCTTGCCGATTGCGCCATCCGGGTTTGTGCAATCCGTAAGCGGGTTGGCGACCGTCGCAAAAACTCCGTTGCATGCCAGGCCGAGCGAGACCTGTTGATTGGGAGTCAGGCCTAAGGCCGCGCCGGCATCGGGCACGCCGCTCACCACAAGCCCGCTGTCATAACGGTAGGTCAAGATGACCCACTCGGCGTTTTTGGGCCGCTGATACCGCAAGCTTAGCGTGGACTGGAAAGCCTGATCATGGTCAATCCGGAAAACACTTCCGTTCAAAGGCGTCCCCTGCGGGATGAGGCCGCCGTTTTCAGGGAAGAAGTATCGTGCACGGTTGTGACCGAAGGTGTAATAAGCCGTGAATCCGTGAATATTCGTGGTGCTTACACGGCCCGTGACTCCGTCCAGCTTCGAGTTGTGCCAGGCAATCGGGAAAGCGATCGTCGTATTTAGCAAGGTGCTGAAGTCATATGCGTTGTGGGTGTATTTCCAGAAGTAATCGGCGTCAACCACGAGCAGTTTCCCGATCGCCTGTTGAAAGCCCGTGTTGAACTGATTACGAAAGCCCGGCTGGATCGGTACGGAGTTCGAGCCAAAAACGTTTTGAGCCAGGCCACCCGCGCCTGTCGCACCCTGCACAAAGTCACCGCCGCGCCCAAAGACGGATCAACCCATCGAATCGGCATATAGAAACCATGACTGCGGGTGGTCACCTGACCGCATATCGTTACGCCCGGACACCCTCCGCCCACCCAAATTCCACCCGCCGCGGTCCTGAGGCGAATCGGCTCAATGGAAAGGGTCATTGGTGCCAGTCGTGCGTCTGTGACAGTACAAATGGAACGGCTATCGAGGGCAATTCGAGTACCACGGCCGGGGACCAATACATGTTAAAGGACCAGGAAAGAGGAAAGTACATGTCCGATGCAGTTGGAGTGAAGAAGCCGACTACCACATGGGAAGCGCCCGCTGTGAAACCGCTCGATGAAGCCGTCTGGCAAGCCTGGAAAGCGAAGGGCCGAGCGCGTGACAGGCAAGGTCGCGAGACCCGCATAAAGTCTCTGCAGTGGGGTTCGATCGTAGCGTTGCTTGCCGTAGCTGGGTCTGGTCTCAGCTAACGTCTTATTACATCGCGATCCACTGCGTCCTGGCGGCCGCCGCACTCGGCATGGTTTTCGAGGCATACAACAAACGCCAGTACGCGCTCCTCGCGGTTTTTGCGGCGCTTGCACTGCTTTATAACCCAGTTGCGCCAGTGTTCAGTTTTTCGGATAACTGGCGGCGCGCTCTCGTCGTGGCGACCGCCATTCCTTTTGTCGCGTCACTCGGCTGGCGCGACCTGAAGGCGGCCCGCATTGACTAAGCTGGGTTTGATTGTGTCGAGATCGGCACTAGTGCTGTTCACAGCCGCATCCCTCACCGCGCTGGCCGAGGACCTTTCTAAATACCGGGATTTCCAGTTCGGGGCCGACCTGCCGGCGGTCGCCAAACTGATGGGCGCGAGCCCATCCCAAGCCAAGCTAATCCACAGTAGACCGGAGCTCGTCCAAGAGTTGGAGTGGCGTCCACAACCGCTCGGCCCATCACTGAAAGCTGAATCAGCTAAAGCAGTGATCTTCAGCTTCTATAACGGGACTCTGTTTGGGATTGCCGTCAAATATGACCGATATGCGACCGAGGGCCTTACGACAGAAGATTTCGTCGAGGCCATCTCAGCAATCTATGGACCCGCTGCGAAGCTTCTTGCCCAAGTAAAGCCCGTGAACGAAGCCTACGGCAATCAAGAGGAGGCCGTTGCGCGATGGGAAGATCCGCAGTACCGCTTCGACCTGCTCCGCACTCCGTATGGCCCCGTTTATACGCTGGTTGGAATGCTCAAGAGCCTGGAAGCGCCTGTTCAGGCCGCCAATATAGAAGCGAAGCGCCTCGACGATCTGGAAGCGCCTCAACGCGACGCTGCGCGCGCCGCGGCGGAGCAGGACGCCAAAGCCGCGAGTCTCGAAAAGGCGCGCCTGGTCAACAAACCCAAGTTTCGCCCGTGATGCCAGAGCGATGCAAGGAAAGGTGCACCAATGGTGGCCTACACGGAAGTCGCCCCGATGGGCCTGATCTCCAGCTGGGAGTACCGAATAAGCAATGTACCGGCAACACAACTCGAAGTCTGGGAGGGTGAAGGCGGAGCGCCCGAACGTTCGGCTTGCACTGGTCCTTACCTCAGAGGCACTGATAACCAGGTGCAATGGGCACTGCGCATCAGATACCAGATCCATCAGGAGTTCGATCGAGTCACTGCGGCATTTCGCCGCGTTGCCCATCAACAGACGGGCCGGCGGCGCGCCGAGACGGTTGCGATCATCGCCATCCTCGAAGAGAAAACGTTTGGAAGTGATGTGTAACGTAGAAGCCGGCTATTTCATTCGCGGCTGGCAAGAGATCGGCGATCAAGTGAGGCAGTTTATATTTGACGACGCCCGTTACCGGGAGATCAAGAGAAACTGGCCGTCTAGATGACGCCCGATTACTTGAGGTCGGCGGCCAGCGACTGAACCGAGGAGGTCCCGTGAAGAACATTCATGTTGGCAACCTGGATTTGAAGACGACAGCGGAATCGCTCCGCTCCTTCTTCGAACCGGTCCGAACCCAAAACGGCAAATCAATTCTCTTGGCGGAGGATGAGCGTCCACTTCGGACGCTTCTGCTCAGGATCCTGCGCGCGGCCGGCTACAACGTGATTGTCGCTGCGGACGGGCGAGATGGCCTGAAGAAATCAAGGCAGTTCAATGGCACGATCCACTTGCTGCTGTCCGACGTTGAGATGCCCAACATGACGGGTATCGAGCTCGCCACGCAAATTCAGATCGACCGGCCCGGAATCCCCGTATTGCTGATGTCTGGTATGGAGTCGGGAATGGTGTTGCTGAACGAAAGCTGGCAATTCTTGCCGAAGCCGTTCACGTCCGACCTTCTTAACGAACGGGTACGGCATCTCCTGCTACAAGTAAGCGCCAAGGCGGAACTAAATGGCGCCTAGCAAGGGTATGTGTCAAGGTCCGACCTGAGAGACGCTATCGACGCCTTCAACTCCACCAACTTGCGCTCGATCTCGGTCATTGGATCCGCGCCCTCGGTCCAAAACTTCTCGATGATCTGCTTGCCGCGATTCGCCATCGGAAACTCCTTTTCCGCCTCGTCGATATTACCGTAGAAGGCGTTGTACCAAACCATGTCGGGCAACGCCAATGGCGCGGGAACAAGCGCGTAGCGCGACATCGGCGCAACGCAAGATTGTGACCGGATTCAGCCGCGGGACTCGAGAACTTCATTGAAAGGCTGTGATTCTCTTGAGAGGCCCCCATCTCCGGGCCCCTTCGCCGGAATTACAGTCCAGTGCGTCGCAACCCGCCGCGGATAGCACACTGGAGCACATCGAGAGGGAGCATGTCATCCGCGTGCTCCGCGAGACCGGCGGAGTCGTAGCCGGGCCGCGGCCTGGCTCGGAATGCCTCGAACGACGCTGAACGCATTCATGCGGAAACTCGGCATTTCGCGTGAAGACCTTTGATGAACGTTTCGGGCCACGCGGCTGTTGCCGATTTCGACATGTTGCGTTGCATCAACATCCGTAGAGAGAGGAACGGGGTCTCTAGCGATGGCCAGGTCTGAATTCCGCGGTAGAAAGCGACCGCGTTGCCTAACCGGCACTGCGAGCAACCAACATTATCGATGGCGTTGACAAGCGCGGCTGGGTCTCCATCTTTGCGGGACCAGCCAACAGTGAGGCGCCTCGGTGGGGTTTTCCTCCTTGATGGGACCCCTGCGGCGCGCTGGAAGAAGGTGAAGGATCTATACTGAAGACGGCCCGCCCTCGACAGCCGTTGCCCGTCGCAGATAGGAAACCCAGATGGCAGTGGACGATACCGTCAATTCGACGGGGCACGCGCACCCCGATCCGGAACTCGCCACTGAAACCGATTACAGCCCACCCCGCGGTAATCCGTTCCCGATCGTTGGCATCGGCGCGTCGGCGGGAGGCCTCGAAGCGTTTGCGCAGTTGTTGGCGGCGCTGCCCGAGAAGACCGGCATGGCCTTTGTCCTGGTGCAGCACCTCGATCCTCAGCACGAAAGCCTGCTGGTCGAGATCCTGGCGCCGATGAGTAAGTTGCCTGTCGAAACGGTGCACGACGGAATCGAAGTCCAGCAAGATCGCATTTACGTGATTCCGCCGAATACGAGCGTCGAATTGCAAGACGGACATCTCCGGCTGCTGGCGCGGGAACCGGGGCTGCACCTGCCGATCGATATCTTTTTCCGGTCTCTCGCCCAAATACAGGGAAGCCACGCCATTGGCGTGATCCTGTCGGGGAACGCTTCGGACGGCAGCCTCGGCGTGCGCGCGATCAAAGCGGAATGCGGCATCACTTTCGCCCAGGATGAAGCCACGGCCAAGTTTATCGGGATGCCGCGAAACGCCGCCGCGACGGGAGCCGTAGACTATGTGCTGCCGCCCGCCGAGATCGGCCGGGAGCTCGCGCGTCTTGGCCAGCATCCATTTCTGGTCCTCGCCAAGCCGGGCGATCCGGAAAGCGAGATGCTGCCGGAGGGCGACGGCGAGTTGAAGCGTATCTTAGCAACACTGCAAATCAGCACCAAGGTCGATTTCTCGCAATACAAGCCCACTACCTTACGGCGCCGCCTGGGCCGCCGCATGATGGTCCTCCAGATTGAGAGGCTGACTACGCTCGTTATTTGCAGAAAACTCCCGCTGAGATAGCGGAGCTCTACAAAGACCTGTTGATCAGCGTGACGAGTTTCTTCCGCGATCCGGACACCTTTGAAGCGTTGGTCCAGCATCTGGCGCCGGCTCTCAAACAACTCACGCAGCGCCAGGAACCGCTGCGGATCTGGGTGCCCGGGTGCGCCACCGGGGAAGAGGTGTATTCGCTGGCCATACGGCTGCACGAGTTTATCGAGGAGAATGGTCTTTCTTTAGCGCTGCAGATTTTCGGAACCGACATCAGCAATCCGGCGCTCGAGCGCGCCCGCCACGGCGTGTATTACGACGGGATTATCGAGACCGTTTCGGAGGCGCGATTGCGGCGCTTCTTCGTGAAAACGGACGGCTCCTACCAGATCAACAAATTGATCCGCGAGTGCTGCATTTTCGCGCGGCACGACGTCACTCGGGATGCCCCGTTTTCCCGTCTGGGCATCATCAGTTGCCGCAACCTGCTCATCTACCTGGAGCCAAAGGCGCAGCGCAAGGTGCTGCCGACATTTCACTACGCTCTGAACCCGGGAGGGGTGCTGATGCTGGGCAGCGCGGAGACGACCGCTGCCGCCTCGGACTTGTTCACGGTCGTTGACAAGACCCACCGCATCTTCGAACGAAAAGCGGTCCCTACCCGATTGATGTTTGATTTAGCAGCGGGGACGACCGCGGCGGATTTCCCCGGTCCGCCGGCGCGCGTGCAGGCGCCGGAAGGAACGGACTTTCAGAAGAAACTCGAACGCATCATTCAGGCCAAGTACTCCCCCGACGGCGTCGTCGTAACAGGGGATCTGCAGATCCTCCATTTCCGGGGCCATACAGCTCCGTATCTTGACCCGAGTCCCGGAGATGCCACTTTCAACCTGCTCCGCATGGTGAAGGAGGAGTTGGTAATGGCAATGCGCCGCGCCGTTCAGAAGGCGGCCGAAAGCGACATGATCGTGCGCGATGAGGGCGCTTCGCTGGAAATGAACGGGCATGTGGAACAGGTTCGACTTGAAGTCACGCCCATCAGAATCGGCGACGGGCCCGAGAGATACTTCTTCATCGTTTTCAGCCGCTCCGGCACCGACGTACCGCCGCGCGAGCCCTTGCCGGAAGCCGCGCCTGTGGAACGCAATGCGCAAGCTCCGGAAAAAGAGCTCGCTGAGACCCGCGAATACCTGCGAACGGTGCGCGAGGAGTACGAAGCCCATGCCGAAGAGCTCCGCGCGGCCAACGAAGAGGCGCGTAGCGCGAACGAAGAGCTTCAGTCGACCAATGAAGAACTGGGGACCACCAAAGAGGAACTCCAGTCCGCCAACGAAGAGCTGACCACTGTAAACGAGGAGCTCCAGCACCGCAACCAAGAATTGGGCAATCCCAACGCCGATCTCAAGAATTTTCTGTCCGCGGTCATCGCCGCCGTCATCATGGTCGATCAGGAACTCCGTATCCGCCGCTTCAATATCGCGGCTGAAAGACTCCTGGAGTTGGGTGCTGCCGATATCGGCCGGCCCATCGGCCATTTGCGCGGGCAGATTCCGGCGCCTCGCCTGGAGGATCAGATCAACAGCGTCATCGAGACGCTGCACGCAACCAGCCAGGAAGTGAAGGGCTTCAACGACCGCTGGTATTCGGTCAGCGTTCGTCCCTACCGAACGTTGGACGAGCGGATCGCCGGCGCCGTGATCACCTTCCAGGACATCGATCCACTCAAAAGGGCGCTCGAAAGATCGGAAGAGGCGCGGGAACATGCCGAGGCCCTCATCGACACCGTGCGGGAGCCGCTCCTGGTGCTCGACGGGGATCTGCGTGTTCAACAAGCGACGGCGGCGTTTTATGAGGCTTTCCTGGTTTCGCGCGCAGAGACCGAAGGACGGTTCCTGTACGACCTGGGCAACGGCCAGTGGAACCGGCAGCGTCTCCGGGAGCTTCTCGGACGTGCTTTGTTCAAAAATGAGCCGTTTCATGATTTCGAAGTGGAACACGAATTTCCGCATATCGGCCGCCGGACCATGCGGTTGAACGGCCGGCGGATTCCGCGGCGCGATCCAGAGCTACGAACGCTTCTGCTCGCCATCGAAGACGTCACCGAGAGGCGCGAGATGGCCGTGATCCGCTTTCAGCGCCTGTTCGAGGCGGCGAAAGATGGCATGGTGGTCATTGACGCCGAGACGGAGATCGTTTTGGACGCGGACCCGTTTTTTCTATCGCTGACCGGGTTTTCGCGCGAGGATATGGTGGGGAAAAGTATCGCGGACGCTGGAGCTTTGTTGCGTCTCGAACACACCGAGGGCCTGACGAAGGAGCTGCAGAAAACGGAGATGGTCCGCTATGACGATCTCCAGCTCACTACGCGCTCCGGCGGCGTGGTCCGGGTCGACGTGGTGGCCAACCGCTATCTGGTGGGAGCGCAGCCGGGAGGCAGGGCCGGATGCCGGCGCGCATTTTGATCGTCGAAGATGATCAGATCATCGCGGCCGACCTGCGCCTGCGGGTGGAGGGTTTGGGCCATGAGGTGATCGGCATTTCGATCTCCGGTGAGGAAGCCATCGAGCTGGCATGGCAATTCAAACCCGATCTCGTGTTGATGGATATTCAACTGGATACAGCGATTAACGGGGTTGAGGCCGCCCGCATCATTCAGGAGCACACGGGTGCTTCGATCCTCTTTGTCACGGCTTTTCCCGAGCGCCGCGTTTCAGCTGCGGTGGGCACTCTTTCGTCCTTCGCTGGCGATGCTCCCTGGACGGGAAGCTATGGCCACAGCGACTGCCCTCGGACGATCGGGCGCAGTTCTTCGACCAATTGGCTGCAGCGTTTCGATCGCTCGGTGCTGCCGCATATTTCGAAGCTGAAGCCGGTCACGGAGCGGAAATCCGGGGGGGATTGCGCTCTTTCACATGATCGAGCAAAGCGCCGCGAATATCGTCGACCGCATGGATGTAGATCCAGGCCTGAGCGTTGGACAGACCGTAAATGCCGCCCCATTCCGGAGCGTTCTGCCGGATCGAGAACGCCGTGAAGGAATAAGCGCTACGTCTTGCAAAAGGCATTTGCCACCATCACATTCCGGAGTTGCGCCAGGGCAGGTGCGCTTGTTTTTTCGGCCGGCGCTGGGGCCCGCCGGCGTGGCGGCCTGCGAGCGCTGACGCGTTCGGCTTCGGCTTGCGCTTTGGCGTCGGCGTGGGCGCGAACATCTGCATCCGTCAGTTCGTGATAGCCCTCCCAGCCTCGTTCCAGGTCGGCAGTCAATTTGTTTCCGGAAAGTATAGGACCTTCCTGAATGCCGACGCCCCGGTTGCGGAAGGCTGCTATATCCGCGGTGATCGAGATTTCCTTCATCGGCTGTCCCTGAGGCTGGACGTCGAACCGATACACACGGGAATTCTCCCTCTGGTCAAAACCGAGATACCGGATCTCCACGAGATTTCCTTTCCGGGTCATCGAGGATCGCCCCAAACCATCGCCGCTGGAGCTGTCTTGGGATCGGATGCCGCGGTGATTTCGCTTATTGAGATGTCGCCATCCGACCCGCTTGTGATAGCAGGGGCCTCGCGGGGCTTGACTTCGTGGGATTTGGCGGCCTTATCCCGCTGGTTGCGAACACCGCATTTCCTTTCGGCGCTTTTGAACGTCTCCATGGCGGCCTCCTCCGGCAAGCCGGACAAAGTGGTGAACGGGGCGGCCGTCCTGGATGGATGGCCGCTGTCTCGAAAGTTGATTACCAGCGCGGTTCCCGGCGTTGACGGGTATAGCCACCGCCTGTGCCTGCCCCGCCGGCCGGAGCCTTGGGACGAGCTTCATTGACGTTCAGCGCGCGGCCATTCAGACTCGTGCCGTTCAGACCGGCGATGGCCCGATCGGCTGCCGTAGTATCGCTCATTTCCACAAACGCGAACCCGCGGGGGCCGCCCGTGTCACGATCCGTTACCATATTCACGCAATCAACCGTTCCATACTGTTCAAACATCGAACGCACAGCTGAATCGGTAGCGGCAAAATCCAGATTGCCTACAAAAATATTCTTCACTCTTAACTCTTTCTGTCTTTCAATTGGCGGGCTAGACGAGGCAGATCAGGACGGCCAAGCTCCGGCGGGACTTTTAAAAGGCTGTCTGAGCATACCATGAATCAAAGCGTTGTGCTAGGCCAAACTCAGCATGCGGGCCTAGAGGCGCGCCTCGCTTTGTCGGGGCTGTTTTTCTGAGTAATTTGACAGGCTCCAGGCATACGGCCGATAATATAGGGAAGTGAGCATTTCCGTTCACTCGCAGATTGCCTGAACTAAGTCAGGCGATCCGCCCCACCTCTTAGCTACCCACCCCACCGGGAGGTCCAATGCGTACACGGGTTGTGAAGTGCCTTTGTTTTGCGGTGCTCTTCGTCGCTTTCGTTTTTTCGCAATGGATCGCGGACTACGAGTTCCCGTTAAGGGCAGTCGTATGTCCCGGTGCCGCTGTTGTGGCCCTTCAGGCACTCCATTCGGCCAAGCATCGTTGGGCGATCTGTTTCCTTGCAATCGCGCTTCTTTTCAATCCAGCAATTCCAGTTTTTCCGCTTGCCAACGGTCTGGGCCTCGTTGCCATCGTGCTCGCCGCTGTAGCGTTCTCCGTTTCATTGACGAAGCTGAACTCGCTGCCGCTGCTCTCCATACAATCCATCACGGATCGCAATCCAGGCAGTGAATCGCTGTGACACAAAGGCGTGACTTGTCCATCTCGATCGAGCGCGCGGTTAGCCTTTCGAAAGCGCTTGGGCGATATTCATCTGGGGTGCGTAGCGCGCGTCGATGGCACGGCGTGTAGGCAGACGCGTAAGGGCTGAGCGCGTGGAATACGGGACGAGGATCTGGAGCCCAGGAGGAGCCGAACATTATGAAGAACATCAAAATTGAAGTGACCCTGGAGGAGCTATTACTCTTAACCACTCTTATGTCGGACCAGTTGTTCCGCCGGGAGTTCATCGATCCGAAGATGCCGGGTTATAAGGGAGACCCCGCAGAAGTGGCCAGGGGCAAGGAGCTCGTCTTCCGCTTGAAGTCCGTGGCTCGCGGAGCCTCGGGATTGCCGATGGTGGCCGAGTCGAGGCGGGCCCCCAGCCACCTGTCGCCTAACCGGAATGGAGTTCCAGGTGCCGTTTGAACAGTTCGCTCCCCGGCCTTTCACCCCAGTCTCCGTGCGCGCTCACGCTCCCACCGCCTCGGGTATCTATGGCGTCTCCAACGCACGGGAGTGGATCTTTATCGGAGTGAGCGATGACATTCAAGCCTCGCTGTTGCACGATCTTCAGAAAGGCGATTCGGCACTCCTGAAGAGACTGCCCACGGGATTCGTTTTTGAACTCTGCGATGCCCCTGACAGGCGGGCTAGACAGGACCGTCTGATACTGGAGTACGAGCCCGTGTGCAATCGGCGATTGTCAGCAGTCAATATGGGTGGAACGATATGATCGACAACTCGACCGCGCCAAAGCAAGAAGGCGGAAAGGCCCAGTTCTTTCTCACTGGATTTACCCAGGCCGCTGGTATTCGGATTTATGCGTTTCAGGGCAGGGTCGATGCCAGTCGGATGGACTGCACGGTCGAAGTGGACTTGGCTTTGATCCCAGGATATGGAATCCGAATTCAGGAGCTTCCGCTGTTGTGCCGGGAACTTCTGCAGCAGCAGGCGCAGCCCGATGAAATTAGCGCTGTCGTGTTCACGGAACAGCACATGCGCAATCACGCAGAGAAGCTTGCAGCAGCAGGACAAGAGGCCGAACACAAGAAGCAGCCAAAGCATTTCGGGAGCGCGGACGCCGAGACCGGTTGGCGGCCCCATTGACGATAGGCAAAAAAACACCGACGCGTTGCTGTTTTCGTGCGCGGCAAGGTTCGCAACTGCAGCATGCTATGGTTCTGGCGCAGGATCGATGGACTTTGTCGGCCATCCTGACAGTCAGACGGATTGTATTGTCAAAAGCGTGAGTCTGACTCCCGAAGGTGCACGCCTCGAACAGCCGGCGCCATCGACGGCCACTGCGGGCAGTAGAGTGAATCGCGGCGCTCAGGTACCGAAGTGCTTCGTACGCGAGATTGACTCGTCGCAATTCAACAGAGCACGTTATGTAGTCTGTTCCAGGCGCGCCTGCAACCGCATTTCACGACGCGAACCACTCGCGAATTTTGTGATAAATCGCGGCGCGTGTCAGCAGATCCCTGTGCGTCATCCCGTGAACGACCCATTGGCGGGATGGGGCGAAGGCGAGCGTGCGCGCTGGTTCCTTGTGCCGGCCCAGCGCGCTATCGATACTCACTAATCCATCGCCGAAGCCCCCCGCGAACCCGCTGGCCGCAATCGCGAAACACCGGACACCGCCGGGAAGGGGCAGCGGCAGACGCCGGTCGGCCGAATTCTGAAACCGGTCGATACCCTGCCAGTCTTCGTCGACCAGGTTACCGTACCGCAGGTCGGTAATGCCTGCGCCGCGGATGCGCGCAATTCGCTCAAACGGCAAGCTGTAAGGGGTCGAACGCAGCAGCAGCGTCGCGTAATTGCCCGCGCGTTCCAGAGCGGAGCCGTGGTGCGGCGTCCCCAGAAACACCAGGTATCGCAGGCATTTCGGCCAGCGGTGGCCCGCGGATGTGCCATAGAAATGAGCGCTGCGGGCCAGCAGTCCGCCGCAACTGTGTCCCATGATCGCCATTTCCCGCACGGGAACCGGCCACTCGCTTACGACCCTCTCGAGAAGGCCGGCCAGAGCGCGTCCGTTGGTGGAGACGTGCAAACCACTGTTGTAGTGGAGGTGGACCGGCGTCCATCCCAACTCGTGCGCCAGGTCAGTGCCGCGATTGCGGCCGCCGCGGCTCCACTGCAAGTCGTTCATGCAGAGCCCGTGCACGAACAGGAGAACCTTATCGGAGACGTCCGGGATCGCGGCGGCAAGATGACTTCTTTCGACCTCGAGCGCTATTCCGCCGCGTCGCAGACGCATCGCAATTGCGAGGGGGTTCTTCGTTGCGGCCAAATGATCGCCCACTACCCCGTTTACGGCTGCGAGCACTGCTTCCCGCTCCGGCGTCGATCTTATCCCGGCGATCCGTGAAACGTACGGAGACAGTGCCGCGTCCAGCCCGCCATCCACGGCCCCAGTAGCCATCCGAACAGCCGTGTAAATGCGCGCCGTCGATTCGACGAGAGCCGAGTGGATGGGCGTGCCCGGCAGGATGTTCTCGAGAACGGCGCGGTGGACCTCCTCCACGATGTCAGTGATGCCCGACGTTCCTTCGATGGCGAGCCGGCTGATACCCGCGACGTCGGCGCCATCGACATGGACCCGTTTGCGCATCGTCATGAAGTCTATCGCACATCGGCTCCGTTGTCGTGGACGTTTCTTCTCGGCCTATCGTCGATCATGAACACCGCGTTCCGGTTGCCGCATGTATCAGCACAGCTCTGAACCCGCGCTGTCTGGTAGGGAAGTGAGAACGGTCTTGGTAAGCGCATCCAGCGCCGCAGCTCACCTGCAAAACGGTCATTGGTGGCGGCAAGACGCGCTTCTGTACTATCACGCATCGTCTCCGAACCAGAAAGTTCTCTTTCTATAGCCCGCATGAACGCACGGGCGATAGCGAATCCCCGTTTCTTGGCCTGCCCGCAAATCTGGCCCACACGTTCTTCAGACAAACGGCTGGGCCGTTTCTTCACGTCGCTCTCCTTGATATGAAGCGAGGCCATAACAGCCCATTCACTTACAAAGGGGTTGGGAAAGGCATCTCGTGACAGGCCCTTTTAAAAAAGTTGGATGTCGGACGTGGAGCATGACAGCGCGCGGCATCGTCATGCCATGGAAACCGAATGGAGCATGGGAGTAAGGTCAGAACGCCAGCGAAATGACCGACGATCCTTTATGTTCCACTACCCATTTTGCGGATATATTTCCCCCGGCCGTTTGTTGCGCATTGTACATACGTTGTACATGAAATGTCTCGGCATGTTATGCCATCGGGAGTCTGTCGTGAACCGCTATTTTCTGTTTCGATTAGTTTCCGTTTTGTCGCGCCCCAAATTTTTTTCGTTGGTGCTGTCACGAACTGCCTTCGCCACTTCCTTATAGGTAGAGGGGCAATTTTTTGAATTTGGTCGCATATGGAGAACAATCAGCCTAACTGTAAGTTAGATCAATGGATAACTCGTACAAGGCGAAACCTCGCGAGCCGCCGTGGAGAAAAGCCACTTACGAAAGCGGGTCAACTACGGGCGGTGTGGCCCGAAATACAAAATGCCCTTGACGACGGCCAATGCTTGAGATCCATCCGGGGCTGGTTGGAAGAGCAAGGGGTGGTGCTCACCATCGATTGCCTGCGAACGTACGTTTCGCGGATTCGACGCGAACGCCGGAAGAAGACTGCCGAGCGGTTTCTCCAGGCAGCCATCGCCACGAAGTCCTCTGGCACAGAGACGGAAAGAGCTCCTCTTGTAGTCCGCCAGGGGCCAGCCGTGCCGGAACAGCGTCCGGTCGCGGCAGAACGTCCGTTTAATCCCCTGGCGCAGGCAATGGAAGCATTGGCCAAGGGTCGGTTCGATATCCGGAAAATTCACGGCGACGGAGACCCCACTGGCCGAAGTTTGGTTTGACAAAGGGTTAAGCGGAGATGACACAAGGCACGCGCAGAATCACGGTAGCTGCTCAACCGTGAGCCACGCGTAGGGAGTGGGGGCCGAGCAATGAACGCATTTCGCAGACTAGCTATTGAACGACAGCCACAGGTCCCACAACCTTTACCCGAACAAGTCGCAGCAACCGTAAAGTCAAACGAGGCGAACATATTGGACATGAAGGGGGCCGCGGATCTCCTGCACTTCACACCCAGCTTTCTTTCGAAAATTATCAATGGCAAGGTGGCCGGAACACCGCCAATTCCCCATATACGGGTAGGCCGCAGCCGGCGATTCAGACGCGAGAGTGTCCTGAAGTGGCTTGAGGACCAAGAAACCCTCAGCCAGGTAAGGACGCGGCAGTGCTAATATCGAACCACCCAGAGTTCATACCTGCGCCTCAGGAGAGAATTATGAGACGCAGAAGATTTCAGAAAGGAAGCCTCCAATTGCGGAGGCATGGAAAACGAAAAGTATGGGTTGTTCAGTATTGGGACAGCGACGGACACCACCGTTACAAGACGCTAGGAGCCGGCAGCTTGAGCAAGAGCCGTGCGTCGGAGCTGTGTACGGCGTTCATGCAGACCGTCAATGCTGGCGAACCACAGGGGGGCGAAACCGTGAGGCCGCCGTTGCTCTCCGAGTTCATCGGCCGCGTGTTCTTACCCTTCCAGCGCGGAAAGTGGAAAACCAGCACGCTTGGCACGTCGGAACAGCGGATCAACGGCCATATCGTCAAAGATCTCGGCAACGTGGGCATCACGAAGTTCACGCCGCGATCCCTGCAAGCTTATCTACAGGAGAAGTTCGAGGCTGGCCTCTCGTACAGCACCGTTCAGCACCTGAGGTTCGACCTGAAGGCGATCTTCCGCTTAGCAGTTGCGGAAGGTGTTGTGGCCGTGAACCCAACTCTATCTCTTTACAAACCGCAAGGTCTAGACCGGCCAGATGGGCGCGCCATGACGGGGACTGAAGTTGCGATCGCTCTGGGCGTCGTCGAATTTCGGGAAAAAGTGATCCTTGGGCTGGCGATCTTCGGTGGTTTTCGACCGGGCGAGATTCTTGGGCTTCAGAGGAAGCACGTCTCAAGGGATGCCACTGAAATCCGGGTTCAACAGCGGGTTTATCGAGGCGAGTTGGATAGTCCAAAAACTGATAACTCGACGCGCACCGCTGCAGTGCCGCCGAAGACGGCAGCGTTGCTCCGCCATTGGCTGGAGATGGCGGCGTCAAACAATCCCGAAGCCTTTGTGTTTGCCGGCGAAACGGGAAGACCTCTCTGGAGGGACGCTCTGCTGTTGGATCACGTCAAGCCACAGCTGAAGCCACATGGTTTGGATTGGGTGGATTTCCAAGTCATGCGTCGGACTCACGCAAGTTTGAGCCACGAAGCAGGCATCGATCCTAAGGTGCAGGCCGACCAGCGGGGTCACGGGCTTGGTGTTGCAATGGATGTTTACACGAAGACGACAACTGGGGCGCGGGCCGAAGCTGCCCGGCAGCTCGAAGAGTCAGTCTTGGTGAACTGAATGCTTAATGTAGTGCAATGTAGTGGAAGATTTTCGATGGCTTCTAAGTTATTGATTTTGGAGCGGGAGACGGGACTCGAACCCGCGACGTCCAGCTTGGGAAATCACAGTTCAATTGATTACGTTGAACTTACACGGTTTTCGCTTCACTCTTTTCTTCTACTGAAGTCTACGCCGTTTCCATACTTCCACTGTGTCTCGGGAGCCAATGTCGTACCGTCGTACAGGGACAACAACGATGCGCTCTGAACAAAACGGGACAAGCTCGATCCGACCCATCTAGTTCCGCGCCCTGAGATTCCGGGACGGGATCAACACGCCAAAATGCCGTGGACAGAACTAAAACACCGTTCTGAGACGCGGGGAACACGCCGTAGGGCCGGCCGAAAATTCCCATAGCCGGTCCAGGATCGATCCAGAGATGCACATACTTGAAAACTGCCGTGAGCTCGCCGTCCGTCAAGTCCTCAACCCCGCCAACGCAGGTATTCAGTGGGGACTGGCTCGAAAGGCAGACGGCAGTCTGGTAGTCGCGGCCGCCGTGGAGTGGGCACTCGGGCCGCCGCCGGAACATCCGAGCGAGGCAGTGTACACAGCTCGGCTTATAACGCAATCGGCTACCGGGACCCCGCCCAACCTGGAACCCTGGACACAGAAAATAACAATCGTAGCCAGGCCGTGCACGGGCAAGCTGCTCGTAGGACCACCGCGGCGCAAGCGCATTGTCGCGGCCAGCGCGGTATACGTCAAGCGCCTTTGGCTGTGTCCGAAATGCGAAGCCCGACGGTTGAAACTTTACTTGCCCGGCGGGTCTTCACGACTCTGGGCCTGCCGCAGATGCTGGAATTTGGGCTATCGCTGTCAGCTAGAGAAGTGGACTCTGGAATGGGAGCTGCGTTGCCGCCGGAGACTAGCGTCAAAAAGGAACCGCGGTTTATCCCCGCCCTTCCGGTGGAAGCCCACGGATCCGAAGATCTCCTGTGGTGGTCAAATTGCTACTCAGGCAATACGGTTATGATTCCGTTTACCTACAATCTAGAGCTTAGTGCGAGCGAGGTGAAACCATCCGGGGGCCGCGCGCCGCGAAAAGGCCATAAAATCTTTGACTCCATTCTTGGAGTGGCGGCCCTGCGCGCAGAAGTGGTGTGGGAGCCAATCCCGGCCCCGAAGACGGCGCCGACAGGTATTCTGCATTTTCGGGTAACAGCGAACATCTCACCGATGAGGGTCCAGTTAGCACAAGAAATCGGCGTGACTGCGCGATCAGCACGGCCCTTCACATGTCCCAACTGTCAGAACCCCATGCGGTTCCTATATCTCGAGATCGTCGGTATTGTCACCAAGAAAATGGAGCCCAACAAGAACCGGTGGATGTGTTGGACATGTTGCCAGCCCCCAGAGCTTCAAAAGGCTCTCAGAGTTATGGTGGAGGACGCTCGGCGAGTCTTGTCTGAATGTGGTGCTGCCGAGGAGGAAAGCGTTGCGTGACATTGACCCGAGCACATATGACGAGGCGATGACGCTCTGCGCCGCCGCGGCAGAACGGGCTGAGGAGCGGGCGAAACAAATACCTGCTGTTCAGCACATCGATTTGCCTCGATATTTTAACGCGAACTTAAAGTCTCCGGGGTGTGACTGGATATGAGCGACACTCTCCTTACCCCTCAACAAGTCGCTGATTGGCTAAACGTTCCCCTGGCCTGGGTTCGCGACCACACTACTCGCCGAAGCCCCAGGCTCCTGTTGTCCGGCTTGGTTACAACCTGGTCCGGTACAGGTGCCGCACATAGAGGCGTTTATGCAGAGGCTGTGGAGGTCAGACAGGACAGCGGTGAGATTGTCGCCGTCGGTCGGTATGGGGCTACGGCAGGCTCTCAAAGACGATAAGGGCGCCGCGGGTTTCGCCTAGCGAGCGGCCTCGGCTCTGCGCAGCGCGCCATCAGAATATAGGGGGGCCTCATTGACTTGTCCGGCTAGGCTCGAACCGCGACAGAATCCCCCCTTGAGAAATTCCGACGGCGCACCTGCGACGACTGCAAGAGGACTGCCTTGAATAATATAGCTATACATGCTATATTCAGTTTTGGATTGGATGGTAGGTATGACCGCTGCACAATGGAAGACCGGGCGCGAAAAAGCAGGCTTAACCCAGGTTGTGGCCGCCCGTTCGCTGAACGTCTCGCAGCCCTATTTGTCGCAACTCGAAACGGGGTTGAGGGTAGCCAGTGCCGAACTTGCTCGCAAGGCCACCGGGCTTTATGATCTCCCGGCCACGACCCTCCCTTTGCCAGAGGCGCTCGAAGTGAAGGGTGGGCCAGTTGATGGCCTTCAGCGAAAACTCGCATCTCTCGGATATCCCGGCTTCGAACATGTTCGCTTCCATGCGGCCAGTAATCCCGCTGACGTGATGCTCAAGGCTGTAGTGCAACAAAACCTGGACACCCGGCTAGTCGAAGCTCTTCCGTGGGTTCTGGGTACATACACCGATCTGGACTGGGAATGGCTACGAGCCCGCGTCAAAGTGAGTAACGCTCAAAACCGGTTGGGTTACCTCGTGCATCTCGCGGGGCAAGTGGCGCCCGCTTTTTCCGGGCGCTCAGGCTCTGTTGAAGTCCTGTCTCGATGGGAAAATGAACTCGAAGAAGCTCGTCTTGCCCGGGAAGGAACCCTCTGCCGCGATTCGATGCCTGACTCCGAACGCGCTTGGTTAAGGACAAACCGCCCCGAAGCCGCAGCACATTGGGGTTTACTGACTAGCCTGACAGTCGAGCAGCTACCGTATGCCACACGCTGAAGAACCACCCGAGCCGTGGCGCTCTTTTTTCGCTGAAGTGGACTCCATCCTCAGCGAAGACGTCAAATTGCACTGCTGTGGCGGCTTCGTAGTGACTCAGTTGTACGGAGTCGCCCGGACCACGAGCGACGTTGATTTCCTGTGCGTCGTGCCGAACGTGCAAAATAACCTGACACAAATTGGTGGCAGGGGGTCGGCCTTGCATCAGAAGCATAAGGTCTACCTGGATGCAGTCACAGTCGTGACGCCGCCTGAGAACTACGAGGAGCGGCTGGTGGCCTTGTTTCCACACGCCTGGCGTCGGTTTCAGCTCTTCGCGCTTGAGGCCCACGATTTGGCTCTTTCCAAGTTGGAGCGGAATTTCGAACGTGACCGTAACGACATTCAACAACTCGCCCGCTCGGGACACCTAAACCCAGACATCCTAAGGGATCGGTACTACGGCGAACTACGCCCGAATCTCAATGCCCACGAAGATCGACACGACTCGACGCTCAAAATGTGGCTTGAGTCCTACTGGCCGTAACCTTGATGGTCGCGCCCCAGTCGGTTGTCCCCTGCCGCTCCGCGATCAACACGATGAGAATCATATCCATTAGCTGCCTGACCAGCACCCTCACTTCGACCGCCTGTTCCGGCATCCCATGGTGCCCAGACCCACAGCTCATCGGCCCGCAGCGATGTCACGGCACAGAGGAGCCAGGCCGGCATAAGTAGTCTCATGTATATCAACGCCTTTCAGGTGTGAGGGTAGAGGCCGTATCGTTCGCAAACATCAGCTGCGGTGCGTGGTAGCCCAATGATTGTTTAGTGTCAGTAACGAACACATCTACCCGCTAGCTTGCTCGGCGGGATGATCGACAGCCTCTCCATGCGCGACAACAGCGAAGTGCGTGGTAGCCCTAGCTGTTTAGAAGCAGAGGATACGTTCCAGTCGCACGCCCTAAGGACGTCTATTAGCTCACCCGCTCCGTTTGGACGAGCGCATTGCGAAGTATCGGCGCAATATCCTCGTCTTTACGGGCTGTCCTTCGTGCCTCCCATTCCCGGAGTTCCTGCTTGGTCGAACCAGAGAGTGACCAGCCGCATTTCGTCAATGTCTCGACCAGAAA
>Ga0209060_10002132_pt1 | contig 19191 bp, 15 predicted proteins | sample Coa_R1_8_FD_187155 | JGI IMG/M metagenome (GOLD analysis project Ga0209060, IMG submission 187155) | Surface soil microbial communities from Centralia Pennsylvania, which are recovering from an underground coalmine fire - Coalmine... | ecosystem: Environmental > Terrestrial > Soil >...
CGGTCGGGTCGGCGCCAACCAGATCAAGGCCGTGCCGCATCGCTGGCGATGGCGCGAGATCGCCCCCTATCTCGACCGCATCGCCGAGATTGCGCGCAACAGCGATGTGCCTCCAATCGAGTTTGCGGAGCGCCAGCAGTTCCTGCTCACCAATCCGGGGCTCGGCGGGAGGCTCCAGGTCACGAACACCATTCGCTGCGCGGTGTCTATCTACAATCCCGGCGACGTGGCACCGGTTCATATCCATACGCCCAATGCGAGCCGCACCATCCTGTCCGAGAACGGCGGCTACACGGTCGTTGAAGGCGAGCGCTGCGAGGCCGAGCGCGGCGATCTCATCCTCACGCCCCATGGCACCTGGCACGACCACGGCAACGACGGCGCGACGCCGGTCGTATGGATCGACGTTCTCGATTTTCCGCTGATGGAGTTCCTCGACTGCGTGTGGCTCGACGATGATTTCCACGGCGAGCGCGCCGGCAACAGCCGCGCCCAGGCGCCAAAGCTGGCCGCCGGCTACTCGCAGAAACTCTATGGTGGCGGCGGCATGCTGCCCGGTTTTGTTTCGCATCAGCGCGGCATCTCCCGCCATGCCACGCCGATGATCCACTATCGTGGCGCCGACATTCGCGACGCGCTCGCCGGCCTCGCCAAGGAGACAGGCGACCCCTATGAGGGGATCACGCTCGCCTTCGTCAATCCGGTGAACGGCGAGCCGGTGTTTCCGACGTTGGCTTACGCGGCGCAATTGCTGCGTCCCGGCGAGGAAACGCGTCTCAAGCGTGAGACGGCCAGCACCATGTACACGGTGATCGAAGGCTCGGGCGAGACCGAAATCGCCGGCCGCCGCTTCGCGTGGGAGTGCAACGACATTTTCGTGGTGCCGAATTTCCTGTGGCGGCGCCATATCAATACCGGGAGCACCGACGCTGTGCTCTACGCGGTGTCCGACGCGCCGCTGATGGAGAAAATCGGCCAATACCGCGCCCAAGGGCGCGGTCGCGACGGGACCGTCGAAAATCTGATGGCGTGACGCCGACCCGCAGGGCGGATACGCTTTCCGCGATTGCGTCCTACGGCTACATTCAACGCAGTCCGTAGCGCAATAAGCGCAGCGCATTGCGCCGGCTTCATCTCGAAGGCGCTCGCCGAGTCGCTGTCCGAGACGCGGACCACGTTTTGCACCGGAGGGCGCAATGCGCTCCGCTTATTGCGCCCTTCAGGTCTACGAGGCTGGCGAGCTGTCAGTTGCCGCCGTGGAGATAGCTCGCGGCCTCGCGATTGAGCTCGAATCGCACATTCAAATCGGGATCGGCGCCGACGATGCGCTCGCCGGGAACCTCAACGGTCGGGGAAGTTGCATAGGCCCTGTTGGCCCCTGCCCGACCTACGGCGCCGTAAGCGTTTTGCGCCTGCAAGTTCGGAGACACAGACGAACACCCGCAACCGGCGCCCGCGGCCACAATCACTGCAGCAACGGTCACCATCTTCTTGAACACCATGAGCCACCTTCCGCAACATTTTCGCCACAATTAAAGCCACGCAACTAAAGCGACGCGACCTACTAAACGCTTGATCAGACAAGAAATTGGCATGGCTGGCATCGGCGAACAACGGCAAACTCTTGTTCATAACTGTTTGCCCGGATGCTGTATCAAAATTGCCACACATATGATTGACAATAATACCATCTTAATCAATTACTTGTGGGAAGTTGCTTTGTTCAACTGTGGACTTGTGATTCAATTTGTGGCGCGATTCGGGCGCAAACATGCTTCAAGCCCCTACAGCAATCCGAGGCTGCGCAGCTCGCGGCGCAAATCTTCCGGCATGTCGCGCGCGCCCGGTGCGGCGCGATCAAGGTCGCGCGGGGCATCCTTCGGGGTGAGGTAGCGCCATCCCTGGAACGCCCGATAAGGCCGCGGCTCGACCGGCACCGGCTTGCAGTCGAGCACGATGTGACAGCGACCGATGCCTTCCTTATCGACGAACGGGCGAATGTCGAGAATCCGTTCCCGGCACATGATCTGCCCGCGGATCACCCAATAGAGGGAGCCGCCGTCGATGATCTCGGCTGCCCGCTTCGGCACCATGCGCGTGGTATGGTTGCGCTCGCGCCGGCGTGCGCCGCCCTTTCCGCCCGCGCGCCGCGCCTTGAGCCTCTCCTTGATCCAGTCCTCAAGGTCGCGGACCGAGTCACAGCCAACGCAAAGCTTGATGAGATGCAGCACGTCAGATCAACCGTTCCGGAATGTTTGGGGTCGAGATCAAGCCTTTAAACCGTCCGCCTCAATGCGGGCCAGGGCGGCGCCTTCGACGGCCTGCGTGCCCGCCGCGACGGTCACTTCCGTGACGATGCCGTCCATCGGTGCAGTCAAGCTGTGCTCCATCTTCATGGCTTCCAAAAGCGCGATTCGCGCGCCCTTCTTCACTCGCTGGCCCCGTTCGACAAAGATCGCAACGACCCTTCCGTTCATCGGTGCACGTACCACGCCGTCATCGCCCAGATGGCGAGCATCCGGACTGTCATGACGCTGAAGCGCGACGTGAAATTGGCGGCCGCCCGCGATAACGAATGCGCCGTCGGCCACCGCTACCACCCGGCCACGCGGCAACGCGCCCCCTTCCCTCCCCTTCCCGGCCTCCTCGGGAGGGGACAGCCCATCGACCGTGACCCGGGCCCCTCCCGGTCCCCAGGCGACGCTTGCTTGCCGCGCCCTGCCATCAACCAGGATATCGAGCAGGATCACGCGCGGAGGGCCAAGCGCAAAACCATCATCCGTTGACCACGGGTCATGCCATTCGGTGCCCGTCGAGAATTTTGGCGGCGATTCCACACCGGCAATCCGCGTGCGCTCGCGGTCGAGCAGAAACGTCACAGCCTGGGCAATCGCGTGAGCCTCCTCGCCCGGATCGACGTGTAAGAGTTCGCCGAGATGGCCGTCGATGAAACCGGTATCAAAACGCGCCGCACGAAACGCCGGGTGTTCGGCGAGCGCCGCGAGGAACGGCGTGTTGACTCGTGGGCCGGCGATCACGAACCCGCGCAGCGCTGCCGCAAGGCGGGTGAGCGCCTCGCTGCGCGTTGGCGCGCAGGCAACTACTTTCGCGATCATTGGATCATAATCGGGCGGCACGGCATCACCCGATGCGACCCCGGCATCGATCCTGATCCCCTCCCCGCTCGGCACTTCAAACGCGGTGATTCGGCCGGCCGACGGCAGGAAGCCGCGGGCCGGATCTTCCGCGTAGATTCTCGCCTCAGCCGCGTGGCCCGTCAACCGAACGGCCGATTGTGCCAAGGGCAGCGCTTCGCCGGCGGCTACCCGCAACTGCCATTCGACGAGATCAATACCGGTGATCGCCTCGGTGACCGGATGCTCGACCTGGAGGCGGGTGTTCATTTCCATGAACCAGAAGCCACCCGACCGCAGTCCCGCGGAGCCATCGGCGATGAACTCTACGGTGCCGGCCCCCACGTAGCCGACCGCGCGTGCGGCCGCGGCTGCGGCTGCTCCCATCTCGGCGCGCAAGGCAGGCGTCATGCCGGGCGCCGGCGCTTCCTCGATCACCTTTTGGTGGCGACGTTGCAGCGAACAGTCGCGCTCGTGCAGGTGCACCACGTTGCCCTTGTGGTCCGCAAAGACCTGAATCTCGATGTGGCGTGGCGCTTCTATCCATTTCTCGATCAGCACCCGCGCATCGCCGAACGCCGCCATCGCTTCACGTTGAGCCGCTGCGAGCCCCTCCTCGAACTCCGCATGCTTGTCGACCCGGCGCATGCCGCGACCGCCGCCCCCGGCCACTGCCTTGATGACAACCGGATAGCCGATCTCATAGGCCTTGCGCTTGAGGAACGCCGCCGTCTGCTGACCGCCATGATAGCCCGGGACCACCGGTACTCCGGCCCGCTCCATCAGCGATTTCGCCTGATCCTTGAGCCCCATGGCGCGGATAGCTGCCGGCGGTGGGCCGACGAACACGACTCCGGCCTTGGCACAGGCTTCGGCAAATTCGGCATTCTCGGAAAGAAAACCATAGCCCGGATGGACGCATTGCGCGCCAGTGCGGTGGGCGGCTTCAATCAGCCTGTCTATCGCCAGATAGCTTTCCCTCGCCGGCGCCGGACCGATCAGGACCGCCTCGTCACACACCCGGGTGTGGAGCGCACCGGCGTCCGCCTCCGAATAGACCGCGATTGTGCGCAAGCCGAGCCGCGCCGCCGTCCGCGCGATACGAACCGCGATCTCGCCACGGTTAGCGATCAGGACCGAGGAGAACATGGACATGCGATATCATCCGGGCGACGAAGAATACACGTCACCGGACGTTTTCCACCGGGGTGGGAACGGCAGTAGCCCAGGTTAGGCGCGAGCGAAACCTGGGAGCGGCGTTGCCACATTGATGGACAGCCCCGGATTTCGCTTTCCGGTCAATCCGGGCTAGGACCTACGATTAAGCCTATTGCGATAGCGCTGAGCCGGACGGACGCGTCACAGCCCCATCGGTCGAGGTATCTCCGTTTGCAACCGGCGGTGCGGGTTGCTGACCGTTCGGACGCGACGCGGCGGCCGCGGCCGGCGGACGTCCTTGCGGCGGGCGCCGCGGCGGCACCGGAGTAGCCGCGGGCCGGGGATTACCGTCGCCAGGCGGCACCGACGATTGTGCGTTGGATGGTCCGTTGGATGGTGTCGCGTTCCGCGCGGCCGACGTCTCCGGTACCATGATATTGATCGGTGGAATCGACTGCGACGACGGAGGGTCATAATGCGACGAGACCATCGCGGGCGTAGATCCGGTGTGCGGTAAGTCCGCTGCTCCATCTGCCCGCGTCGCGCGGTTCCACACTGCGGCAAACTTTGTCACCTGCTCGTCGAACGTATGATCGCGCAAGTTTGCCTGCACCCTGCTGCTGTCACGAAACCAAGCCAAGGCATCGCACTTCTCCGCCGTGCAACCGTAACGCGTGGTGAGCACGTGGGCGACGATACCGAATCTGTCGAGTTCAAGAGCCGTAAGGAGCGGCGCGAGTTCCGAGCCAAGGGCCGGTTCGACTCGCGCCTGATTGCTGCCGTCGACCAGCAGAGCCAACTTCGCGGTGATGTAACTTACTGCGGCTGATACGGCCTCGGGACTGGCAAACAGGGATTTCTCGCACGCCACCTCGACGGTCTCGCCAGCAAGCTCATCCAGACACGACAACGCCGATCCGGGCGCGACCGCGCGTGCCAATAACGCCGCCGAATGCTCGTCAAAGAGCCGCCGTGCGGTGGCGTGCTCCTCTTGCTCCGTGCGCTGCATATAGAACCATCCGGCGGAAACCGCGAACACCACAAGCGCGACACGGAACAGGCTGCTGATCATCGTCGCGGCTCCTACCCGGCCGATGGCGAGCACGAGTAGCACCAGAACAATTGCCGAGGCCGCTCCGGCCGCCCAAATCGGAACGGTCAACGTTCCCATCGCCGCATCAACTTCCAGCATTTTTCGGCCTCGCGTTTTACCCCTCCACGCCCCAAATGACCTCGACTCGGCGGGAATGAACCAATATGCCGTGGCCGCACGATGACGGCTACGAACGACAGATGCATAACATTGGGGCGGCACAGCTTCCGGGACCCATCGGCGCAGGTGGAGCCTTGCTCCATTGACCGATTTGGCGGCTGCATGTGAATTCGCTAGTTTGAGCCCCGCTCACTCCAACACCGATCGAAAAACACACATGAACGATCAAAGTTCCGGGAATGTCCCGCTATCCGGCGGGCCCGTTGACCCCGCCGAAATCGACGATCTCGTCGCAGCAAACCGCATACTCGCCGACCAAGGCGTTTTGGACGGCTATGGCCATGTAAGCATACGCCACAGCGGCGCCGCGAATCGGTATTTTCTATCGCGCTCCAAATCCCCGGCGATCATCACGGCCGCGGACATCATGGAATACGATTTGGATTCCAACCCGGTCGATCAGCAAGGCCGGCTCATGTATATCGAGCGGTACATCCATGGCGAAATTTACAAATCACGCCCCGATGTCAATGCGGTTGTCCACAGTCATTCGCCGACCGTCATCCCGTTCAGCGTCACCAAAGTCAAGCTGCGGCCGATCTGCCACATGTCGGCATTTCTCAAGCAGGACGTTCCGAACTTCGAAATCCGCGAGTGCGACGGCATGACGGATTTGCTGGTGCGCAATGCCAAGCACGGTGCCGCACTCGCTCGGACTTTGGGCTCCAACAACGTGGCGCTGATGCGCGGGCACGGTAACGTCTGTGTTGGTCCCGACATTATGACGGCGGTCTACCGCGCGGTGTACACCGAGGTTAACGCCAGACTGCAGGCCCAGGCGATCGCCCTCGGCGGGCCCATAACTTTCCTGGAGCCGGAAGAATGCGAATTGATCACCGGCCGACGTGATACCAATTTCCAGCGGCCCTGGGCCATGTGGAAGAGCCGGATCAGCACCAGTTGAGACGCTTTCGACGAGCAATATCGTGGAGGTTACACGCGTGACTTCGAGATTCTCAGGTGCGCATCGCGCCGCGGTCTGCCTGGCGGCGCTCGTGGTCGTGAACGCTGCTGCGGCAGAGCCACTGATCAGCCAAGGCATCGGAACGTCGAGCTGTAGCCAACTCGCTGGCGATCTCAATCCGTCCGAGGGGCTGAGCAACCCGGTCAACCTCATGATGGTGGCTTGGGCGCAGGGTTATATCAGCGCCGCCAATATGGCCTTGCTGGAGGACGGCGGCCGGCACGTCGATATGAGCGCGCTCGATGACGCGAAAGTGCTGGCCTTGGTGCATGACTTCTGCAAGGCCAATCCGGACAAGAGGCCAGTCGCGGCAATTGACGAACTGATTCGCGAATCCGAGAAGGTCAAGACCAATTGGGAGCCCGGCACCGTCGAGTGGGATGAGTGAAGACCGCGAGGTTGATTGCCTAGGCCATCGCCATCACGGGCCGACGCACATAAGACGCACATTGGCGGGGTCGGCCGTTGCGTCATATGACGACGCATAAGCTCGACCTCTGTCAAGGAATCGCAGGTGCTTGTTGGGCCCGCGACCCCATCGAGATTTTTCGAATCAACCCGCATTCGCACCTCGCCTCGCGGGCGCGCGCTGTCCGCAGGAACTCGGAGCGGCAACACACGTTCGACTCTGAGCGGCAGCTTAGAGTTGAGGTGTTCCCAATGGCTACCAATCTTGTCTCATACGTGACGCAATTCCTGACGCCCGAGTTGATTGGGCGCATTGCCGCCGCGCTCGGGCTCAACCGGAGCGATGCGCAATCGGGGGTGAGTGCTGTAGTTCCGGCGCTGCTCTCAGCATTCAGCGGGGTTGCTGATAAACCCGGCGGCGCGCAGAATTTGGTGAACGCCATCAGGCAGCAATCCGGTGCGCTTGACAACTTTGCAGGCATGATCGGCGGCAGCAATCAATCGTCCCTGATAGAAAGAGGGTCGAGTCTGCTCACGTCGTTGCTTGGCAGCCATGATCAAACAGCGCTGGCCGGGGCGATCGCCAGGTTTGCGGGGATCGGACAAAACGCGGCGAGTTCGCTGCTTAGTATGCTGACGCCGGTGGTCATGGGCCTCATCGGCAGACAAATAGGAACGCGCAACCTCGACGCCGGCAGCCTCACCAGCCTGCTCGCATCGCAGAAGGAGCAGATCGCTCAGGCGATGCCGGCTGGCATGGGCCATTTGCTCGAAGGCGCCGGGCTCGATTCCGTGAGAGGAGCCGCGGCGTCGGCAGCAGCCCAGGCGAGCCGCGCGTCGACGGCGGCAACTGGACAGTTCGCGCAGCATACCTCTTCTGGGGCTCGTTCGGTGGGAACGGCCGGCGAACGCGCCGCAGGTGCCGCAACGTCTGGCATTCCGAGTTGGGCCTACTGGGTGCTTCCCCTGATCGTGCTTGCTGGCGTCCTCTGGTACCTGTTGGGCAAACCTGCCCAGCACGAGCTGGTAACCCGGGAACAGCCAGCCGCTCCGACCCACGGCATGGTGGTCGGCGGCGTCGACGTCGAGCGCGAGCTCCGCGACGGCCTCAGCGGCTTGCAGACGTCGCTTCAGAGCGTGACCGATGTCGCGTCCGCCACGGTAGCGCGTCCCAAAGTGGAGGCGGCCAGCACCCAGATCGACAAAGTCAGCGACTTGGTCGGACAGCTGACGCCGGATCAGCGCAAGATCGTTGGCGGGGTGGTCGCCTCCGCGATGCCCACAATCAACCAGCTTTCCGACAAAGCTCTTGAGGTCCCCGGCGTGAGCGAGGTGCTGAGGCCAATCATCGATCCCGTGAAGACGAAGCTCACGGCTCTCTCGGGGCAACCCGGCACAGTCGGTGCAGGACATTGATGGTCTTGGCTGACCGCCCCGCCTTTGTGCCCGGCGCGAACGCAGGAAGTGTCACACCAGCGCAATCACCCTGGCGAGGCCTCCGGTCGAATCCTTCACCTTCGAAGCGCCGACGACGAGCGTGGCACCCGCTTCCGGCACTTTGTCGAGGTTGGCGACATTTTCGAGCCCCCAGCGCCCCGACGGAAGCCACAATTGATGGGTCTTGAAGTCGCGCGATGGCCCGTTGTCGAGCGATAAGGTATCGACCGCGATCCCGGCGACCCGGCGCTCCCGCATGAGCCACGCGGCGGCGTCCGGAGCAAAGCCCGGGAAATGCAAGGTCCCATTCACATCACGGCCGATAAAGCGCGCCGGATCCGAGATCGCAAGTTCGCCCCACCCTGAATGCAATGCAACACAGCAGCCAGCCGGCAGTCGGCCATATTTGGCTTCCCATTTCGCCAGGTCATCGCGGGACAACTGGTAGTCGGGATCCTGCTCGGCCTGGTAGACCACATTGATCACAGCAAGCGGCACGACAAGCTGCTCCACCGCAAGCTTGTCGGCCGAAAGGCCGGACTCGGAGAAGTGGATGGGGGCATCGAGATGGGTGCCGGCATGTTCGACGAGGTGCCACCAGAACAGATTGAACCGGTCCCGTTTGAAATCAAACTCGCGCTGCATCTCGATACCGGGCTTACCCATGAAGGTCGGAAATTCGGCCGACATCGTGTGGGTGAGGTCCACCACTTTGCTGAAGCTCCTCGTTTCGGCGGCGCTTGCAGGCACTGCCGCGGCGGCAAATCCGGCCGCGGCCGCACCCGCGAAGAAGCCACGCCGACTCACGGCTGCCCGGACCTTTGCTTCACACCCGGCAACGCACATGTTCTCTCCGTTCCATCGCCACTTCAATGCATGCAATTGTGGTTGCCGAAGCGCGCGCTGGCAACGGGCGTGCTGACGCAGGCGTCGGAGCGCGGGCGTCCCGCCCGCTTTCCTTTCGACTCCTCCGAGCGCCCGACTGGACGGAAAGCGAAATCGGGGCCCGCGGCTCCGCCATTTCGCTTTCGCTCAATGCGGGCTCGGCGCGGCTTTATGGGAAGCTGGCGCACGGGATGCTCGCGCTCCAAGGGTTGCGCTCGCACGCGCGATGCGGTCATACAGCGTCATGCTGGTGATTGACGATGTTTCGCTGCGCGTGGCCGGCCGGCTGTTGATCGAGCAGGCGTCCGTGCAAATTCCGGACGGCGCCCGGGTCGGCCTGGTGGGCCGCAACGGCACCGGAAAATCCTCCCTGTTTCGCGCCATTGCTGGCGACATCGCGGTCGAACATGGCGGTTTCCAGCGCCCAACCCGCGCCACCATCGGTCGGCTGCCGCAAGAGGCCCCGGCTGGACCCGAGCGCCTGATCGACATCGTGCTGGCGGCGCATCACGAGCGTACGGCTCTGCTCCGCGAGGCCGAGACCGCGCACGATCCCCATCGCATCGCCGAGATCCAGTCGCGCCTCGCCGATATCGGCGCCCACGCGGCGCCAGCACGCGCCGCCGGCATTCTGTCGGGCCTCGGGTTTTCGCATGCCGACCAGGAACGTCCGTGCGCTGAATTTTCCGGCGGATGGCGCATGCGGGTCGCGCTTGCGGCGGTGCTGTTTGCCGAGCCGGACTTACTGCTGCTCGACGAGCCCACCAACTACCTGGACCTTGAAGGCACCTTGTGGCTTCAGGACCACCTCGCGCGCTATCCGCGCACCGTCATCATCATCAGCCATGACCGCGATCTGCTCGACAGCGCAGTCGATTCGATCCTGCACCTCGAGCGCGCCAAGCTCACCTTCTACCGCGGCAACTACACCTCGTTTGAGCGCCAGCGCAACGAGCGGCTTGCCCTCGATCTCGCCCTCGCCCGCAAGCAGGAGGCGCAACGCAAGCACCTCACCGCCTTCGTGGAGCGCTTTCGCGCCAAGGCCACCAAGGCGCGCCAGGCGCAATCGCGCCTCAAGCTGTTGGCCAAATTGCAGCCGATCGACGTGCGCATTGAGGAAGAGGCACGGACGATCGCGATCCCCTCGCCGGAAAAAACGCTGTCACCGCCGATCGTCGCGCTCGACGATATGACGGTCGGTTACGAGCCCGGCCGCCCGGTGCTGCGGCGGCTTACGCTGCGCATCGACCCCGACGATCGCATCGCGCTGCTCGGGCCGAATGGCAACGGGAAATCGACGCTGGCCAAGCTCCTGACCGGACGCCTTGCGCCGCTCACGGGCCGGATGACGCGCGCTGACAGGCTCAAGGTTGCATACTTCGCGCAGCATCAGCTTGACGAACTCAATCCCCTGGCGAGCGCGTACGACCACCTGCGCCGGCTGATGCCGGACGCGCCTGAAGCGAGGGTGCGCTCGCGCGCCGGTGCCATTGGGTTTCCTGGCGCCACGGCGGATACCAAGGTGGCGAACCTGTCGGGTGGCGAAAAAGCGCGCCTTCTCCTCGGCCTTGCGACCTTCGAAGCGCCGCATCTCGTGGTTCTGGACGAGCCCACCAATCATCTCGACATCGACGGCCGCGCTGCTCTGATCGAAGCCGTCAACGATTATTCGGGCGCCGTGATTCTGATCTCCCATGACCGCTTTCTGCTGGAGGCGTGCGCCGATCGCTTGTGGCTTGTCGCCGACGGCGAGGTCCATCCGTTCGAGGGCGATCTCGACGACTACCGCCGCCGCGTGCTGGGCGCCAGCCAAGGCGCGGCTTCGGAGCGCAACAGCTCAACCGAAGCGCGCGTTTCGCGTGCCGACCTGCGCCGCGCCGCAGCCGAGAAGCGCAGCGAATTGGCGCCGCTCAAGCGGCGCATCGAGGAATTCGACAAGTCGATTGCCAAGCTGACCAAAAAAATCGCCGAGATCGACGCGACCCTGGCCGACCCCAAGCTCTATGACCGCGATCCCGGCCGCGTCGCGATGCTCGGAAAGGAGCGCGCCGACGCCACAACCGCCCTCGCGGCGGCCGAGGACGAGTGGCTCGCGCTGAGCGCAGAATACGAAGACGCTATGGCGGCATCGTAGGGCCGGTCGCCCGTAGGGTGGGCGAAGGCGCGATCTTCGCGGGTGCAACTCGCTCAGTATCCAACGCGCCTTTGCCCACGCGGCCCGCCCTCACCGCCCCACCGCGTGGGCAAAGTCGCGAGAGGTCGTGCGCAAATCCATCAGCCGCATCAAGCGACTTTGCCCACCCTACTCAACCCGTCCGGAACATGCTCCAATGGCAGCTCCTCGATTCAAGGCAGCCGCGCCGCATGACCATCCAGCGCTTCCTCCATATCATCGACGGCATCAGCACATGGGTCGGGAAAGCCACGGCCTGGCTCATCCTGGTGTTGACGGCCGTCGTCTGCGTCGAGGTCTTCAAGCGCTACATCATCAACATGCCGACGGCATGGATTTTCGACCTCGACAACATGCTGTACGGCACGCTGTTCATGCTGTGCGGCGCCTATACGCTGTCGCAGGATGCCCATGTCCGCGGCGATTTCCTCTACAGTTCGATGAGCCCGCGCTTGCAGGCCGGCCTCGATCTCGCGCTCTACGTCTTGTTCTTTCTTCCCGGCATTTCGGCGCTTGTCTACGCGGGCTGGGACTATGCGGGTACGTCGTGGCGGATCGGGGAACACTCGAACGTGACGGCCGACGGACCGCCGGTCTACCACTTCAAGACGATCATTCCGATTGCCGGAGTGCTGGTCATGCTGCAGGGGGTGGCTGAGATCGTGCGGTCGATCGTGTGTCTGAGGACCGGAGAATGGCCAAGCCGGCTCGCCGACGTGGAAGAGATCGACGTCATCGAGGAGCAACTCGCGCACAGCGAATATGTCGATGAGGAGTCGCGCAAAATCGCGATCGAGCACGCCAAGGACATCGACGAAGCCGCCAAGCGGCGCGGCATCGGGGGAGATGCAATCCGATGATAAGCGATCCGGCTCTCGGACTGACGATGCTGGCGCTCATCGTCGTCGTCATCATGATGGGCTTCCCGACCGCCTTCACGCTGATGGGGCTCGGCATGATGTTCGGCTTCATCGCGCTCTACGATCCGACCCAACCGTGGTTTCAGAACCACGTCTTCGATCTGATGGTCCAGCGCACCTACGGCGCCATGACCAATGATGTGCTGATCTCCATCCCGCTATTCGTACTGATGGGTTACGTGATGGAGCGCGGCGCGCTTGTGGACAAGATGTTCTACTCGATCCAGCTGGCGTTTCGGCGGGTGCCCGCCTCGCTCGCCGTCGCCACGCTGATCGTGTGCACATTTTGGGGCATCGCGTCGGGCCTCGTCGGCGCCGTGGTGGTCCTGATGGGGGTGATCGCGTTCAATCCGATGCTCAAGGCGGGCTACGATGTCCGCCTGGCATCCGGCGTGATCACCGCGGGCGGCACGCTCGGCATCCTGATCCCGCCATCGGTGATGATCATCGTGTATGCGGCGGTGGCCGGGCAGTCGGTCGTCAAGCTCTACGCTGCCGCGATGTTCCCGGGGTTCTTCCTGTCGTTTCTTTATCTTGTCTACATCGTCGGCTGGGCGCTCATCAATCCAAAGATCGCCCCGAAGCTGCCGGACAGCGAGATCCGCGTGCCTGTGCCGGCCTGGATCATCGACTTGCAGAAAGCCTATTCGCGCAAGCTGCTGCCGGCGCTGTTCGCAGCCGTGACGGCTCCCGCGCGAGCGCTCCGCATCGATGCCGACGGCGTGCGCGTGACCTATGCGATGCTGGTCAGGAATTTCGCATTCGCGCTGGTCCCCTTGGCGCTCACCGTGGGGACGCTCTATGCCACCTGGTGGTATGTGGTCATTCATCAGCAGCCGGACGTGGCGCAGTCAGCCGCGGTGTCGTCGCGGTCGCTGGGAACCGCTCAGGCAACGCCGAAGGTCGCCGAACCCGCCGACGACACGCCGCAGGAACTCGGCGGTGCCGCGCGGGAATCCGACGGCGACGTGAAAGACGCCGAGCCCGAAGGCTTGCAGCAGATGGGCAATCCGGAATTGCTGAAAGACATTCGGGCGGCGCCTGCGGAATTGGGGCCGCCGCCGGCGTTCTACACGTATTTCTGGATCACCGCCGCGATCCTGATGGCGATATTGCTCGCTTATTATTGGGCCATGGAGGCCGAGCAGTTCGAGGTTCTGCGGCTCCTGATCTCCTCCGTGATGCCGCTCGGCATCCTCACCGTGGTGGTGCTCGCCGTCATCCTGTTCGGCATCACGACGGCGACCGAATCGGCCGCGGTCGGCGCCGCCGGCTCATTCCTCCTCGCCGTCCAGGCGAAGACGCTCGACTGGAAGCGCACCAAGGAAGCCGTGTTCCTGACGGCCAAGACCACCGCGATGGTGTGCTGGCTGTTCGTCGGCTCGGCGCTGTTCTCAGCCGTGTTTGCGATCCTCGGCGGCCAGGCACTGCTCGAACAATGGGTGTTGTCGCTGCAGATGACGCCGATTCAGTTCATGATCTTGTCCCAGGCGATCATCTTTCTGCTCGGCTGGCCATTGGAATGGACCGAGATCATCGTGATCTTTGTGCCGATCTTCCTGCCGATGCTCAAGCACTTCGACATCGACCCGATCCTGTGGGGCACGCTCGTTTTCGTTAACCTGCAGGCGGCGTTCCTGTCACCGCCGGTCGCCATGTCGGCATTCTATCTCAAGGGCGTGTCGCCCTCCCACGTCACCCTCAACCAGATCTTCGCCGGCATGATGCCCTACATGCTGGTGGTGATCCTGTGCATGGTGATCATGTATCTGTGGCCCGGCATGACACTGTGGCTGCCCAATTATCTCTATGGGAGTTGAGACCGGCCGGGCGGCACGCAAGATCGAGGGATTTGCATCCAATCTGTTTCGAAATGCTCACATATTGCCGTGCCCGCGCTTGATGGTCTGGCGGATCGCGGGTGCCGTGACCTTGTCGGAGATCTGGATGTTCCACATTTCGGTTTCGCCCTGCGCGGCGAAGTCGGCGAACAGCTTCGGGATTACCGACACATCGCGTATCTCATGGCCGCGCAGGCCAAAGCCGCGAGCGATGTTTTCCAATGCCGGCCGGCCGAACACGGCCAATCCGTCGTCGAGGCCGTCGGCGCGGAGCTTGTGAAACTCCGAGCCGTATCCGCCATCATTCATCGCGCAGATCAGGATGCGAAATCCCTGACGCTTGATCGTCTCGAGTTCCTGGACATGGAAAAAGAGCCCGCCGTCGCCTTCGAAGAGCACGATCTTGCCTTCGTGGCCCTGCCAGCGCGCAGCGGCAACCCCAAGTGCATACGACAGACCGTTGCCGACCGCGCCGAATTCACGGATCGTGGTATAGCGCTCTGCCGGCCTGCCGCGCATCTGCGTGTTGAAATAGGCCTGATGGCCGCCGCCCACGACGATATCCCAGTCTTTTGGAATCACCGCGTCGATTGCCCGGATCACCTCGCGCGGATCCAGCAGCCCAGGCGCAATCTCGAATGGCATCGAGTCCGGCAGCTCGGTTGCGATGCGATGCGCGAGTTCTTTCGAGCGAATCGCTGCTGCCGTCGGTTTGCCAACGCCCAACATCTTGTCGAGGCCGGCATGGATGGTCTCGACGCCGACGAGGGCATCTGATCTGACGTAGATGTCGGCCGCCTTCTGCCCATCGCGCAAGCCGCGTGGCGCATCGTCCACTTGGATCTTGCAGGCCTTCGCAAAGTAGTGCCCGCCTCCGACGTAGTAGGAAAGGCTCGTGCCGACCGCGAGCACGACGTCTGCGGACTCGTACATCTCCCTGCCCAGCGACGTAAAATAGCTCCCGGTGGTGCCGAGCCCGAACGGATGGTCATCGAAAATACCGCGCACCGGCAGCGTGTTGGAGAGCAGCGCACCGCAGCGGTCGGCAAGCTTGATCACCGCATCCCGTGCGCCGGCGCGCAGCACGCCCCGGCCACCCAGGATGATCGGGCGCTTTGCTGCGGCCAGCCGCTCGACGGCCTCAACCACGATCTCGGGATCGGGGTGCATGCGCCCGACCTTGGGCTGGTACATCGCCGAGGTCTCGTAGGGCTGGTTGGCCATGTGCTCGACCTTCTGCAGGTCGTAGGGAATGCCCAGCACCACCGGACGCCGCTCGTATTTGGCGATATGGAAGGCCTCGCGCACGTAGTCCATCATGCGCGGCATGCTATGCGCTGCGATGTAATGCGCCCCGGTCGCCGTCACCAGGGGCGCCTGGTCGATGTACTGGTTGTAGAACTTGGCGTTGATGGGCGACTCGCCGGCGAACACGACCAGCGGCAGGCGAGCGCGAACCGCGGCGGGCAGCGCCGTCATTACCTGGGTCAGGCCAGGGCCGCACGTGACGGAGGCGACGGCGAGCTTGCCGGTGGCGACGTTGTAGGCAGTGGCCGCTGCTACGGTGGAGTGCTCGTGCCTGACGTGGACGGTATGAACGCCCGGCAGTTTGGCAAACGCAATGGACCAGTGCATGTTGCCGTCGCCCATGAGGACGAACTGCGTGTCGACTCCTTCTGCAAGGAACGCTTCTGCGAGGGCTTCGTAGAGTTTAGGCATGGGCGCGGTACAACTTGGATAATGAGACGAACTGGTACCCAACAAGCATGCCCGGCGACGCCCAGTCAATTCAATTGAAGCCGGCGAGAGCGGCAGAGTTCTCCGTCATTGCGAATGCGCCAATCACCTCAAGGTGCAGAATGCCAGCCATACCCGCCAATACGAACGAGGGCGTGTAACTCAGCGACAAATCGAAGAGCACACCACCCACATAGCCGCCGGACGCCATTCCGGCCCACGCGACCATCATCACGGCACCGATTGCCCTGCCAAAAACGGCTCGTGGGCACGGCCTGACGCCGCAAAGCGACAAGCACGTCATGTTGCCAGCGAAACCGAATCCGAAAAGTGCGGACAGCTCCATAAACGACAGGCTGTTCTCCCGGGCGCCGGAAAATGCCAGCACGCAACCAGTCTGATTCTCCTACGCTGCGAGGGAAGGCGATCTAACAAAGCCTGCGACATAGCTCGCTTCTGCCTTCATGACGGCATGCAACTGCACGTGCAGCTCCTTTAGTGTGTCGAGGCTCCACGAGAACGACGCGATGGCGTCCGTGATGCGCAGGAACGGCAGGGAAACGGCGTCACGCTCGTGCTGATACTCCTCGAGCGCCTGCGTGCTGCCAGTTGCAACAGCGCGCGACAACAGCTCCGCGTCGCGAAACGCGTCAGTGATTCCGTGCGCCGTCAGAGGATCCTTAAAATAGCCCGCGTCGCCCACGAGGGCCCAACCCGGTCCTTGGCAGTGGCGCAGATAGCCCCGCGCTCCACCGAAACCGCGTAAGCGGCCACTCAGCTTCCCGCGCTCCACGTCGGCACGCAGCCTAGGGCAGCTCGCCTCCAGAGTCTGGAGAAAGCCGCGCATGACATCGCCTCGAAATGTCGCCGAGAACAGCTGAGCCGGAACCGCGGCAAAAATGCAGTGGCCGGCATTTGTCGGGATCACACCTGCTGCGCAACTCTCGCCAAAATGCCAGTGCGACCCGTCCCGGTCGAGGTTCTCGTAATATCCAAAGACCACGCCTGAGGCGTTAGCGCCCTCGACGTAGGTTCTCGCGTTGACAAGCTCGGCAACGGTGGAATGCCGTCCGTCGGCGCCGATGACGATTCCTGCACGGATGGTCGTGCGTGAGCCGCTTGCGTCCATCAGCACGACACCCGCCACTGAGCCGTCCGACGCAAATTGCAACTCCGAAAGCAGAACGCCGTGCCGAACTTCAGCGCCGGCTTTGCGGACGGCATCGACCAGCAGACGGTCGAGCACCGTGCGCCGAGGCGCAAAGAGGCATTCGACACCATGCTCGCGCTTGATGGCCACCCGGATCGCCTCGCTGCCGTAATGGAACGTAGTCGATCGGATTGCGGGAGTACCCGCCGCTGCAATTTCCGGCATGAGCCCCCAGCGATTAAGCTGCACGACAGCGCCCCTCATCAGGGCGTGCGTCGATATCGTGTCGGAGCCGTAGGCTTGTCGATCGACCACCAACACCTTTGCCCCGGACCTCGCCAAGAGGAGGGCCGTGGCGGCGCCAGCACAGCGCGCGCCGATGATCACCGCGTCGTAGCGCGACTCGAAGCCGTGGAGTGTGTCCATTATGTGATTTCTCAAGCGGCCGTGCGAGCGAGGCCGAGACCCAGATGGGCGGCGAGGTCGGCTGCATCATCGCCAGCCCCGTCGATGAAGGACGATTTGCGTCGGCGCATAAACGGCAGGCCCAGGACGTACATTCCCGGCGCTGCTACAACGCCTCCGTTATGCCGGATGCGCCCTTTGCGATCGAGCACGGGTACGTCGAGCCAGGAGTAGTCGGGCCGATATCCCGTCGCCCAGATCACTGTCCTAATCCTGCTGTCGTGCAGGTCCATGCTGAGCCTCGCCTCCGGCTCGACATCTGTGGGCTCGTAGCGATGGGGCGCGGGAAACCGATCCGTAAAACCGTTGGCGTTGACCCAACCATCGATGCTGGCAAGGAGGCGGTTCATCTTCAGATCGGCCAGTGCACAATAGTTGGCGAGCGATCCCGAGAATTGCGCCTTGCCGTCTCGCAGGCCAACGAGGCGACCCACGAGCTCGACGCCCGCCTTGCGCAGGCTGTTGAGATCGACAGTCACTCGTTCCGGCGTGCCGACGAGCTGGAGGGAGGGTAGGCGCCGCGCCCTTTCGATGTCTTCAACGTCCTCGTAGCGAACGTCCATGGCGCCGATGGCGTCCATCCACCATTGTATGTCCCGCCCGCGGTAGGTACGGGGCATGCGGATGTGCTCGCCGACGGAAAGCAGCACACGGCGTCCGGAAGCATGGATCTCGCGGGCAAGCTGAATGCCGCTCGCCGAGGCGCCGACGATCATCACGCCGCCATCCGGCAGGAGACCGGGGTTCCTATATTGCAGCGGCGTGAGGCTCGTCACCCCATGTGGCAGACCGGCACTCAGCGATGGAACGCTGGCGATGTTGCAGGCCCCGCTCGCGATCACCAGCTTACGGCACCGCCATGGCCCCTGACTGGTCGCGACCTCGTAGCCTCCATCCTGCTGGCTCACTCGCATCACGCGCGTTCCGGTCACGATTGGAGCGAGCGAAAGCTCGGCATACCGCTGCAGGAAGCGGAAGACTTCCGGCATCGTCATGAAGCCGTCTGGATCATCGCCGGTGTAGGCGTAGCCCGGCAGACGGCTTTGCCAATTCGGCGTCAGAAGGCGAAGCGAGTCCCACCGCTCCGTCCGCCATGAGTTAGCCACCTCGCCGCGCTCGAGGACCACGTGGTCGATCGAGCGGGTGGTCAGATGCCTGCTCATGGCCAGTCCGGATTGGCCGGCACCGATGATGATGGTGGTCGCGAACCTCACGACACTCGCTCCTTGATGCAGCCGCTGCCGTCAGTTGACGGTGACGAAGACGTTCGTCGGGTTGGTGATGATGTCGAATACGGCCGACCGCTTCTGTGATTGGGCGACCAGCGCCTTGATGTCGTCCTCGCTCGCATCGGCACGAATGTCGAAATGAACGCGGATGGCGCCGAAGCCATTGCGCACGTCGTCGTCGATGCCGAGGATGCCCTGAATGTCCATGTCGGCCTCGAGCGAGGCCTTGACCGAATGGAGCTGTATGCCGCGCCGCTGAGCGACCGCGGCAACGCCCGCCGTGAGGCAGCTCGCAAGGCCGGAGAGGACGAGTTCGACCGGAGTCGGAGCATTGTCCTCAGATGCAAAGAGTTGCGGGTGGTCTGCCTCGACCGTGAACGTCTTGTTGCGGGACTGCTCAGCTCCGAGCCCGAAGAA
>Ga0209060_10002135_pt1 | contig 19110 bp, 17 predicted proteins | sample Coa_R1_8_FD_187155 | JGI IMG/M metagenome (GOLD analysis project Ga0209060, IMG submission 187155) | Surface soil microbial communities from Centralia Pennsylvania, which are recovering from an underground coalmine fire - Coalmine... | ecosystem: Environmental > Terrestrial > Soil >...
TGAGCATCTGCACCGCAGCCGTGCCATTCGCCGGCTTGGCGGCCCCGGCGTTGGCAGTCGAAAACGCCAGGAAGATGTCTCCCGAGCTGTTCCCCGCAGCAGCCCCGGTCCGGGCAACCCCCAGGGCGGCCCGCCGTGCGATCCGCTTGAGCTGGTGAGAGAGCAGCGGTGCATCCGTAGCGATCAGGATGATGATCGACCCACGCTCGTCCTGGGGCGTGGAAAGCATCCCCACGGTCGCGGGCATCTGGTCGGCAATCTCGTGGCCCACGGGAACGCCGGCGATCTGGAGCTGCTGCCGGCTGCCGTGGTTGGCCTGCACGAGCACTCCCACGGTATAGCCCCCGAGTTTTTCCGGCAAGGTCCGCGAGGCAGTTCCGGTGCCCCCCTTGAACCCGTAGCAGATCATCCCCGTCCCCCCGCCCACATTTCCCTCAGCGATGGGCCCGGTCTGCGCATTGTCCAGCGCTTCCCAGACATGGCGTTCCTTGACGTGGAACCCGTTACTGTCATTGAGGAAGCCATCCCAGGTCTCGGCGACCACCGGGAGGGCCCAGGGTTGAAAGAGCTGCTGGTGCTTGACCTGCCAGGCCACGACCGCATCCCGGACGACGCCCACACTGTGAGTGTTGGTGATCAGGACCGGTCCCTCCAAGAACCCGGATTCTTCGACCCAGGTTGTCCCGGTCATTTCGCCGTTGCCGTTGAGCGCAAACCAACCGGCGAACACCGGATCGTGCGATTGTTTGCCGCGCGGCAGGATAGCCGTCACGCCGGTCCGAACCGGACCCGTCCCGACCTGGAGTTTTCCTTCGCCAGCGATGAGCGTGGTGTAGCCAACTTCGACACCCTTGACATCGGTGATGGCGTTGAGTGGCCCGGGTGTCCCCTCAAAGGGAATGCCGAGATCGCGGGCCCGCGGTTTGGCTTGCCCCGGTTTGGGGTTGTCCGCAGCAACCAACGGGCCAGCCTCTAACGTGGAGAGCAGGATCAAAAGCAACACCAGGGCCAAGGAAACGATCGGACCACACAGCGGGGATAGACGCATCACAGCAATCTCCTTGATCCGAGCTGGCTTGTCTTCACCATTTCCTCACGAAGGCTGCGGGCTATTATAATGAGTGCCAGCGTAATGCTGCGGCTTGCGCGGCGAGCACCTGAAGGAAGATGCCGGATTCGGCTGCACACGAGCCGGAAGGAATTCGCCAACGGGCAAACGCAAAAGGTCAAAGACCGTTCCCCTCACACCGCCACCGGCCAACGCGAGCCGTCGACCAGAGGTGCTGCGCCGAATTCTGTTGGCCCTCATCACCGCGCTGATTGTCGCTCGGCCGGTGGTGCTGGGTGAAGATCCCGGTCTACTCAATCGACTCACCAGCGCCTGGAGCCTCCTGTTTGCCTTGCTTTGGTTCGCGGCCGCGGTGGGCTGGGCCGCCTGGCGGGCGTGGTCCGGACAGACAAGCTGGCGGGGAAGTGCGGTTGAGGCAGGGCTCCTGGTCCTGGCTGCCCTGATGTGGGGCAGTGTCGTCGGGGCCGCCCAGTACAAGCATCCGGCCGTCTTGGTCGCCTCAGAATGGGTTGCGGTGCTGGTGGCCTTTTGCCTGGTGCGACAGCTCGCCCGGACACCCGGCGACAACCAGGGTTTGCTCGCAGCAATCCTGGCCAGCGGCGTCAGCATCTCGGCCTTTGCGATTTATCAGTACACGATTGAGTTTCCGGAGCTGCGCCGAACCTATGGCGGGGATCTCGGCGCCCTTCTCGAAGCGATGGCGGCACAAAACCTGGTCGCCAATCCGCGTCTCCTTCAGCAGCGGCTCTTTGAAAACAATGTATTTGCCACCTATGCGCATCCCAACTCCTTGGCTGGTTATCTCGCTCTCCTGTTCCCCCTCGCCATCGCCTGGACCGCCGCCGCAAGACGCAACCGACCAAACGAACCGCGGAAGCCGGTCCCGTTTTTCCTTGCCGGGGCCTGCACGCTCGTGGTCGGACTCGCCCTTTGGCTGACCCACAGCCGGGGCGCTATTCTGGGCACGCTCCTTGTGGCAACCGTGATCCTGGCAGCCTTTAGCCGGACGTTTCTCACCGTGCACAAGGCGGCCTGCCTGGCGGGCCTGATGCTCCTGTTGGTGTTCGCCGTGGGCATTTCCCGAACGGAGTGGGCGACGAGCGGCCTGGCGAAATTCTGGGACTCCTCGGCAAAACGCAATGACTACTGGATTGCGACCTGGGCCATGATTCGTCATCATCCCTGGCTGGGAGTTGGTCCAGGGAATTTTGGCCGGCTCTACCCGAGCTACATGCTGCCGCGGGCCTTCGAACAGATCAAGGACCCGCACAATTTCGTTCTGGAAATCTGGGCGACCGCGGGCGTGTTCGCTCTCATTGCCTTACTGATCACGCTGGGCAGTTTTTTCCGGCGAACCTGGCCGGTGCTGCGCAGCCTCGGCTCCGTAAGCGGCACCGAGCTGGGCGGGGCTCCCCGCGGCGGCCCGTGGATACGCTGGGAATTCTGTGTAGGCGGCATGGTTGGCCTGGTCCTGGGTTTCGTGCTCCGGGCTCTGGGCCAATCCCCCGATGAGATTTTGCTCGAAGGCGTCTACTCCGCCGGCCGTTCGCTCATCTGGTTCGCGGCCTTTGCGTTGTTCGATCGGATCCCCTGGACTGGAAATTCTCGGCCGCTCGCCCTGGCTGCGGGCGTGGCCGCATTGCTGCTCAACCTGCTGGTCTCCGGCGGCATCGCGATGCCGAGCGTGGCCCAGCCCTTGTGGGTCATGGCTGCCTTGGTCCTCAATTCCCTCGATTCTCCTTCTCCTATGACCGGACGTGCTGGCTGGTTGCCGCGGATGCTTCCTCTTCCTCTGTTAGGTGGAATGGGACTGGCGTATTTCCTGCTCTTGTTCGTTCCGGTGGTCAGCTGTGGCACGGCTCTCTCCGCGGCGCGGCATTATTACCCGGTCTGGCAGATTGAGGTTTTGCCCCGCTGGCGTGGCCTGATAAATGAGGAAACCTGCTCCGTCGCCCGTGTATTCGCTGGCTGCACCGCCGGGCCCTTGCATCCGCTGCCGACGCTCAGCCAATCCATACGGGCACACGCCAAACTCCAGCGAGAAAAAGCCGAGATGAACTTTGCGGCCGACCGGTTCTTGAAGACGAGGATCCTCGAGCCGCTGCACCGCGCCGTCGAGGCGGATCCCGTCAACTCCACCGCCTGGCTCGAGTTGGCGGAGTGGTATGGAGAAGAATTCAAGATCAGCCCCGCACCGGAACTAGCGATCGCCCACGCCCTCCACTGTGCGCAACAGGCCGAGCTTGTCGATCCTGATAACAAGGATCCCCACCTGTTCACGTACAACCTGCATGTCCAGATCGCCCACCGCTTTCCTCAGCGCGAAAAAGAGGAGTACGGGCAAGCGGCAACCGCGATGCGCGCCGCCGTGGAGCGCGATCTCACGAATTCCCGGCTCCGGTACCAGCTCGCAGAAGCACTCTTCAGCGCAGACCTTTCGGTCGATGGACGCCGGCATGCGAAGGCGGCCCTGGAACTGGACGAGCAATCGACCAAACCGGAACGGGAACTTACGGCCACCCAGCGCGAACAAATCCGTACGTGGCTCAATCCCTGAGCCGACGGAAGTGTCCACTCCCAATGCTTCCCCTCGCCTGACGAAACCGGTTCCGAAACCGCTTCTCGGGCCTGCCGGAACCTCATCCGTTTCAGACGTTTAGGTATAATAACGGTTGATAACCACACCGATAGTGACGGAAAATACCAGAAAATTAGCAAGAAATGCTTGACTGGTATATGTACTTATATACACTATACGGTAGAGAAGTGAAAAGGGCTGGAATCGCTTGAATCGTCTTGAATCACCGACTGAGAACGGAGCAGGCAACATGGAAAGCTGGCGGAAAGTCTGGCGGGAAGGACTGGAAAGTCAAATCTCCACGAGCGGGCTTTTGGCGCTGCGGCGGGCATTGCTGAATGATGATGCCCGGCTCCTGCAAGGGGCGACGACCTCGCCGCCGCCCCTTCAGTGCGTGCAGGATTGGCCGGTCGAGGCCGCATGCGGTTTGGGCTACTGTGGCTGGCAGGGAGACGGCTTGGCCACGGTTGGCGAAGTCGAAGAGTTCTTCGCCAATGTTTGTTTTGAAGCAGATCAACGGCTGGGTGAGCCGGCTGCTTGCCGTTGGTTCCTTAACTGGTTTGATGAGACCCCCCGTGAAGAAATGCGCCAGCAACTCCTCCCCGAGATCAATCGATCGCTGGCCCACCGGTTGGCGAAGGATGGCACGATCTCGGCTCAAGATACCGACGATACGGAGGCCGCCTGAGCGGTCTTTTCCCTTTCGCCCTTGGCATTGGCTACGGAGATTGGTCATGGGCTGTCGTCATTGCGGCCGAAAAGCGGCCGGTCGACCACGGGGATTGTGCTGGACCTGTTACCAAACGTTGGCCATCCGCGAGCGCTATTCACCAGTGAGTAAGTTCGGCCGCCGCGGCGTCCTGGACTTTTGCGGGTTGGGCAAGTTGCCTACCCGACCCACGCCGGCGTTGCCCGGTTCGCCGGAAAAAGTCGCGGTGCTCGAGCAGCGCGCCAGCCGCCGGGAATCGCTTTGGCATCCGCATGATGCTGCCTTTGGCCCTGAGAGGTTCAGCCAGCCTCAGCTTTCATCTGCCTGAGCCTGCCGCGGGTTCTTCCGACGCGGCCTACGGAGCCGTTTGCTTATCGGAACCGGCTCCTTCCGGGCCTGATTCGCGCTCCAGCAATGCGGCGATCAGCTCACCCAGCCCTTCACAGAGTTCGCGGACTGCCAATTTGGGATCGGTGCGGAATTGGGCGGACCGCACCAGGCGTTGGGCCAAGGCCAGCTTACCGGCATAGGTTGTGGGTCTGGGAATATCTGCCATATGCGTGGCTCCTCGGAGAGTCTCGGACGCGGTGGGCTTGGAAGCGACGGCCCCATGTCCAGAAGTAACACGAAGCCGGCTTCTTAGCAACTCGCGCGGGGCAGGGCTCATTCTGCCAGCAGAGTTTAGCAATCCCGCAGAGCGACACGAGCGGCGTTGAAACCGCAGGCTCCGTGAACGCCTGCTCCGGGATGGGCCGAAGCCGAGCAGAGATAGAGTCCCGGCACGGGTGTCCGATAACGAAAGAACGGGAACGCAGGCCGGAAGAAGAGCTGCTGGTCGAGCTGGGCACTGCCGCCGCCCAGGTCGCCTCCGACCAGGTTTTCATCCATGCGCTCCAGATCGGCCGGAGAATGAATGGCCCGGGCCAGGATCCGGCTACGGAACCCGGGCGCCAGCCTCTCGACGCGCTGTTCGATCTGATCGGCAAAGGCTTCGCGGTATTTTTGCCAGCCTCCTTCCAGGTAGGAAGGAACGTGGGAGTACGCCCACAGTGTATGGCATCCCGGCGGTGCGCGGCTTGGGTCCAGCATGGACTGTTGGCCGATGACGAGGTAGGGATTGGAAGGGATCTCTCCACTTCGTACCTGACGGGTAAAAGCACGCAGGTCGGCCACGCTATCCCCGGCGTGGACGACGGCCGCCTCGCATGCCTCCGGCGACGACCACGGCACGGGTCCGGCCAAGGCCCAATCCATTTTGAAGGTTCCCCAGCCGTACCGGAAACGCCGCATCGATTGCCGTAGCCAGGAAGGTACATGTGCTGGCTGAAGCATCCGCAGGAAAAGAGCCGGAGCACCGACATCGGCCAGGATTGCGCGCTCGGCCGGGATTTCCTCTCCTCGGTCGGTTCGCACCGCCCTGGCCCGGCGACGGACGATGATTTCGACGACGCGGGCATTGAGCTGAACACGGCCGCCCGCTTCTTCCAGACGTCGGATGAGCGCTTGCGTAATGGCGCGGGCTCCGCCGCACGGCACGATGAAACCGGTGGAGGATGCCAGAAGTGCCAGGACAAGGCCGAGCCCGGCACCGGCCAAGTCGTCTGGGCCCAGGTCCACGTGCAGCGCCAGGCCGGGTATGACACGGCGTGCTGCCTCGGTGCGGAACCGTTGGCGTGAATAACCGGCGGGGCTGCGAACACCGGCCAAGGCAAGTCGCAGAAGCGGAATCGGCCCCAAGCGCCAAGCTGCCCCCAATCCGGGGAGCGGTGCCAGGAGGGCAGCAGCCAGTCGGTCTCCCATAGTTTGTTGCCAGCCGGCCAAGCTCCGCCATGCCGGGCCATCCTCCCCGAACGAAGCCATGCTCAATTCGAGATCTCGCGCGATCGTGGGACAGGTACCGTCTTGTGCGGGATGACTGCTTTCCCGGCGTGCCCGGCACCAGGTCAGCCCCGCGCCTGGCAGATCAAGGCTGCGAAAGGCTGGGCTGTACTCGACAAAGGGAAAGAATGCAGCCCCGACATCGTGCAGATAGCCGGGCAGTGTCATCTCCTCGGAATAGAGCGCTCCGCCGGGACGATGGTTGGCTTCCAGGACCAGGACCTTCCATCCCTGCCGTGCCAGCGTGGCCGCCGCCACGAGGCCATTGGGTCCCGCGCCGATCACGATAGCATCCGGCATGCGTGCCATCTCCGAATTCCCGCGCTGCCTTCAGTCCGGCCCATCCTAGGCCGGGCGAAAGAAGGAGTCAACGCCAGCGTCTCTCGTCTGGATTTCGCTTAGAATAGGCGGGGCCGAGTTCGATGCGCTGTTTGGAGTGCGGTGGCTCGACGCGGTCTTAAATCTCGGACTGCTGCCGCCATCCTCGATGGTAGCGACTCCAGGATGCGAGCCTGAACCGGACGAGAAGGAAGACGTGATGCTATCCCTTCGCTTGCGCGTCAGGCTCGTATGGCCTGTCGATTGTGTGGGTTTAAACAGACCGCGTGAACCGGACTCTGTGTAAGAAAGTGCCATTCTCATGACCGAAATCTACGTCAGCACCGATGTGGAAGCCGACGGCCCCATCCCGGGACCTCATTCAATGCTTGGCTTTGCCTCGGCAGCCTACCTGGCGGATAAGAAACTCGTCGGCGTGTTCGCTGTCAACCTGGAAACACTCCCCGGCGCTAAGCCCGATCCGGGCACGATGCATTGGTGGAGCCAGCATCCCCAGGCGTGGGCGGCGGTACGTTCCGACTTGCAAGAACCGGCCCAGGCGATGCGCCGCTATGTCGCCTGGCTCAAAGGACTTGCCGGCCGACCGGTGTTCGTCGGCTATCCTGCCAGTTACGATTTTCTGTTCGTCTACTGGTATCTCATCCGCTTCACCCAGGAAAGCCCATTCTCGTTCTCGGCGTTAGATATCAAGACGTACGCCATGGCCCTGCTCAAGACGGGATACCGGGAAGCAGTGAAGCGCAACATGCCCAGGCGCTGGTTCGATCCGCTGCCACATAGCCATGTGGCCCTGGATGATGCACTTGAGCAAGGAGCGTTATTTTGCAATATGCTCGCGGAAAACTACGCCAGCCCATCGACCATCGAGGATTAGCAAATTGCTTCAGTTGGCTGCCGTTTCGCCCCGCATCCAGCGCGGCAGGGCACGCGGCAATTCCTCCACGAACTTGCTCCGGGGCCATACTACATCGCAACCGGCTTCCTTGGCGGATCGCAGAGTCGCCGTATCGATATGCGAGCCATAAGCCACCACATAGGGCCGGGGCGTGCAGACTTTGCACAGGCGTTCCAGGAGCGCGCCGATGGACAGCTCTGGATGTGCTAAATCGACGATCACGCACCGGGGACACGGTTCCGCAATCAAGGCGTGCAGCGCTTCCAGAGAGCGGGCCGGCTTGATGCACAAGCCAAGGTCCCGAGCCGTCCCGGTGATGCGGCTGGTGAACATCAGGTCGTCGCACAGCAGCAAGCCGATGGGGGTTGCGGGTTGAGGCGGGGCAGACATCGCATGATTCCTCGCATTCGGTTCAGATGGCTTCCGGGCCGCGTTCGCCGGTGCGGATGCGGATGCAGTCCTCCAGCGGCAAGATAAAGATCTTGCCGTCGCCAATGCGCCCCTCGGGCCCGGTTCGACCGGCCTCCATAATCGCATTCACCGTCGGCTCGACAAAATCTTCGTTGACCGCAATCTGCAACTGGATTTTGCGCAGGAGATTGACGGTCAACTCATGGCCACGGTAGGTTTCCGAATGGCCTTTCTGCCGGCCGAATCCCTGGACATCGACAATGGTCAAGCGGAAGACTTCCACCTTGTTGAGTGCTTCCTTGACGGCTTCGAGTTTCGACGGCTGAATAATGGCAAGGATGAGTTTCATGGTCCGTAAGCAGCACCGGGGCTGAGAATGAAGACTTCCAATCCCGAAGGTTAGGACATACGCTCAGTATATGCCTTGCGGAACGGGCTGTGAACAAAGGCGGCTACTCCTCGCCGCGGCGGAGTCGGTACAGGGCGCAGCGGAATTGATCGTGTTCCTTGCCGAGGAGATAAACCCCGGCGTACTCACAGACGAAATCGTGATCCGGTGCCGTGGCCAGCAGTGCGGCAAACTGCTCACTGGCGTAAACGCAGCCCGGCGGGGTTTTCGGCTCGATGCGTGCGGCTCGGTTCACGTGAGTCCCAAAGAAATTCAGCCGGCCGATGAGCAGGTCCCATTGCGGGTAGACCGGTCCGGCATGCAACCCAATGCGAACTGTCGTGTCCGGCGGCAGCCCAACCTTGGCGAAATCCATATGGGTAATTCGGTCCAAGAGACGCAGGGCGAAGTCGGCTCCATCAACCACGCGGTGGAACACCACGAACAGGCCATCGCCCCAGGTGTTGCACAGTGCCGGATAGCGGCGCGCTTCCTTGATTACCTGACTCACCTCTCCCAAGAACTGCCCGAAAAATGCCGGGGCTTGCCGATCGGTCAACTGGCTATAGTTCTTCACGTCCGCGAAAAGCATGGTCTTGACTTCGCGGGTGACGAAGCCTGGCCGAACCTGTGCGGCTGGTTCCGCCGTCCCCCACCAGGCAGGCACCTGAGGATTGACCTCGGTGCGTAACGCGGCCAAGTCAATAACTTGGCTCCTTCGACCACGCTCCTCCCAGGTTTCCAGAAAATGGCGTGTCCCTACTCGGCGCTCCGGAGAGACGGGGTCCAGGACTGCCAGCGTCAATGCCTCGACTTCCAGCTCGGCCGCGCGAAGAATGGCCAGCCCTTGTGTAAAGTCACTGACGAATTCCAATAGCCCCTCGTCCCCAAGATATCCTTCGTCCGTACCGTAATGGATGTGTGCCCGCTCGGCCACGGCATCGAAGCGCCGCCGATAATCGCGCATGGCCGCCAATCCGAAATCCACGCTCGAAGCATAAAAATCATCCCTGGCGTAGGGGAGGACGAGGTGCAGCTCCTTCTTCCGTTCGAGCATCAGCTCCGCAAACAGGAGGTCCGACCCGCAAGCTCCCGAGCAATAGCCGGCCGTCGGGTTGAGACGATCCAGTTCCTCGCGGATGGCCTGCCGGAGGCGTTCTTCGAGCCGCGGGTCCGGAGGAAAACGGAGCCCGAGATGGCGCTGGGCTCCGGGTTCCGGCCGGTCGATCCGGTGACCGACGAAGGCCACGACCGGTCCGATGGCGAAAAGTTCCAGGATCCCTCCGGCTGCTGGGAGGCGTTCCTGGAGAAGTTGCACCTGATGCCTCATGGTGGCGAGGACGCCGATCTGACCACAAGCACTGTTGACCGCCTGCTCATACCACGTCCTCGACTGGGCGATGTCGCCGAGAAGCAAATGAGCCTCACCCAGGGTCGCAAGAAGCCAGTAATCTTCGACGGCGCCGGGTTGTTGGCGTTCGATCAGCGCTTGTTGTACCGCGGCCCGGGCCAGCTCGTGGACCTTTTCCGTGCGTGCGCCGGCCAACAAAGACATGGTGGCCGCGTTGATGGAGGGATACGAAGCGCCCGTGATGCCGAAGGCTGTCTCATACAGGCGGGCGGATTCGCGGGCCAGGAGGACCCGACCGGGGCCGCGTGCCGCCCGGTACCGATCCTTCTTGAGCCGGCCCGCCAAGCTGAGTACTTGGGCCTGAAACTTGTCCTCCAAGGTTGAATCGTTCAGCAAGGCATAGACGTATTCTTCCGCCTTCGGGATATTTCGGCCGTTCGCCAGCGCGAGGGCCCGTAGACGCAGGAGCTCGGGATCGTCGGGATGAGCCAGAAGTCCTTCGCGGACGATATCAAACGCTACTGCGGGTTGGCCGGCGCTGATCAGCTTCTTACCGAACACACGTGCAAGCCGGGGGTCGCTCTGCCAGTGCTTTCTGAATTCCTCCGCGTGGCTGCGCTGGAGCAGAGCAATGATTTCGACACCGCACTGGTCCAGCTCCCCCAAAAAATGATCCAAATCCATCTCCGCCATGGTAGTTGCCTCTTGCCAGCTTGGCATCCTCGATCTCGCTCACCGGGCTGGAACTGGGTCGACGCCGGTTACTCCGTCTTCTCGATTCGATAACCGAGGGCAACGATTGTCTTCAGGGTTTCGAGTACCGTGTTTCGATCGTATTCCTTTTCGCTTTCGGGGAGCTCATCGTAAGGAACCAAGCCGGGATGCTGGCGTGTCGTGTCGTTGCGAGTCGGTCCCCACACCCACCCTTCGGCCATTCGTCTTTGCGCCCAGACGTCGTGGACATTTTCCGCGATGTGCTCGCTTAGTTCCAGGAGATTTTGAGAGAGGGTAACGCGGGAAGTGTCGATCCGTGTTGGTTTGTGCACACCGAAATCCTCTCTCACTACGACCGCCGCGCAGAATCCTCGGTGCCGCAGAACGTAGCGAACTTCAATTCCTGGCAGACAGCAAGCCTTCCAGATGCACCTGGACCGATTCCGCGAGGGCTTCGAGGTGATAACCGCCTTCCAGGCAGCTTACCAACCGCCCTTGGGCATGCGTCTTGGCCACTTCGAGCACTTGCCGGGTCAGGACCGCAAAGTCCTCCGTCTCCAGTCCAAGGGAGCCGATCGGATCGCGCGTATGGGCATCGAAACCGGCACTCACGAGGACCAGCTCCGGCTTGATCTTGCCGGCAGCCTTTTCCAGGTCGGCGGTGAAGCGGGCGTGGAATTCCTTGCGGGGCGTACCGTAGCGAATGGGCGCATTCAGCGTATAGCCCAAGCCCTTGCCATGTCCGGTCTCGCTGGCCGCCCCGGTTCCTGGATAAAACCCGTGCCCATAGCGGTGAATGCTGAAAAACATCACCTGCGGCTCTTCATAGAAAATGTCCTGCGTGCCGTTGCCGTGATGCACATCCCAATCAACGATGAGCAAGCGCGTCAAGCCGTGGCGCAGGTGCGCATGCTTCGCGGCCAGGGCAATATTATTGAAAAGGCAAAAGCCCATGCTGGTCGTCGGCGTCGCATGGTGGCCCGGCGGCCGAACGAGGCAGAGGGCCGTGTGGTCGGGCCCTTCTAGGACTGCGTCCACCGCGGCTACGCAGGCACCGGCCGCGGCCAAACCGACGTGGTACGACTCCGGACTGAGCACGGTGTCCGCATCGATCTGGCCGCCGCCGTGTTCGGCAATTTGCCTGACCGCCTGGACCTGTTCTGGGGCGTGGACCTGAGTGACCGCCTGCTCGGTCAACGGCCGGTAGGTGCTAGCGGAACATTGCTTGATGAGTCCGGCTTTCTCGAGCAGCGCGGAGATGGAGCGCAGCCGATCCGCGGTTTCAGGGTGGCGGCCCGTCTCATGTTTGAGAAAAAGCGGATCGGTGTAAAGCAGGGTCATGGCGGACGGTCTCCACGGTCAATCTAAACCTGGATGAAACCCCCGTCAAGCGCCGGTCAATGGCCAGCGCAACGGTTCAATCATACAGTGGTAGTAAACAGTTTGCCCTCGATCATCTTACACGATAGATGCCCATGACTCTGGCCGCCAATCCACGTTCCCTTGTCTTCTACATGGCTTATCCGGGCCCCGGCAACCTCGATGGGGCGTCGCGGAGCCTGATCGATTCCCAATACGTTCTGGGCGCGCTGGAAACGGTCCTGGACGATGACGCCTTCGAAATTTTGGAGCTCACCTCGCTCAAATCGAAGAAACTTCGCCGTCAGGTGGCGGAAGCCGTCCGCGGCAATGGCAAACGGATTGCCTTCCATTGTGAGCCGGTGCAATGGGTGAACGAGGAAAATCTCATCGACCCGGCCGACCTGTCCTCTCCGAGCGAAATCCATCGCCGCCGAGCAGTGGATCGGATCCTTCGGTTGTTCGATGAGGCGGCCGGATACGAGGCCGATCAAGTGTTCGTGGCCAGCGGCCGAAATCCGGCTTCCGGCCAACCCTACGACGCGCACAGTGACCGCGTCCAGCAGCAAGCTTTGATCGCCTTGGCGATGTCCTTGCGGACGCTGGCGGCAGAAGCCCGGAGCCGAAAGCTTCGTCTGGCTCTCAGCATGTGCGATGCCGGCTCTTCCGAACCGGGGCTGTATCGTCATGCCCTGATCGGCCCTGCCTCCCGAGCCCTGGCCCTGATGGAATCGCTCGCCACCGAAGGAATTGACAACCTGGGACTGGCGCTCGATCTCGGACGTCTCTGCTTGAACGGTGAGGGACCGGAGGTCGTGGCCGCTCTCACCCCGTACCTGGAATGGGTCCACGTCAGCAATTGTGTACCCAGCCTCGGAGACATCCACCCGCGTTTCCAGGCGCCCGGCAGCCGAATCGGTTCCGAGCAGCTGAGCGACTTCATGCGTGCCCTGGCCGAAGTGGACTATTCCGGTCCGCTCGGGATCGCGGTCCGGCCGAGCGGCAGCGAAGTTTCGGAGCGTGTGGTGCGAGTGGCCCTCAGTCTGCTCAATGAGGCCGCCGATACGATTGCCGTGGCGTATGCCTTGCCGCTCGGTTTTTCTTACCGCAGCCGCGATTTCTTTACAGAAGAGACGTTCGCGGAAATCACCGAGCTGCGCGTACAGCAGCCCAACCTGGCCCGCGAGGAGCTGGCCAAGCGCAGGCGGCGGGAAGTGCTGGCGCCCGATGGCCGTCTTGTCGTCCTTGCCGCCGACCATCCGGCCCGCAGCGTGACCCGCGTCGGCGATCGCCCCACGGCCATGGGGCACCGACTCGATTATTTGGGCCGCATCCTCCGCGTGTTGGTAGCCAGCCGGCTCGACGGTTTGATGGCTACGAGCGATCTGATCGATGAGGTTGTGCTGGCCAATTACCTGCTCAAGAAACGGGGCGGACCCGATTTCCTGGAATCCAAGGTTCTCCTGGGCAGCATGAACCGGACCGGCTTGGCTGGCACGGAACATGAGATGATGGATCGGACTTCCAGCTACATGACCGGCAAGCGGATCAAGGAAATGCACCTGGACGGTGCCAAGCTCTTGTGGCGTTGGGTTCCCAGCGGCGAGAAAAATGACCGCTATGCCCTGGAAACTCTGGAGCGCGTGGCCAAGGCGGTCGAAGAGCTGGCCGAGCTGAATCTGCCGGCCTTTGTGGAACCGATACCGGTCAAGAAAACGGAGACCGGCTACAAAACGGACCTGACCACCGACAACATCATCCGGGCCGTCGGCATCGCCAGTGCCTTGGGCTACTACACCGGGCATGTTTGGCTGAAGATTCCTTACTGTGATGATTTTGCCCGGGTCGCTAAAGCAAGTTCATTTCCCATCCTTCTGTTGGGTGGAGAGTCCACCGGTAAACCGAGCGGCACCATCGAAGATTTTGTCCGCGGCATGGGTGCCGGGCCGAATATCCGCGGCGCGCTTGTTGGCCGCAATGTTCTTTTCTGTGGCGACGACGATCCAGCCGCGGTCGCAGAGGCCATCTACCGGGTGGTGCACGAGCGGTCCAGCGCCATCGAAGCGATGCAACATGGACGCAAGATCCGCGGCACGCTGATGGAAGTCTTCGGTTAGGGTGGCTGCTCTGGCCGACTCTCGAACACTTTGCGCCGGCCTGGCTGGATATACATTGCGTGAACAACCCGGAGGATGGGCATGCTCATCCAGATTGGCAAATGCGGGAATAGTCTGGCGGTGCGCATTCCGGTCCTCAGCCATCATCCCGACGAAGGTGTCGACCTCCGGCACGCCATTTGCTCTCCATGTTCGGAGAAGTTTGCATCAGAATACCGAGGCCCGGACCGACGAGAGCCAGGACGAATCCGCCCGGTCCTCCGCGGCAGCAAGTGGATCGAAAATCAAAAGTGTCTCGCCCAAATGGGAGTACTCCCATGCGTGCTGTTTACTTGCTCATGCTGCTGATCGTTCTCGCAGCAGTCGGAATCTTTGCGCTGCAGAATAATGAGGCCGTGACACTCCGTTATCTCGACCGGAGTATCACCAGTTCCCTCCCGGTGCTCATCGCAGCCGTTTACTTGCTGGGCATGTTGAGTGGCTGGACGGTGGTGGGGTTTTTGAAGCGTTCACTTCAACGGGTGACGGAGCAGCGCTAGCCGCTGCCCACCAGCCTGACGTACCAGCGAAGGGCCTTCGCTGGTACGTCAGGCTGGTGAAAGCGACGGATGCTGCGAAGAGAGACTCCACGGTCGGCTCAATAGCTCGCCACTTTGCCGCTGATGCGGTGATCCTCCGCACCCCAGTAATGGCCGGTCTTCGGATCGACGCGAATCGAGTGAGCGTCTCCTTGCCGTGTCCCGTGAATGGTGTGGCCCATTTGCCGCAGGCGTTCCACCGCCGAGGCGTATTCCCGGGTCCCCTCGAAGCGTGCCACATCGGGAAACCATTGATGGTGCAGCCGGGGAGCATCGACGGCAGCGCGGACGTCCATGTCATAATCCAGTACATTCACCAGCACGCACAGGACCGTATTGATAATCGTCCGGCTGCCTGGACTGCCGGTGACCAGGACTACCTTCCCGTTGCGGGCCACAATCGTGGGCGTCTGGGAGCTGAGCATCCGTTTTCCCGGCGCGATCTGGTTCGCTTCGGTGCCAATCCCGCCCTCGCGATCCGTGACGCCGGGCTGCCAATTGAAATCCATCATCTCATCATTGAGCAGGAAACCAGCTCCGCGCACCACCACCCGCGAGCCGTAGCTGCGTTCCAGGGTGTACGTGTTGGCCACGGCCATGCCGTCTTTGTCAATCACGGAGAAGTGTGTCGTGCTGTCCCCTTCCCGCGCCAGTGCGATGTCTCGAGCCAGATCCGCGCTGGGGGTGGCTTTGTGCAGGTCAATCCCCCGGGCAAGAGTGCGCGCGTACTCCTTGCTGGTCAAGTGTGCGGGGATTTTGACGAAGTCCGCGTCGCCGAGATAGCGAGCCCGGTCACAATAGGCCCGGCGCATGACCTCGATCATCAGATGCAGGGTCTCCGGCGAAAATCGGCCATGCTTGCGCAGCTCGAACTGTTCCAGGATATTGAGCATTTCGACCAGGCAGATTCCGCCGGAGCTGGGCGGCGGCGGGCCGTAAACATCGTAGCCACGATACGTGCCGTGGATCGGCGCTCGCTCCTTGGCTTGGTAGGCGGTCAGGTCGGCCTTGGTGATCAGGCCGCCGCCGGCCTTCATCTCGGCGGCGATTTTGTCGGCGATCGCACCCTGGTAAAAGGCATCGGGGCCGTGCGCGGCGATCAACCGCAGCGTTCCTGCCAGGTCCTTCTGAATCAACAAGTCTCCGTCTTCCCACTCTTTTTCGCCACCACGTTTGCCATAGACCCGGCGAAGCTCCGGGAAATCCACGGCGCTGCACACGATCGCGTTCAGCGAATTGGCCAGCGACTCGCCAAGAATGAAGCCATTTTCGGCCAGATGAATGGCCGGCGCGAGCACATCCTTCCAGGGCAGCTTGCCGAAGCGGTGATGGGCCAGTGCCAGGCCCCGAACGGTCCCCGGCACACCCACGACCTTATGGCCGTACCAGCTGTCGTTCTTGGAAAACAGCGTTTTGGTAGCGGCTGCGGGTGCAGTCTCACGATAGTCGAAGACCACCGGCTCGGCCTTGCCGCCGGGGTAAACCACCATGAATCCCCCGCCGCCGATGTTGCCGGCCTGCGGATAGGTGACGGCCAGGGCAAATGCCGTGGCCACGGCAGCATCGACCGCGTTGCCGCCCTTCTTGAGGATCTCCAATCCTACTTCCGAGCCGGGAGCGGAGACCGACACAACCATGCCGTGCTCAGCCTCTACGCCCTTGTAGGCGGAGTCGGCACGGATGGTTTGCCGAGGTGGAAGAGCGATCAAGGCCAAGGCACACGCGGTGAGCAAGGCCAAGCCGGCGAACGAAGCGCGCGAGCGGCAGCAGACGAATGGGGACATACGGTTTCCTTGCGTAAATCCAAAGAACCAAGGGGTGGCGAACAGGCTCCTAGATTACCGATCTTGGCAAGAATTCGCTAGAGGGCATGGGTACTTTGTGAGTGTCATGCCAGATTGGCTCGACCCAGTCCTTTTCCCGGCCGCGGGTTTTCCATTCATTCCCACGATTTTGGGAAAAAAGCGCCACTTCTTGGGCGCTCGGCTTCCCCAAAAGGCATCTACTTGTGTACGCCCGTGCCCAGTCGCTGGTTGAGACAGCCGTCGCCGGGAGCGGCACTGGCACTCACCGAAGATCCCATGCTCTGAGAAAGGACTGGTGCCCAGGTTACGTTACAAGAGAAGCAACGCCCCAAGGCATGGCCGTCGAACTGCTGTACTCCACCTTGAACCCTTGGAGGTGCGCATGGTCCCAATGGGCCAGAGCGTCCTGCCGGCTGCTGTGGCATCGGGCCTCCCTGCGGGTCTGCCTCTGGCCACAACAGACTTAGCCTGGATTTCCCAGATGACTCGCTTGTTGCGGCATGGCGTTTGCGCCTTTTCCCTGGAAAACCCAGGGTTGCCGACGACTTCCTGTGCAACGCGATGCTGGAGCGGATGATCGCTCCCTGGTTGAAGCGGCCGGTGGGTCGGCCGTCGCGCAAGCCGAAGGTCTTCTATTACAACTTGCGTTACCGGGCCGGGTCGTGGGAGTGTGCTCGATCAGGGCGAACGTGGTGACGCACGCCAAGTACGTCACCTTCCAGTGGGCGGAGGTGGCGGTGCCCCGCCAGTTATTCGGGGCGATTCTGGAGCGGATCCGTCGGCTGCGGCTGGCGTGTGCCTCGAGGTGAGGCTCGCCGCGCAGGACAAAGCCGTCCGAACGTCGCCCCGTGCGTTTGTGGTGCGGGCGGGCGGATTTCGGGCGAGAAGCCAGGGAGAAGAGTCTTCTGCGAGGGGCTCAGGCCACGATGGGACGACTATCGGCAGCGCTTACTTGGAGAAAGTCGTTGCAGTCGTTCCTACGGGTGGGTAAGCTCACCCTTTGAAGTCGCCGACGAGGATCCGGAAGGCGTTCATCTGGGAAAGATCGGTTGAAGCGGCTCCGGCAGGGAAAACGGGAGATGCTGGAACGGTGATCAAGCTTCCCGGGTCGGTTGCTGTGCTGATCAATAACAGGAATACGATCTGGGAAAAAGACATCGCCCTTCCCACCAAGACCGGTTCCGCCTTGCTTCCTGGGAAGCTGAGGCTCCGAGCGGGTGTTGCGGAAATTGCGTTCCACGCCGGCGGGGAAGTCTTGCTGGAAGGACCTGCCGACTTCGATATCAGCGCAGCGGATCAAGGATATCTCCACCGAGGCAAACTGACGGCGAAGGTCCCGGGGGGCGATTCTGCCTTGCGCGTCAGCATGCCCGGCGTGGTCGTGACGGACCGGAGCGGCGAATGCGGGCTGCTGAGGGACGAGCTGGGTCTGACCGAGGTCCATGTCTTCGAAAGCCGGGTTGAGGCCGACACGATCGACAGGCAAGGAAAGCCCTTGCTGGCAACGCCGCTGGCCGAGAACGCGGCGGCCCGGATCGATGATGCGAAGCAAGCGCTAATGCCTGTGCCCCTCAATGAACAAGCCTTTGCGCCCCTTCGGCCGGAGGCGCAGGTCAGGGACGCGGCGGTACGCGCGGGCCGGTTTGTCGATCGAAACTTCGGCACCGTTCCCCGCCTGGTGGTCAAGAACAGCATCGCCGACTACACCTGGCTCGTTCAACAGGCGCTGGCCGGCGACAAAAAGCTCACCCTGCGTATCTTCGCCCCTAATTTCAAGAGGGGCAACAGCGATGTGGAAGATGGCTCTCGAAAAGGCGAGGCCGAGATGCGGCCGCAATTGCTCATCATGAGTTTTCGAACCGTGGGGATCGGCAAGCCCGCAGGCATGGTTCGTGTTCTCAGCACTCTTGAAGAGGTCGAAACATGACGCACTCTCCCTCCGTCTCTCAAGGTCAACGTTCCGGCTTCACCCTCATCGAGCTGTTGGTAGTGATCGCCATCATCGCGGTGCTGATTGGCCTGCTCTTGCCCGCCATCCAAAAGGTCCGCGAGGCCGCCAACCGCATGAGCTGCTCCAACAACCTCGAGCAAATCGGTCTGGCCATGCACAGCTATCATGATGTCTACGGGGCCTTGCCGCCCGACCGTATCGCGATGGGCTGGCCCACCTGGGCCGTCTTGATCCTTCCATACATCGAACAAGACAGTGTGTATAAGCTCTGGAACCTACAGAAACGCTACTACGAGCAGAATGGTCCAGTCGGCTCGGCGAGCGATCCCTGTCCGTACAACATCAAGACGTACTTTTGCCCGTCGCGCCGCAGTGTGCCGACCCAGCCGAGCGCGGACATGCCCAAGGCGGCCGATGTTGCTCCGGGCGGCTCGCCGCGGGGCGGGGGCATGTCGGATTACGCAGACTGCGGCGGCACCAGCGGCTCCAACGGAGCCCTGGTCGAGGCCTGGGCATGGGTGTCCGACCCGCCGGGCCGGAACCTTGATTCGCTCAATCCGCTTCCCCCGCTCGGCACCCTGTGCACGAGCTTTCGCAGCAAAACGAACTTCGGCTCGATCGCGGATGGCTTGAGCAACACCTTGTTGGTCGGGGAGAAGTTCATTACCCCTGCTGACCTGCCCGGCACAGGGACGGATGGCAGCGTGTTCTCCAGCGGCAACGGTCAGGAGAATACGTTCCGCCGTTTTGTGGGCAACAACGGGGCCAATCCGCCGGTGCTGCGTCCGCTGGTCCCCACCATCGAAGATCCCGGCCGAGATGCCAACGGCAGCCTGTGGGCCGATAAAGCCTTCGGCAGCTGGCATCCTGGCGTTTGCCTGTTTGTGTTTTGCGATGGCAGCGTCAAGGCGCTGCCGGTTACGATCAACATCAACACCCTCCAACTGCTCGGCGTGCGCAACGATGGG
>Ga0209060_10002136_pt1 | contig 19107 bp, 13 predicted proteins | sample Coa_R1_8_FD_187155 | JGI IMG/M metagenome (GOLD analysis project Ga0209060, IMG submission 187155) | Surface soil microbial communities from Centralia Pennsylvania, which are recovering from an underground coalmine fire - Coalmine... | ecosystem: Environmental > Terrestrial > Soil >...
GGGCCCCTCGCTCGAGCAGCGGTACGGCGCCCTCGTCCCCCCCGTGGCGGAGGGGCTCGGGGAGGTGGCCGATCGCCTCACCGCGGCCCTCGGGCCGGACGGGGCCGGCTGGTTCGTGGGAGGGTCGGCCGCGGCGTGGCTGCAGGGCCTCCCGACCCCGCCCCGGGACCTCGACCTGGGGACCGACCGGCCCGGGGTGGACCGGATCGCGGAGGCCCTCGAGGAGTACCTCATCGAGCCGCCGTCGAGCACCCGGTGGCCCCCCGACCGCCCGGTCTACGCCGCCCGGGCGTTCGTCGGGTCGCTATTGAACGGGGTCCGGGTCGAGTGGGCCGTCCCGGAGGGACCCGGCGGGGCGGCGGAGCCGTTCACCGAGTGGGCCCGTCCGATGGAGGAGGTCTCGGTGGTCGCCTTGACCTGGAACGGACGCCGCCTTCGCGTGGCCCGCCTCGAGTACTTCCTGGCGCGGATGGCCGCCCGGCGCGACATAGCGCGGCTGCGCGCCGCCGCGAAGCGGCTCGTCGAGCTCGGACCCGACGAGCGGCTCACGGGGGCGCTGGCCGATGTGCTCGCTCCGGCCGACGGCCGGCGCATGCGCGAGGCGCTGGAGGCCGCCCGGCGCTCTCGGGTGGAAGCCTAGCTTCATAGGCCGGTCCGGCGCGAACGGTTCCGATGGCCTCAGTCCAGCTGGCGTCCGCGCCCGAGCACCTCACCCCGCACGATCTGGTGACCTACTCCCGGTGTCCCTTCGAGATGGAGCTCGTTCACGCGAGCCGGGCCTCGCTGCGCGCTGGGACGCCCGTCGCCCCGCGGACCCCGCTCGACGTGATACCGGAGCGTCACTCGCCGCTGTTCAGCCCGCCGGTCCACCGCATGGTGGTCAACGAGGGCCGCCTCGACCTGTTCCCCACCGACACCCTGATCTACGAGGACGAGGGGGAGGACGATCTCCCGATGATCTTCCCGCCCCAGCAGGTCCGCATCGATGAACGGCTGAAGGAACACGGCGGCAACCTCATCGACCCCGAGCTCGGCTTCGCCGGCCGGCCGGACCTCATCGTCAAGCGATCCAACGGCGGGCTGTTCCCGGTCGAGTACAAGTCCACCCACCTGTTCGTCGGATACCACGAGTCCCATGGCCGACCGTTCGACGCGATCCAGGCGATCGCCGAGTGCCGGCTCGTCCACGCCATGACCGGTACCCGGCCCACCCACGGCGTCGTCCTCTACGGGGACGCCGCCGGGGACGGGGCCCGCGAAGGGTGGGTGGAGGTGCCGTACGGCGAGCCCGAGGAGCACTGGCTCCGGGCCGCGCTGGCCCAGATCCGGGCCGACAAGATCCGGCCGCCGGTCCCGGCGGAGCGCAACTGCGCGTCGTGCGGTCCGAACGGGGAGGGGAAGTGCCGGTTCGCCGCGGCGCGCCCCGAGTCCGGGCCCCACGGCGGAGGGGACCCCGGGGTCCGCCCGTGGGCGGCCGGGTGGAACCCCTCCCACTAGCGCGGCTCCGTCGGAGCGTGCTGCCGGGTCGTCGCCCGGCCCTCCCCTGCCGAGGGGATGGGGCCGGTCCCGAAGGGCCGCTCAGGCCGGAGCGGGCCCCTCGACCTCGAACGTCGAGTGGACGATCCCGAACTCCTGTTCCATGCGGAGCCGGAGCTCGGCGACCACGTTCGTCGCCTCCCGGAGGCTGACCTCGCCCACGCCCACATGGGCCGTGAGGCAGACGAGGGAGCTGCAGACCGACCAGACGTGGACGTCGTGGAGCGCCCGAACCCCGGGGACCCCCAGCGCGGAGGCCGTGATCGCCTCCACGGAGAGGTTCCGGGGGATCCGCTCGGTCAGGACGTCCCATCCGTCCCGCAGGAGCGGCAGCGCCTCGTAGACCAGGACGGCCGCGATGGCCAACGCCGCGACCGGGTCGACCCACGCGATCGAGGGCCGCAGGAGCAGGACGAGGCCGGCGATGAGCAGGGCGAGGGTGATGACGAGGTCGCTCCCCAGATGCAGGATCACGCTCCGGAGGTTCAACTCCCGGACCCGGCCCGGGATCCCCTGCAGGACGAGGAGGCCCGCGCCGCGGAGGGCCAGGGTGGGGACGGCGGCGGCGAGCACCCAGACGGGGTCCACCGTCCCATCGAACGTGCCGCCCCGGAGGAGGTAGACCAGGGCCCCATAGCCGAACGCCGCCCCCGTGGCCAGGACCAGGAGCGCGTTGAACAGGCCCGCGAACGTCTCCATCCGGTGGGCCCCGAAGGTGAACCTCGGCGTGGCGCCGGCCTCGGAGGCCCGGATCGCGCTCCAGGAAAGGAGGAACGCCAGGATGTCGGGCACGTTGTGGACCGCGTCCACGGTGAGGGAGAGGCTGTGGGAGAGGACCGCCCCGAGGGACTCGATCAGGAGGATCCCGAGGGAGAGCTCCACCGCGAGCCAGAGGCCCCGGAGCACCTGGCGCTCGGAGGCCCCTTCACCGTGGGAGTGGAGCGACATGGGTCGGGGCGGTACCTCGGGGGGGGGCCTCGCGGGCCTCCGGGGGCCGGTGCGACGACGCGCGGTTTATGGTTGTGGGTCGACGGGGGGCGGGACCTCCGGCGGCGGGGTTCCGGACGGTGCCGCGCCCCGAGCCGTTAAATAAGGTGGATAGGTCCCGCCTGCCTGCGCGCCGGGGTGACCCGGTCCGCGCACGTGCACCCGCAGAGGCCAGCGCCTCCCCGGGGAAGAGGCGAGGGTCTCCCGCCCTGGCGGGGGGCCGATGACGCCGATCACACGCGTTCTGGACGCTTGTCAAGTGTAATCAGTGTAGCTGACTCCTGTCAGTTGGGGAATGGCTGGGCTCAAGCGCCGATGAAGGTCGTGCCAAGCTGCGATAAGCGGTGGGTAGGCGCAAGGAACCTTTGATCCACCGATCACCTAATCGGATCTCCGATCCCGCAAGGGATATTCCGCAAGGAAGGGGAACCCCCCGAAGTAAAGCATTCTAGTAGGGGGAGGACAAGAAATCAAACGAGATGCCGCCAGTAAAGGCGATCGAAAACGGCAGAGGACAAACCGAATCCCCGTGGGATGACCACGGGGAGATGTGGAGTAGTGGACCTCCGTACTCGCCCGCTTCCTGAGTCGAACGTGCCTGGAACGGCGGACCGCAGAGGGTGAAAGTCCCGTAAGCGAAGGGAAGAGGCGAGATTGGAGGTATCCCGAGTACCGTGTGTTGGATATCACGCGGGAAGCTGGGAGGTACAGACTTCCGATCCTAAATACGTCTTGAGACCGATAGCGCAATAGTAGTGCGAACGAACGCTGAAAAGTACCTCGGAAGGGAGGTGAAAAGAGCCTGAAACCAACTGATGATTAGCCGCATGGGGTCCCCAAGGAACGAAACGGCCGAGAGGCCGCGGACACAGGATCCATGCGTCCGTTTTGAATAACGGGCCAGGGAGTTTCGATTTATGGCGAGGCCAAGGCCCTCAACGGCCCAAGCCGCAGGGAAACCGACAGTCCGCAACGCCGCAAGGCGCCAGGGACGGGGTGCGCTCGCCCGAAGTCATAGGTGGAATACCCGAAGCCAATCGATCTAAGCGTGGGTAGGTTGAAGCCTGTCGAAAGATAGGTGGAGGACCGAACCGGTGTTGACGTGCAAATCATTCGGATGACCTGTGCTTAGGGGTGAAAGGCCAATCTAGACTGGGAATAGCTGGTTCCTCCTGAAACTACTCGCAGGTAGGTCTCGGTGGAGCGGGCACGACATGTAGAGCACCGATTACGGGAAGCGGGACCGAAAGGTCTCGGCCTGTTGTCGAACTCCGAAGTGTCGCGCCGCGAAGAAGCCGGGAGTGAGCGCTGCAGGGGTAAGCCCGCAGTACGAAAGGGAATGCAACCCAGCGTCGCATTAAGGGCCCCAAGTGCCGGTTCAGTGTCATGCAAAGGGCGTCCGCGTTCGAAGACAACTGGGAGGTGGGCTCAGAAGCAGCCATCCTTCAAAGAGTGCGTAACAGCTCACCAGTCGAGGGCGTGGGCACCGAAAATGGACGGGGCTAAACCGGCCCCCGATATGCGACCGTGCCGCCGTAGCGGCAACCGTGTAAGGAGGCGTGGAGCTCGGGTAGAAGTAGGGGCGTAAGTTCCTATGGACCGGGTGCCATCGAAAATCCTGGGAGGAGTAGCAGCAAAGACGGGTGAGAATCCCGTCCGCCGTAGGGGCAAGGGTTCCACGACAACGTTTATCCGTCGTGGGTTAGTCGAGCCTAAGTGAGTCCTTAATCGGAACTCGCGAAAGGAAACACAGTTAATATTCTGTGACTCGCAGGTTAAAGCGTCCCCAAGGAAGCTAGCCGCTAGGGGGAGTGGGCATATGCCGGCCTATCTCTATCCCGTCGCCCTGGGAAGTACCGTCATGGTGAGAACCGGGGAAAGGGGAGATCGGGTCTCCGCAAGGAGACTTCTCCCGATGCGGGTAGCCCGTGAAAAGCTGGGGACGGCATCTGCGACTCGTACCGAGAACTGACACAGGTGCCCCTGGGTGAGAAGCCCAAGGCGTGTCGGCGAGAATTCGAGCGAGGGAATTCGGCAAATTAGCCCCGTAACTTCGGGAGAAGGGGTGCCAGACTCGAGGGAGTCTGGTCGCAGTGACCAGGGAGCTCCGACTGTTTAATAAAAACATAGGTGGCCGCGAGACTGAAAAGTTGTGTATGGCCGCTGAATCCTGCCCAGTGTCGGTATCTGAAAGCCCGGTACAACGGGACGAAGGACCGATAAACGGCGGGGGTAACTATGACCCTCTTAAGGTAGCGTAATACCTTGTCGCTTAATTGGCGACTTGCATGAAGGACCAACGAGAGCTCTACTGTCCCCGCTCGGAAGCCGGCGAAACTGACTCATTGGCGAGCAGTCCAATGTCTTCCGTCTGAAAGCGAAGACCCCGTGGAGCTTTACTGCAGCCTGCGGTTGTGGTACGAATTCAAATGTGTAGCGTAGGCGGGACTCGTTACCAGGGCCGGCCGCTAGACCGGTTCCGAGAGATCAATGAAACACCGCCCTTTTGGGTTTGTATCGCTCACCCCGCGAGGGGGACACCCGTAGGTAGGCAGTTTGGGTGGGGCGCCACGCCCTCCAAAAAGTAACAAGGGCCCCCAAAGGTTGACTCAGGTGGGTCAGGAATCCACCGTGGAGTGCAAGGGCAAAAGTCAGCTTGACGGGAATCTGCTTAACGAGGATTCCCGATGCGAAAGCAGGGCCTAGCGAACCACTGTGCCTCCCCTGTAGGGGCCAGTGATAAGAGAAAAGTTACCCCGGGGATAACTGAGTTGTCTCCAGCAAGAGTCCCTATCGACCTGGAGGCTTGCTACTTCGATGTCGGTTCTGCCTATCCTGGTGGTGCAGCAGCTACCAAGGGTGGGGTTGTTCGCCCATTAAAAGGGATCGTGAGCTGGGTTTACACCGTCGCGAGACAGGTGTGTTGCTTTTTGGCGGAAGTGCAAGGGTCTCTGACGAGAAGGTACCCACAGTACGAGAGGAACGGGGTATCGGCGCCTCTAGTCCATCAGTTGTCTGGCAAGGCATCGCTGAGCAGCCACGCGCTACGGGATAAGGGCTGAAAGCATCTAAGCCCGAAACCCCCTCGAAAAAGAGAGACCTCTGAGGACATTCGTAGAAGACGAGTTCGATAGAGCTCGGGTGTACGCAGAAAGCCTTCGGGCGATCTGTTCAGCCCGGAGCCACTAACGTCCGCAGCTACGTAACCTGGTGACACTTGACAGTTAAGCAGAACGCGTGTGGTTCCCATTTTTTATGGGTCCCGTCGGCGGGCGTACGCCCGGCCGGCGCCCTTTAGTCCCGGCGCCGCTGGGGAACGATCGTGCCGTCCCTCGGCGCCGCCCGGACCCACTGGCCGGTGGTGGCGTGGATCCGCCTCAAGCTCCCTCCCCCGGAGGCGCCGCTGATGCTGATGGGCGGGAGCCCGCCGCCCCCGCCCCCCCCGCTGGAGATCCTCGAGAAGAACCCGGTCTCGACGGACCCGCGTCGGAAGGTGTACGCCTTCGAGGAGGAACGGGACGAGGGCGCGTGGGTGCTCCGGCTCATCTGGGACCAGGACGATCCCGAGCTCCTGGAGGCCGAGCTCCGGGCCCCCCTCGCCGCCCGACGCCCCGGCCCGGCGGAGGTCCGGCGGTTCTGGACCGCGGTGAAGGAGAGGGTCGCCGAGCTAGGCCCGCTGCCGGTCGAGTCGGCGGACCCCCGTCCCTAGCCCGCGGGGCCTAGGCGCCCGAGGGGGGCAGGGCCCCCGGGGCCGCCGGGCCCAGGAGGGCCTCGAAGATCTGGGCGTAGTCCTGACGGATGTCCGACTCCGAGGGGAACTGGTCCGCCGCCCACCGGCGGATCGTCCTCCGGACCCCTTTCGGATCGATGGCCCCCCGGGCGATGGCGCCGCGGATCGCCTCGGCGATCCCGGTCTCGGAGAGCTCGGGGAGGACCACGAAGTACTCGTTGGCGAGGGCCGCCGCCAGGGCGGAGGCCGAGGGGCACGCCAGGACGACCGGACGGCCGTGGGTCAGGGCCTCGGCGACGGTGATCGGGAACCCCTCGTTCTCGCTGGCCAGTACGTACGCCGCGCAGGACTGGTACAACAGGTCCAGGACGTCGTCCCCGACGGCGTCCAGGAGGATGACCCGGTCCTTGAGGGCGAGCCGCTCGGCCAGGGCCCGGTAGGCGTCGTGCATGGGGCCCATGCCCACGAGGACCAGGTGGTACTCGCGGGGGAGGTGCTGGAGGGCGCGGATCGCGAGGTCGAACCGCTTGCGCCCCGTCTGCTGGCCGACCGAGAGGATGAAAGGTGCCGGGCCGGGGACGCCGGGGCCGAGAGGGGCCGGCGCGCCCTCGAGGGCCGCGACGGAGCGGTCCAGGCGGCGGAGGATGGGGTACATCACGGTGAGCTTCTCCTCCGGGGCGCCGGCGGAGACCGCCTGCTGGGCGATGCCGTGGGAGGCGCAGATCACCCGGTCCGCCAGACGGATCGCGAGCTTCTCGAGGAGGTTGTTGATCACGAACCCCGTGAGACGCCGCATCTCGGAGCGCTCGACGCCCGGGCTCTCCCCCTCGTACAGGCCATCGTGGATGTAGTGGACCACGGGGCGGCGGCCGAGGAGCTTCAGGAGGATCGTGGAGATGCTGGAGTTCGAGACGACGAGGTCCACCGAGACCTTCCGCTCGGTGGTGAGGGCCTTCAGCGCGCCCAGGATGACGTGGAACCCCTCGTTGAGGACGTAGACCGAGGACCCCAGTGACCGGGGGAGGAGGTCGTGGGACCGGACGAGGACGTTCCGCACCCGGGCGTCGCCCACGGGGAGGAGCCCGACGTAGAGCACGTCCGCGTCCTCCGCCAGCAGCTTCGCGTGCCGCTGGGCGAGGACGTCGACGCCCCCCCGGGACGGACCGAACGATGCGGCGCACCGGGAGACGACCATCACCCGGGGGCGGGTCCACGCGTCGCCGGTCATGGGACGGCCCGCCGGCTCCGGCGCCGTTGGATCGAGACCGCCAGGACGGCGACGCCTCCGAGGGCCGCCAGGCCGATGCCCTCGCCGACCACCGCGGTGTGGAGGAGCGACGTGCCCGTGTAGGAGATGACCCAGGTCCCGGGGGACCCGCCCTCCACGAACCAGCCGTTGAGCCCTACGTCCACGACGGCGTGGACCGCCGGACCCGGGCCGCTGGCCGACCAGATCGGGGAGTACGTCTGGGCGAAGGTGACCACGCCCCATCCGAGGGCGGGGCCCGGGAAGTCGATGGGGCCGTCGGGCGATTGGGCCGCGAAGTCATGGACCCCGGGATCCGGGACCATCTGGGGGAGGGCGCCGGTCGTGATCGTGAGGCGTCCGAGCCGGGCGCCGGCGGGCAGCGAGACCGACACGTTGAGGTCCCCGCCGGGCGCGGTCCCCAGGGGGACGCTGGCGAGCGGGCCGGGGTCGACCCTCAGGAGGGTGAGGTTCGAGAGCTGGAGCTCCGGCGCCACCCCGGTGGAGTTGGCCTGGAGGCAGAACTCCGTGAGGTTCCCGAGATGCGTGAGCAGGTCCTGAGGCATTCCATTGTCTCCCGGGGGCAGTACGAAACGATACACCGTGTTGTTTGGGGGTGTTGGTACAATCGTTGGATAGCCCGGAACGAAGGCGGTGGTCTGGCCGTAGGTGATGTTCCACACCAGGGGGATTTGAACGTTTCCCTTGATCGTGACCTGGAGCCCCTGCCACGCCGTGAGGTTGGAAACGTTGAGCTCCAGCGACTGGGGGGCCGTGTCCTGGGCGAGGGGCTTCCAGTCGAGATAGACCGTCCCGTTCGCGGTGACCGTGGTGACGTTCCCGTGGAACCCTTCGGTGCTGTTGGTGGCGTTGGTCCGGGCGAAGCCCGGGGCGGCGTAGTCGAGGGGTCCCTGGGCGACGATGGAGCTGTTGGAGGTCCAGTGGACCCCGGTCACGTTGTTCAGGGAGTAGGCGACCGCGGCCCCGGGCGGGGCCGCGAGCTCGGCCGTCACGGCCACGGGGCCGTAGGCGGCCCCGACGAGGTGGGCCAGGTCGTACGCCGCCGCGGCCGATGCCGCCCCGGTCGTGGCGCGCACGTCCACCCCGCCCGAAACGTTCCAGGGGTCGGACTGGAGGACGGCGTCGTGGAGGGTGAACGCCTCGGCGGGCTCCACCACCAGGATCGGGACGCCGGCGGCGTGGGCGTCGCTGAGGACGGTGGAGTTGAGCGCGGCGAGCGCGGCCGGCGTCACCACGAGGCCCTCGGAGTGGTCGACCAGGGGGACCAGCTGGTCCCCGACGGAGGAGCCGTTCACCAGCGGGGCCCTCGCCCCGTACCACGGAGCGTCGAGGACCGCGTAGAGGAGGTCGTCGCCCCCGAGGTACACGAGATAGTGCGGGTCGAAGGAGACGTTCCCTGAGCTGTTCGCCACCGTGTAGAGCGTCTGGGTAGCGGAGAGGTTGAGGCCGGTGCCGAGCCCCGACTGGTTCGAGAGGGCGTTGTACGCGAGGTCCCCGCGGTAGGGGAACGCGCTGATCTCGCCCCAGGGGGAGTAGCGGTTGGCGAGGATGTACTGCACGTTGGCGAGCGCGAGGAAGGCCGTCATGTTGCGGGACGCCCCGTCGACGATCCCGCCCCCCAGGAAGTTGTCGAGGGCGAGGGAGTATGGGGTGCCGGCCTCGAAGATGATCCCGTCCGCCCCGGTGTAGTACGGGAGCATGAGCCCGCTGCTGGCGCCGACCTCCGCCCAGGGGGTGCGTTCGTAGATCCCCGAGAACGGCTCCACGAGGACGCTCCCCGTGACCGGCCGGTCGCCGATGTACGAGGCTCCCGCCTGGTACTCGGCCGGGTAGCTGAACAGGCCCACGGGCTCGCTCACCAGGGCGAAGTTCTGGACCATGACGAGGGTGACCACGCCCAGGACGCACGCGACCGCGACGACGCGCCGGTTCCTCCGGCCGGCGCGGGGGGCCGGGGCGCCGGGGGCCGGGGGCGCGGTCCGACCCCCGAGCCGGAGGAGCCGGCGGCCGCGGGCCGCGAGGGCCCGGAGCTCCACGAACCCCGCCTCGGCATCCCGCTCGAGGGCCGATATCAGGAGCCCGAGGAGGAGGGAGAACGCGAGGATCGAGTAGACCGCCCAGCGGTACAGCGCGGGGATCGAGTCGAAGAACGGGACGTGGTCGTAGACCCACCGGTTGAACGGCGCGAGGACGGGATACAGGTCGCCGGTGGAGAAGACGATGGCCAGCCCAGCGGAGGCCAGCAGCACGATCCGATCGAGACGTCGGCCGAGGACACCGTAGATGGTGACCGCCAGGGGTACGAGGAAGAACAGCGGGAGGAGGGTGAGCCCTCCGAGCGAGTAGAACTTCTGCTGGTAGATGATGTGGATGAGCGAGTTGTCCTGGACGTACCCGGTGATCGCGTACCCGAGGTTCTCGGAGAAGGTGTTGGAGAACGGAATGATGTTCGTGGTGACGTTGGTGGTGTACTCGGGGCGGACCCCCGCCGCGTACGGGTACAGCCACGAGAGGCAGAGCACCACGAACAGGGTGAGGCCCGCGGCGATGGCGGCGAGCTCCTTCCACCGGTAGAGCCGCTGGACGTTGCGTCGCAGGACGACGTACCCGGCCAGCGGGACCGCGAAGAAGACGTAGAAGTAGAGGATCCCCAGGTCGCCGATCGATACGAGCAGGTAGAGAACGAGGGTGGTCAGCAGGGCCAGGCGGAACGTCGGGCGCCACAGCGTCTGCCAGAGCCCGACGAAGAGCAGCGGCCCGAGGGCGAGGCTGATCATCGCCGGAACGTGCCCCTCGAAGAACTGGGGGGTCTGGACCAGGACCGAGTAGTACATTCCCGCCGCGAACCCTCCGGAGAAGGTCCCCCCGAGCCGGCGGACCGAATGCATCATCGACAGCCCGGCCCCGACGTACCCCGCGAACTCGATCCCCCGGACCAGCACCGTCGGGGGCAGACCATCGATGAACGGGGTGAGGAGGGTCGGACCGGTGAACCCCGGGTACGGCTGGCCCCAGTCCGTGAGCGGGTAGAGCCACAGGCCCGGGGAGTGGTGCTGGAGGAACCAGAACGTCAGGGAGGCGTTCAGGGCGTTCGTGCCCTGCGGGAGATCGGAGGCACCACCGAACCCCCCGTTCCGGAGGGCCAACGCCCCGAGGGCGAGGAACGCGAGGGTGGCCAGGGTGTAGGGGTGCGTGACCCCGTGCCCGAGGGCGTCGACCCAGGCCGGTCGGGCCCCGGTCGGTCCCGCCGGGGGGGCGCCGGACCCGGCCGGCCCCTCGGGGGGAGCCTCCGCGGCTCCCTGGGATGCCTGAGCCGCCAGATCCCGCGTCCCTCCCGGGGGGTGGGCGCACCCCGGAGACTAAGAAGCAGTCGGTGGACCCGAACCCCGGTCGGGGTCCCCGCCCGGTCGTCCACCGACGGCCGGGGGAGGGCGGACCGCAGGCCCCGGGGGGCTGGGCCGAAAGGGAGAACGGTTTAGTCGCAGCACCCGTGCCCCTCCCGATGCTCCAGTCGACCTTCCTCCATCTCGCCGGGATCGAGCCCAGCGACGAGTGGGAGCTCTGGTCGGCCGGGGCCTCCGATTGGCGATCCCTCCGGGACCGCATCGCCCCCCTGAACCTCCCCCTCGAGCGCCGCGAGCGGCTCGAGCACGACCTCCAGGAGAGCGAACGGGCCCTCGAGGCCCGGGACGTGGCCTGGTTCGCGCGCCGCCTCCCGAGGTCCGAGCACTGGAGGTTGTACCCTACCTTCGCCGAGGAGACCGCGTTCCTGGACATCGAGACCACGTCGCTGAGCCCCTATTCCGGGATCGTGACGGTCGTGAGCGTCCACGGCCGCGGAACGACGCGCACGCTGATCGCCGACGAGGACCTGGAGGAGCTGCCGGCCGTCCTCCGAAGGTTCTCGATCCTGGTCACATTCAACGGCACGCTGTTCGACGTTCCGTTCCTGCAGGTACGGTTCCCCGCGCTGGTGCCCCCCCCCGCGCACATCGACCTTCGGTTCGTCCTGCGTCGCCTGGGGCTGGTCGGGGGCCTCAAGCGGATCGAGCAGACCTTGGGGATCGGGAGCCGCGACGGGGTCGAGGGGATCCACGGCCTCGACGCGGTCCGGCTGTGGGAGTCGTACCGACGGGGCCACCCCGAGTCCCTCGAACGACTCGTCCGGTACAACCGGGCCGACACGGAGAACCTGGCCCCCCTCCTCGATTTCGCCGTACGCGAGCTCGAGCAGCGCCTGCGCGCCGGTCGCCGGGCCCCCTATGGGTGACCCGGGCGGGTCGGCGGGCCGGCGGCCCGTGGCGATGGCGTTCGCCCTCCTCCTGCTCGCCGGGGCGACGGTCCCTCTTCTCGTCGGGACGACGTTCCCGGGTCTCACCATCCTGATCCTGCCGATCGTCGGCGTCACCGCGGTCGTGGCGTACGGGTTCCAGCGACTCCCCTCTCGCCCGGCCTGGGCGATCCCGGCGCTGGCGGTCGCGGCGGCGGCCCTGGGCGCGGCCTCCGTCCTCACCGGGGCTCTCAACGGCCTCTCGGATGAGCCGTACAGCACCCCGGCATACTCGTCCCTCGGATGGGCGTTGTACACCCAGCCGATCCACCTCACCTACGTGCAGTACGGCGCGTCGCACTTGGAGAGCTCCTACTACGTGTACCTCCCCCTCCTCACGTGGGCCCAGGTCCCGGGCCTCGACTACCGGTGGGTCAGCCTCGGGGCGTGGGCGGTGACCTTCTACGCGGTACGGAAGGACCCGTTCGCGTCGGCGGGCTGGGCCGTCCCGTGGATCCCGCTCCTGGCGGCCAACGGACAGAACGACTTCGTCCCCTTGCTGGCCCTGACCGCCGCCCTGGTGGTCCCGGCGGGGCGCTGGGGCCGTCTCGCGGAGATCGCCGCGCTCGGCCTCAAACAGTTCGCCAATGTCATCGACGTGGGCTACCACCTGGTCCGACGGCAGTACGCCCGCGCTCTGATCGCCGTCGGCATCAGTGCCGCCTTCCTGCTCCCGTTCGCGTGGCTCGACCCGGGCGCGGTGTACTGCCACGTCCTCCTGGGGGACCCCACGAACGGGTGTGCCGCCCACTCGGCGGGCTTCCTTCTGTTCAAGCGGAACTACTGGCTGTACCCCACCTGGGTGGGCCTCATGTTCGCCCGGCCTATCGTCGGGTGGGCCCGGGCGACGTGGGGCCGGTGGGGTCCCAAGGCAGTCACCGGGCCGGCGACAAGGCGTCCGCCTCGGTGACCGATCGCGGCGCGGCGATTCCGACCGCGGACGCGGCCGGGACCCGGGCGATGCGCTGGAGGGCGAGCTCGCAGTACTCCGGTGAGGCATCGATGTGCACGAAGTGGCGCCCCAGGGAGCGGGCGACGGAGGCCACGGTCCCGGTGCCCCCGAACATGTCGAGCACGACGTTGCCCCGATAGCTGTAGTACTTGATCAGGCGGGCGATGAGCTCCTCGGGGAACGGGGCCGGATGGCCCCGGCGATGCCGCTCCGGGGGGATCGCCCAGTGGCCGTCCGAGAACCGCTGGAACTCCTCCCCCGTGATGTCGATGTCCGCCCGGTTCCCCTCGAGCCGCCAGTCCCCCTTCGAGAAGACGAGGACGTACTCCCACGACGGGATGATGTGGGGATTGGCGGGGCTCTTCCAGCTCCCCCAGGCGGTCCGGCGGCCCATCGTCTGCTTGTACCAGATGATCTCGGTGCGCATGATGTAGCCGAGCCGGCGGAGGTCCGTCGAGAGGTCGTGGTGGATCGGGTGGAAGTCCTTGATCGAGGTCGGCGCGACGTTGAGGGCGAAGCGCCCCCCCGGGACCAGGACCCGATGGAGCTCCTCCCAGACCGTCTTCAGCCACGCGAGGTAGTCGTCGTGGTGCCGGTCGTCCGCGTACCCGAGGTACGGGATGCCGACGTTGTAGGGCGGCGAGGTGATCGCGAGGTGGACGGACCCCGCCGGCAGCCGCCGGAGCGTGTCGAGGGCGTCCCCGTGGACCACCGCGTCGCGCCAGGCGGGGGAGCGAGGGGAGGTCCGGGGACGGGCGGGCACCCGGACCTTCACGCCCCGGCCACCCGCGGTCCGGTCATGAACCTTGCCCACGCCCCCGAGCGACTCCGAATCACGGCGGCAAGCGTTTAATCCCCTATCCCCACGGCGAAGTCGGCCATGCCAGTGGTCATCGCCGTCCTGAAGGAGGTCGCTCCCGGTGAGCGCCGCGTGGCGCTCGTCCCCGATGTCGTCGCGAAGCTCGTCACCGCGGGCCACGAGGTCCGGGTCCAGAGCGGGGCCGGCGAGGGGGCGGGCTACCCGGACGGCACGTACATGGCCGTCGGGGCGAAGATCGTCCCCGACGCCGCCTCGCTGGGCGCCGGGGCGCAGCTCGTCCTCGGAGTCCAGCCGCCGTCGGCCGAGGTCACGAGGTCCCTCGCCCCCGGGACCGTCATCGTCGGGTTCCTGAACCCGACCCGGGCCTTGGAGGCACTCGGCCGGCTCCGCGACGGGAAGTTCACCGCCCTCGCCATGGAGCTCATCCCCCGCATCACGCGCGCCCAGAGCATGGACGGGCTCTCCTCCCAGGCCACGGTGGCCGGCTACAAGGCCGCCCTCATCGGCGCGGAGCTCACGCCGAAGTTCTTCCCGATGCTCACCACCGCCGCGGGCACGATCCGGCCGGCGAAAGTCCTGATCCTCGGGGCCGGCGTCGCCGGCCTCATGGCGATCGCGACGGCCCGGCGGTTGGGCGCCGTGGTGGAGGCGTACGATGTGCGCCGCGCCGCCGGCGAGCAGGTCCGGAGCCTGGGCGCGAAGTTCCTCGAGCTGCAGATCAACGCCGAGGGCGGGGGCGGCTACGCCCGGGAGCTGACGCCCGAGGAGAAGGTGCAGGAGCAGGCCATGCTGGCCGAGGCCCTCACCCAGGCCGACGTGGTGATCACCACGGCGAACATCCCCGGCCGCAAGGCGCCGCGCCTCGTGGGCAAGGACGTGGTCGCGAAGATGCGGCCCGGCTCCGTCATCGTCGATCTGGCGGCCGAAGGTGGCGGCAACTGCGAGCTCACGAAGCCGGGCGAGACGATCGTCGCGGGAGGCGTGACGATCACCGGGCCGCTGAACCTCCCCAGCACGCTGCCGTTCCACGCGAGCCAGATGTACGCGAAGAATCTCCAGTCGCTGCTCACGCTCCTGATCACCAAGGACGGGACCCTGGTCACCGACTTCTCTGACGAGGTCCTAGCCGGGAGCCTCCTCGCGAAGGGCGGGGAGATCATCTGGGCCCCCGCGAAGGACGCCCTCGCGCAGTCGGGGGCGAAATGACCGACCTCTACTCCGCCCTCTTCATCGTGATCCTGGCGGCGTTCCTCGGCTACGAGGTCATCAGCCGGATCCCGGTGCTCCTCCACACGCCGCTGATGAGCGGTTCGAACTTCATCCACGGGATCGTCCTCGTCGGGGCGATGGTGGCCCTCGGCACGGCCACCACGGACCTCGAGCGGATCATCGGGTTCATCGCCGTCGTCATGGGGGCCATGAACGTGACGGGCGGCTACGTCGTCACCGAGCGGATCCTCGAGATGTTCGACCGCTCCAAGGCGAAGCAGGGGGGTAGCAAGTGATCGACGTCTACGACCCCGTCTACATCGTCACGATCCTGGCGTTCGTCTTCGCCCTCATCCGGATGAGCTCGCCGGCGACCGCCCGGAGCGGGATCATCCTCGCGGGGGCGGCGATGTTCATCGCCACCGTCGCGACGTTCTTCTACCCGGGGCTCGGGAACCTTTTGCTGATCGTCTCCGGCGCCGCCATCGGCGGCCTGGTCGGCTGGTACGCGGCCAAGAAGGTCGCCATGACCGACATGCCGCAGATGGTCGCGATCTACAACGGCATGGGCGGCGGGGCGGCCGGCGCCATCGCGGCCGTGGAGCTCTTGCAGGGCGTCGCGGGAGCGTACGCGTCCCTCTCCGTGGTGGGGGCCGTCATCGGATCGACCTCCTTCTCGGGGAGCCTCATCGCGTTCCTGAAGCTCCAGGGGTGGATGCGGTCGAAGCCGATCGTCTTCCCCGGCCAGCAGCCGGTGAACATCAGCGTCCTCGTCCTCGCCGGGATCGCGGGGGTCCTCCTCGTGGTCCACCCCGCCTATCCGCTCCTCCTGCCGTTCTTCGTCCTCGCCCTCGGGTTCGGGTTCCTCCTGACCCTCCCCATCGGCGGGGCGGACATGCCGGTGGTCATCTCGCTGTTCAACGCCCTCACCGGGGTCGCGGTGGCGATGGACGGCTTCGCGATCACGAACTACGCCATGGTCATCGCCGGCACCCTCGTCGGCGCCGCCGGCTCGATGCTCACGGTGCTGATGGCCCGGGCGATGAACCGGAGCATCGGGAACGTCCTGTTCGGGGCGTTCGGCGCCACCGAGGAGACCGGCACGACGATGCAGGGCTCCATGAAGCCCATCGAGGCCGACGACGTCGCCGTCATGATGGCGTACGCCTCCAAGGTGATCATCACCCCCGGCTACGGGATGGCCGTCGCCCAGGCCCAGCACAAGGTCAAGGAGCTCATGGACGTCCTCGAGTCGAAGGGGGTCCAAGTGAAGTTCGGGATCCACCCCGTCGCGGGCCGGATGCCGGGCCACATGAACGTGCTCCTCGCGGAGGCCGGGGTCCCGTACGACCACCTGTTCGACCGGGACGAGATCAACCCGGAGTTCGCGTCCGCCGACGTGGTCCTGGTGATCGGGGCCAACGACGTCGTCAACCCCGCCGCCCGCCGGGCCGGCAGCCCCCTCCAGGGAATGCCGATCCTGGACGTCGACCAGGCCAAGAACGTGATCGTCCTGAAGCGCGGCCAGGGGAAGGGGTTCGCCGGGGTCGAGAACGATCTGTTCTACAAGGACAACACCCGGATGCTGTACGGCGACGCGCAGGAGACCGTCGCGAAGCTCGTGCAGGCCCTGAAGAAGGTCCAGTAGGCCGGCGACGGACCCAGGTCCTACCCGGTCGCGATCTCCAGGAGCCGCCGGATCCCCCGGTCCCGGGAGAACCGTGCGTTCGCCCGCTCGTAGGCCGCCCGCGCGAGCCGCTGGCGCTCGGCCGGGTCCCCGAAGAGGTCCTCCAGCGCCGAACGCAGCTCCTCCGGATGGCCGGCCGGGAAGGTCCGACCGCTGACGCGGTCCTCCACGAACTCGACGATCCCCCCCGAGTCCGAGACCACGGACGGCAGACCCCAGAGCGCCGCCTCGACGGGGGTGAGGCCGAACGACTCGGCCAGGGCCGGGTGCACGAGGACGTCGGCCCGGGCGTAGAGGGCGTGGAGCGAGGCGTCGTCGATCCGACCGAGGAACTGGACCGAGGAGAGCCCGAGGTCCCGGGCGAGCTCCTCGAGCTCTCCCCGGAGCGGGCCATCCCCAACGATCAGAAGCTTCGCGCTCGGGAACCGTCCCGCGTGCTCGAGGAGGGACCATGCCCTGAGGAGAGTGGCGTGGTCCTTGTACGGCAGCAGAGCCCCCACGCAGAGAGCGGTGAGGCCCGGTCCCGGTCGGTCGAACCGCGGCGATTCCGGCCCGCTCGGGGGGAAGGGGTACACCACCTCCGGGGTCTCCGGGAGCCCGTAGACCCTCCGCATGAGGTCGGCGACGAACCCGGTGAGAGCGACCCGGCGCGGAACGCTCCGGACCGCCCGAAGGTCCGACGATCGCAGTCGCCTTCGGACCCATTGGAGGGTCCTCGGTCGCTCGAGGATGCCGGCCAGGAGGGGACCGTAGAGCTGCCGGGCCGTGCCCGCCATGGCCGTGAACGAGAGCGCGTGGCTCTTCCCGGTGACCACCTCCTCCCACAGGGACCGCAGCGGCTCGGCCATGTAGAGGGTGCACCGCTCGCGATGCAGCGCGACGACGGCGGCGAAAAGCCCCGGTTCGACCCCGTGGAAGAGGAGGATCCGGTCCGGGTCCCGGAGCGCCCGGAGCACGCGGAGGTACTGGACGATCCGGGCCGCGCCGCCGGAGGACGCCCCGGCGGGATACGCGTTCCCGAGCGCCTCCAGTTCCGGGAACGGAACGCCATGGTAGAACACGGTGACCCTCGCCGACCCGGGGGGGATGTGGCGGAGGAACTCCAATAGCTGGAGCTCGCTCCCGCCGATGCGACCCAGGGAGGTATGGAGGACGGCGAGCTTCGGGGCCCCCCGGGGGCCCGCCGCCCCGCCTCGGTCCGTCATCGGATGCTCCCCGACCAGCCGGCCCGCGCTAAGAGGGTTCGGCCGGACCCGGGCCGTCCGTTCCGGGCCGACCGGGGGGGATCCGGACCCTGTTTCGCCATCTCCCACCGGCCCTTATGTCGAGTGTTCCGATGGAAGGGGCGGTCGCCATGAGCGGAGAAGTGATCCACTTCGAAGTGCCCGCCGACAACACCGAACGCGCCCGAAAGTTCTACTCGTCGACCTTCGGGTGGAAGCTCCAGCACATGCCGGAGTTCGACTACACCATGGTGATGACCGGGGAGCACGGGGAGGACGGCATGCCGAAGGAGCCTGGGTACATCGGAGGCGGGCTCGCCAAGCGGGGCGGCATGGTCTCCAACGTCGTGATCACGATCGGGGTCGATGACATCGAAAAGCACCTCAAGACCATCGAGAAGAACGGGGGCAAGACCCTCCAGAAGAAGCAGCCGATCGGTGACGGCACCATGGGCTTCACCGCCTACTTCAAGGACACCGAGGGGAACGTCATCGGCCTCTGGCAGATGGGCAAGCCCCCGGCGTGAGCCTCGCGACAGGGATCGCACGTCCCGTCCAACCCCTTCCCCCCCGGGACCGACCTCCGGGGCCTCCCATCGGACCCCGCGACGCCGTCGACGCGCTGGCGTCGTGCCCGAGAAGGAAATCGATACTCCGCCCCCGAAGATAAGCGACAGGTCAACCCGATTTCACGAGGGAAAAGGACGCCCAAGATACGGTCGCCGGGCCTCCGAGGGCGGCGCCCTGGGGTGCCGCTAGGAGGTCTCGGAACATGAACGGCCGAAAAGGAAGACGGACCGCGGATCGAGTGGGTGCGGCGTTGGGCGTGGGGTTGATCGGGACCCTGGCCCTCATGGCCTTGGTGGTCGGCGGTCTGGCGTCGGCGGCCGGATGGTTCTCTCCGGCCCACCAGCTCACCTCGACGGGGACGGCCACCTCCCCGACCCTGAACTGGTACAACGCGTACTACACGACCTCGAGCTCCTGGGTGGTCTGCGGGGCGGGGGGCCTCGGCAACGGGAGCCTCGCGTCGTACGTCCATGCGACCAATCTAGGTCCGGGAGACTACTGCGTCGCCCGGGGCGTTCTGCAGAACCCCGGCCCCGAACCCCTCACGATCTGGGTGAGCACGGTCGCGAGCACCTACGACCCCGCGTGCTTCTACTTCGTCAACACCCTCTCCAACTCGGGACCGGCCCTGACGATCGGTCCCGCGATGGACGGGCTCACCTACTCGTTCCCGATGGCCGGGAATGGCGCCATGACCCTCGCCGCGGGCGCGTCGACCCACTTCGCGGTCGCGGTCGGGGTCTGGTCCACCGCTCCCTCGACCTGCGAAGGGACGACCGGGACGTTCGTGGTCTCG
>Ga0209060_10002137_pt1 | contig 19104 bp, 17 predicted proteins | sample Coa_R1_8_FD_187155 | JGI IMG/M metagenome (GOLD analysis project Ga0209060, IMG submission 187155) | Surface soil microbial communities from Centralia Pennsylvania, which are recovering from an underground coalmine fire - Coalmine... | ecosystem: Environmental > Terrestrial > Soil >...
TGTACTTCGTGCCGAGCGAGATGAGTTCCCTGCCGAGGCGGCTGCCTTCATCGACTTCGAGCAGATAGATGGAAACGTGCTCGGGATTGAGGGCGATGAGTTCGTCGAGCGAATTCCGCCATGATTCTGGTGTCTGATGCGGAAGGCCGGCGATTAAATCAAAACTGATATTTTGGACTCCTGCGGCGCGGAGGGCAGGAACGGCGCGGTAGATATCATCGCGACGGTGCATTCGACCAGAGGCTTTGAGCTCGACGTCGGAGAACGATTGCACTCCGAAGCTGACGCGATTGATTCCGGCGGCGGACCATGCTGCCGTTTTCTCGGGAGTGACAGTTTCGGGGTCGGCTTCGAGTGTAACCTCGCGCAGTTCGCAGCGGAACGAGTCGCGGACGGCGGCCAATACATTTTCGAGATGCTTTGCGTCGAGGAGGCTGGGCGTTCCACCGCCGAAGTAGATAGTGTCAACTGGGGCGCCGTCCAAGCTCTCAACAGGAATGGCCGTTGCAGAGTAAAATTCCCGATGATTTCGGATTTCGCATGTAACAGCTTCGGCGTACGGTGCGTACTTTTCCACGCTGACTACGCCGGTGTGGAAATTGCAGTAGGTGCACTTCGTCTGGCAAAACGGCACCTGAATGTAAATGCCGAGGCTCATGGTCGGAAGATGCAATTTTAGCACGCGCCGGAGGGGCCGCGATTCCGGCATCACGGAATTGGAACGAGAAAATGTTTGTTGAGATATTTTCCTGAGGAGTGCTTGCGGAGATCTTCGAGGGCTTCCGTGCCCCAACGCGACAGCAACGGCAGAAAATTCAATTCGCGCGATTGCAGCGCCTTGTTCGGATAGAGCAGATTGCTCAGAAACTCGGAGTGACTGGCGAGGACATTCGTTTTCTTATCCCGCGCCCAGCCGGCCTTTTGCCGGAGCTTTTCCGTCTGGTAGGCAATCTTGCGTTGTGCTTTTTCGAGCGTCGATTTCAGCGAGGGATCGATTTTGGCGATTGGGCCGCTCCACCCGTCGAGCAGCTTGCGAATTTGCTTCGTGTCTTTTTCAAGCTTCGCGTTGAGAGTTGCCGGAATGTTTTCAGCACCGAGCTTCTTGCGGACGGTTTGAGTTCCCGCCCAAACGTCTTCAACCGCAATCCCGTATTGTTCGAGGAGACGCTGCGCTTTGCTGTCCACCAGAGTGAAGCCCGCTCGTGACAAAAAGACCGGCTGGCGGTGCAGCAGTTTTTCGTAAAAAACGGTCGACTGCGCGAAATAGGCAATTTCGGATGGGCCACCTACGTAGGCGATCGTCGGCAGAAGAAAATCCTGCATCACCGGGCGAAGCAACGCATTGGGACTGAAGGCCTCGGGAGAACTGGAAATTGCTTGCGCGAGTTCTTGCGCGGACCAACTTTGCGAATCTGCCTGGAATTGCGAGCCGTTCGAATGAATAGATTCGCGACCGCCGTTGCCGAGATAGAACAGAGCTGTGCTGCGGCCAGTGACTTTCACTTGCGCCGCGAAGCCGGCACGGTCGAGTTCCTTGTTTCGCGCGAGCAAGGCGTCATTCAGCGCGCCCCGCTCTTCCGCTGCCTGCCGCAAGACCGGTTCGGCGACACGATGAAGCCTCGCGTCCAACGGATCGAGAAGAATCAGCCCGTATTGCGCGAAAAGCCCCGCGAACAGTTTGCCGAAGGACGTCGAATACGTCTCATCGGGCGAGTAGCTCGTGCGCAAAAGCGATGCAAGCTCGCCTGCGGCAGGGCCTCCAAACATGACCGTGGCGGCGCGCACCATTTCGGCGATCTGCGGACCGAATTTCTGAGGACCGACGGGACTCGGAGGACCAGGCCGCACAGGGAGTTCGAATTTGACAAGTTTACCGTCGCGGAAAAAGGTCGTATGGCGAACTTCGTCCAGGTCGTGATCTTCAGTTGCCATCCAAAAAATGGGCACCGCGTCGACACCGGATTTGGCAAGCAATCGAGCCGCTTCAATTGCCGAAAGCGCCTTATAAAAGGAATACGCCGGCCCGCCAAACAATCCCACTTGCTGGCCGGTAACAACGGCTGCGGCGCCGCGTTCCAGCCTCCCGATATTTTCAAGCGTAGCTGGGCCCGCTCTTAACGCCTCGTTTTGTTCGCGAAGGATTGCCGCGACAGCGGCCCGGCGTGATGGAGAAAAGTTCAGCGACGCAGCAAGCTTCGCTACGTTTTCGAGCGTTGGCTCGTGCGAATAGAACGAATTTACTTTGGAAAAATCGTCAAGGAATGCGAGATGGAGCGGAGGCTGGTGAGGAAGTTCGCGAAAGGCCAAGGCGCGACATTGCATGGATTCTTAGATGATACCCGCGGAGTTTGGTAACACCAAATAGACGGAAAGGCGGCCCGAAGGAGAGCCGAGACGTACCTAGCCACGGCCATATTGGCCCCGCTTGCCTAACTTCGGGCGCCGACCGCTGCAGGTTCCAGGCTCGCTGCCACCTTAGTGATGGCGGCTTTTGCGCTCTCCGAGAGCGGCAGCAAGGGAGCCCGGGGAACGCCCCCACGGTAGCCGCGCAAGTCCATTACAAACTTCACGCCGGCGATGCCGTTTTCAGAAACCACTTTCTTCGATGCCAACGCCAGCCTGCCCTGAAGTTCGCGCGCCTGGTCGTACATTTTCTGGCGCTGCAGCTGAAACAAGGCAACACATTTTTCAGGAAATGCGCTGGCCAGGGCGAGAATGGCTCCCACGGCTCCAGCGCCAAGTGCGGGCGCGACAACACTCGCCGATCCGGTCAGCATTTGGAATGAGCTTGGCGCGCTGGCAACGACTTCCACGATGCGTTGCACGACGCCTGAACTATCCTTCATACCGAGAATGTTCGAATGATCCGCAAGGGCGACGATTTCCGGCGTCTCCAGCGAAACTCCGGTAAATTGCGGAACGGAATAAAGCAGCACAGGGATTGGAGAAGCGTCGGCGACAGCACGATAGTGAGCAAGATAGACCTCGGGCTTGTAAACCGGCTTGTAGTAATACGGCGTCTTGACGAGTGCCGCGTGGTAGCCCAGATCGGCGGCGCGTTTTGTCCGCGCGATGGTCTCCGCGGTGGATTCGGCGCCGGTTCCCGCGAGGAGCCGCTTATCCGCGGCGGCCGCTTCTTTTGCCGTCGCAAGAATCGTTTCCGTTTCCTTTGCCGAGAGCAGAACCGACTCCCCGGTCGATCCAAGCACGACATAACCGGCCAAGTCCGTTTGATTGTAGCGATGCAGATTGTGCTTCAAATCCGCGGCGGAAAAATTACCGACCGAATCGTACGGCGTGGTGAGCGCGGGATAAATTCCGGAAAGGTCCACAGATCAATCTCCTGTTACGGCCGAACCAGATGCGGCGACCTGGCCCCGGTGCAAATCTTGCAACGCGGAGACTTCTGTTCCCTGCTCGAGCATGGCGCGGATTCCGCGGGCTGCTGCATTCGCGGCGGCAAGCGTCGTGATGCACGGAATGTTGTAACGGATCGCCGCGCGGCGAATCGATTTTTCGTCGTAGAACGATTCACGTCCTAGCGGCGTATTAATGACAAGGTCGATCTTGCCGGTTTTCACCAGGTCCACAATGTTCGGCCGGCCTTCGTTTACCTTAAATACCGCTTCGGCCTCGATGCCCGCGCCCAGCAAAGTTGCCGCCGTGCCACGCGTAGCTACGAGCTTGAATCCCAGCGACGCAAGCTCTTTTCCAAGTGACACGAGGTGGCGTTTGTCTCGGTCGTTCACGCTGAGAAACACAGTTCCCTTGCGCGGCAAACGCTGGCCGGCAGCTAGCTGTGCCTTGGCGAACGCCTGACCGTAAGAAGTCGAGATACCCATCACTTCGCCCGTGGAACGCATTTCGGGACCAAGAATCGTATCCACGCCGCGGAATTTGTTGAACGGAAAGACCGGCGACTTGACCGAGTAAAACTCGTGAACGGCAATCTCCGCAACTCCATTGTGATGGACGAGCGGCAACTTCATATCTTTCAATTTTTTGCCGACCATGAGCCGCGCCGCAACTTTTGCCAGCGGAACGCCCGTCGCCTTGCTGACGTACGGCACTGTGCGGGAGGCGCGCGGGTTCACTTCGAGGACGTACACAGTGTCGCGCTGGATCGCGTATTGCACGTTCATGAGGCCGACGACTTTCAACGCAAGCGCCAGCCGCCGCGTGTAGTCGCGAATGGTTTCAAGCACCGCCGGCGTCAAGCTCACAGGCGGCAGAACGCAGCTCGAATCGCCCGAGTGCACGCCCGCTTCTTCAATGTGCTCCATGATGCCGCCGATGACTACGTCGGTTCCGTCGGCGAGTGCGTCAACGTCCACTTCCGTAGCTTCTTCGAGGAACTGATCAATGAGCACCGGCTTTGCCGAACCCATGAGCGCTGCCTGCGCGACATACTCCTGCACCGTGTTCGCGTCGTACGCAATGACCATCGCGCGGCCGCCAAGCACGTAGCTCGGACGCACAAGAACCGGCAAGCCAATCTCCCCAGCGAGTCTCGCAGCTTCTTCCGGGATCAACGCGGTTCCGTTGCGCGGCTGCGGAATTTTCTGCTCTTCGAGGACGCGCCCGAATCGCCGGCGGTCTTCCGCAAGATCAATGGATTCTGGCGTGGTTCCCACGATGGGCACGCCGTTGCGCTTCAGCTCCATCGCAAGATTCAGCGGTGTCTGTCCGCCGAATTGCACGATAACGCCCTGCGGTTTTTCCTTTTCGACGATTGCCAGAACGTCTTCCAGCGTCAGCGGCTCAAAATAAAGCCGGTCAGAAGTGTCGTAGTCCGTCGAAACCGTCTCCGGATTACAATTCACCATGATCGTTTCGTAGCCGTCTTCGCGCAGCGCGAACGACGCGTGGCAGCAGCAATAATCAAACTCAATTCCCTGCCCGATGCGATTCGGCCCGCTGCCGAGAATCATTATCTTGGGCTTTTGGTGAACGTCCGACTCGTCCTCTTCCTCGTACGTCGAATACATGTATGGCGTAAACGATTCGAATTCCGCGGCGCACGTATCCACGCGCTTGAAGACAGGCGACACGCCGTAACGCGCGCGCTGCAACCGCACTGCGGCTGGAGTCGTCTTCCACATTTGCGCAAGCTGTTCGTCGCTCGTGCCGTGACGCTTTACTTCGCGCAACAGTTCCTTCGAAGCGGTTTCCACCGTCACTCCCGCTGCGCGTTTGTTCACGGCCATCAGCTCTTGAATCTGCTGGATGAACCACGGATCGATTTTCGTCAGGTCGCAGATTTCAACCGCGGGCAACCCGCGCTCCACGGCCGTCAATATCCAATGAATGCGGTCCGGCCGCGGCGTTGCCAGCTTTTCGCGCAACAGCGAATCCGGCGTCTCCGCCGGCGCTCGCCATGGTGTGTGCGGCTCAAGCGAACGAACCGCCTTCTGCAACGATTCCTTGAACGTGCGCCCGATGGCCATCACTTCGCCGACCGATTTCATCTGCGTGCCTAGCGTACTGTCCGCGCCGGGAAATTTTTCAAATTGCCACTTGGGAATCTTCGTGACCACGTAATCGATCGTCGGCTCGAAACTCGCCGGCGTTTTCTTCGTAATGTCGTTCGGAATTTCGTCGAGCGACATGCCAACCGCGAGTCGCGCTGCAATTTTTGCAATCGGGAAGCCTGTCGCTTTGCTGGCAAGTGCCGAGCTGCGCGAAACCCGCGGGTTCATTTCGATGACGGTCATCCGGCCGGTGTCCGGGTTCACGGCAAATTGCACGTTCGAACCGCCGGTCTCCACGCCAACTTCGCGCAAAATCGCCGCGGCGGCGTCCCGCATGCGCTGGTATTCTTTGTCGGTCAGCGTTTGCGCCGGCGCGACCGTAATCGAATCACCGGTGTGCACGCCCATTGGGTCGAAGTTTTCAATCGTACAAATCACCACGAAGTTGTCGCGGAAGTCCCGCATCACTTCGAGTTCGTACTCTTTCCATCCAAGCACGGATTCCTCGACGAGCGCTTCGTGGACCGGGCTCATATCCAGAGCGTGAGCAATCGAGTCCGCAAATTCCTCGCGGTTGTATGCAATTGCTCCACCAGTTCCGCCCAGCGTGAACGACGGCCGAATCACCAGCGGGAAACCCAGCTGTTCGCACAGGCGCATCGCATCCTGTGCATTATTGACGAGCGCCGAAGCGGGAACTTCGAGTCCGATCTTTCGGCATGCGTCTTTGAACCAGAGCCGGTCCTCAGCAACTTTGATCGCGCGCAGCGAAGCGCCAATCATTTCCACTTTGTGCTTTTCGAGAATGCCTTCTTCCGCCAGCGCGACCGCCAAATTCAGCGCCGTCTGTCCTCCGACCGTGGGCAACAATGCATCCGGCCGTTCCTTCGCGATAATTTCTTCCAGATATTCCTTCGTCAGCGGCTCGATGTACGTCCGATGCGCCAATTCCGGGTCTGTCATGATCGTCGCGGGATTCGAATTGACGAGAACGACTTCATATCCTTCCGCTCGCAGCGCCTTGCAAGCCTGCGCGCCCGAATAGTCAAATTCGCAAGCCTGGCCAATCACAATCGGCCCCGACCCGATAATCAGAATCTTCTTGATGTCTTTTCTTTTCGGCATTCCTTGGTTGCGGCTCCGTTTATTTTTGAGTCGTAACGCTGCTCACTTTACCGGCGCGAACTGCCCGGCTGCTGAAATTCTTTCATCATGTCCGTAAACTGCGTGAACAGATAGTGCGAGTCGTGCGGCCCCGGCGAAGCTTCCGGGTGATATTGCACGCTGAAGAGTGGCAACGATTTGTGCCGTATCCCCTCGTTCGTCTGGTCATTCAAATTGATGTGCGTCGCTTCCACTTCGCTCGATGGCAGCGATTCCGGATCCACACAAAATCCATGATTCTGCGCCGTGATTTCCACTTGATTCGTCAGCAGATTCTTTACCGGGTGATTCGAACCGTGATGCCCGAATTTCAGTTTGTACGTTTTTCCGCCGAGCGCCAGCCCGCACACCTGATGCCCCAGGCAAATTCCGAACACCGGCACCCGCCCAAGCAACTTGCGAATGTTTTCCACGGCGTAGTCCATCGGCTCAGGATCGCCCGGACCATTCGATAGGAACACGCCGTCCGGATGCATGCCAAGAACGTCTTCCGCGGCCGTCTTTGCCGGCACGACGCCGACTTCGCAGTGATGATCGAAGAGTAGCCGCAAGATGTTTTGCTTGATGCCGAAATCAAACGCGACCACGCGGAATTTTCGTTGTTCGCCGTGCGCTTCTGCTTCGCCCATTTGCTCGGTCCAGGGAGACGTCGCCAAATCAATCGAGCCTTTCGACCAATCATAGGGCTTCGTGCAGCTGACGCGGCTCGCAAGCTCCTGCCCCGCCATGCTCGGCAGCTGTTTCGCTTCGTGAATCAATTGATCCGCAGGCGTGCCGTCGGTGCAAACAAAACCGCGCAACGCGCCCACCTTGCGAATATGCCGCACGAGCGCCCGCGTATCGATGTCCCAGATGACCGGAATCTTGTGGCGGTTCAAATAAAGCTGCGCCGTTTCAGACGAACGCCAGTTCGAGGAAATCTGCGAAAACTCGCGAACGATCAACGACTCAATGTACGGCTGCGCCGCCTCTTCATCGTCTTCATTCGCCCCAACGTTTCCGATGTGCGGATACGTCAGGCACACAATCTGGCCCGCGTAACTTGGATCCGTGAAAACTTCCTGATATCCGGTAAGGCTGGTATTGAAAACGACTTCGCCGCCGCGGCGCGTGATCGCGCCCGCAGCTTTCCCGTTAAATACGCGCCCGTCTTCCAGCGCGAGGATTGCAGGTCGGTGTTGAACTTCCGTCAGTGGAGCCTCCGTGAATCATGGTTATTTTTCTTTAGCCTCGGCCGACGACGACAGCGAGCCGAAGTGATCGACCGGCCAGTACGCGAAAACGGCCCGGCCGTAAATGAACCGGCTGGGAACAGGGCCGAAGACGCGGGAATCGTTCGAGCTGATGCGATGATCGCCCATAACAAAATACATGTCACGCGGCACGCGCACCGGCCCGTAATCGCTCAAATCCTCGTATTGCGGAGGAACATACGGCTCCGCAAGCGACTGACCATCCACATACACGACGCCGTTGCGAATCTGCACGACTTCGTCCGGCAGCGCGATGATTCTCTTGATGAAAGATTTGCTGCGATCCAGCGGATACCAGAATACGACGACGTCGCCGCGCTTGATCGGCTCGAAGCGGTACACAAATTTGTTGATAAAGATTCGCTCCTGATCGGAAAGGAGCGGCGCCATGCTCGTGCCTTCGACCTTCACAGGCTGATACAAAAATACGATGATTACCAGCGCGAGGCCGATCGCGATGAGCAAATCGCGCGTCCAGACGCGAATTTCGCGTTTCAAGCTCTGGGAAGTTGCCGGTTTGGCATCGGAGGGAACTGCAGAATTGTCCGAGTTCGATGAAGGTGCCTCGGCGGCGGAGGGAAGCTCTGTCTCGTCCGGACTCAGCATTTTTCTCGCCTATCAGTTATAACACGCGAGCGCGCCGGTGCGCCAGAATGGAATTGCTCCGGCTGCGATTTTCGATGCGTCGCTAACTCCTCCGGTTGTAATCAGTAGCGCAGTCACTCTTGTTTACCCCGTAGGGGCCTGCGACCTATTGCATCCGATTGTACTCGGTAGCGTAGGCACTCCTGCCTGCGACCTATTGCATTCGATTGTAGTCGAAGAGATGAAAGTCCCTCGTCACGCCAAACACAAAGCCCGAGCGCGGATCGTATTTGTTGATGCCGCGAACTCCGGCCACATCCCAAGTGAATCCGCCGGCGTTAATCTGCAAACCGAACCGTGCCTGGCCCGTGCTCTGTGTTCCGATCAGCGCATTGTTAATCGTGCGGTCCGAATAGAGCCCGTTCACTTCGCCAACCACATTCACGCGCTTATGTATGGGATAGCTGAAGCCCGCGCCGTACATCAGCACGTCGTTTTGCGTAAACAGCGCGTTCGGCGCCTGCAAAATTTCCAGTCCCAGGTTGCCCATCAATTTCAGCTTTTGCAATTGCTCTTCGAGAGCAACCAACGCAAACACATTGGTCGTGTTTATCCCGATGCCGCGCGCCTGATTCGAGTTCGGCATGATGAACCCGAACCGGAATGCAAACCCGGGCTTCTTGCCCGATGGCTGGCGGAAACGAATCTTCGTCGAAAGCGCGAAATCCCCCGTGTCGTGCGTCGAATTCACGCCCGTCAGCTTCAAATTGGGCACGAACGATGCGCCCTGCGATTTCACATCCAGAAAATTCTGAATCGCCCCTTCCACTTCCACTTCGGCAATCTTGCTGATTCCCATCCGCACATTCAGCACTCCGATCGAAGTCTCGTCGCCGCGAAGTCCTGAAACCGGGAATCCCACATCTTGCAGAAAATCAAAACCAGCCTCCACGCGCACATCTCCGGCGGGAACTGTCTGTACATCAGTCGTTTTAAACGGGCGGTCTTGCGCAAAGGCAGGTATGCATCCGGCTGACGCGAGCGCCATGGCGAAAAGTATCTTGCGCATGTTTTGTAGCCTATCAGGTTACGGAAAAAGTCGGTAGCACAGCCACTCCTGTTCTCACGCGACGGACCCGCCCTAACCAAGCGCGTAATTGAGGTTCGAAAGCGCTGCGACCACAGCAGTCTCCGTCCGTAGGATCAGGCTTCCGAGCGAAGCCTGTTGAAATCCCGCAGCTTCGGCTCCGGCGAACTCTTCGTCCGTCCAGCCGCCTTCCGGTCCAATCGCCAGCACGGCCTGCGGTACGGCTCCCGCCTGAATCACTTCCCTCATCCGCCGCGCTTCCGGCCTCTCCGAAAGCATTACTTTAAATCCGGCGCTCGATTGGAATGCCACCGAAACTTTTTCAAGCGGCAACAATTCCGGAATTCGCACTCGCCTCGATTGCTGTGACGCTTCCAGTAGAATTTTCTTCCAACGCTCCGCACGCTTCTCCGCCGCGTGCAGCAGAGCCTTTTCGCTCCGCGCCGCAAGCGGAACAATCTTTCGAACGCCCAGCTCCGTCGCTTTCTCAATCGCCCATTCGAAGGAATCGAATTTCACAACCGCGAGCAGCAGTGCCGTCTCTAATGCGGATTCCCTGCTCGCGATCGGCTCCACGAGCGCGAACTCCACGCGATCTCGCCGTACCGTCTCAATCCGCGCCAGCCAGGCTTTCTCGCCATCGCTGAGCTCATAGAGCTGTCCAGCTTCCGCGCGCAGCACGCGGCCCAGGTGATGCGCAGCATCACCCGTCATTACCGCCGAATCATTTTCGAATTGTTCGATGAAGAATCGCCTGCGCAAAGATCAACCCAGCCTCAAGTGGCTCAGCCAAAAATATCCTTCACCTTATCGAAGAACGTCGTCCCGCGTTCGGCCGGTTTATTGTCGACTTTCAGCGTCGCCCCGAGTTGTTCCATCAGCTTCCGCTGGTCGCGCGTCAACTTCGTTGGCGTCAATACTTGCACGTGATAATACAAATCGCCGCGTCCGCCGCCACGCGGGTCGGGCAAGCCCTTGCCCTTGATCCGAAACACGGCGCCGCTTTGCGTGCCTTCGCCGATCTTCAGTTTCTCTTCCCCATTCAATCCCGGCACCTGCAACTCCGTTCCCAGGGCCGCCTGGGTCACGCTGATCGGAATCGTGCAGTACAAATCCGAATTGCGCCGCTCAAAAAACGGATGCTCTTTCACGTCGAGCACAACGTACAAATCTCCCGGCGGCCCGCCGTTCACGCCGACTTCGCCTTCGCCCGCTACGCGCAAACGCGTCCCCGTGTCCACTCCCGGCGGAATGCGCAATTCAATCGTTCTTTCCCGTTCAACCCGTCCCTGCCCGCGGCAATCCACGCAGCGTTCCCGCACAATCTGTCCCGCTCCCTGGCAAGCCGGGCAAGTCCGCGTAATCGTGAAGAATCCCTGCTGGTACGCCAGTTGGCCGCGCCCGCCGCAGCTCTGGCAGGTCGTCGCTCCCGTGCCCGCTTTCGCGCCTGTCCCTTTGCAGGAACTGCAAAATTCCTGCCGCGGCACTTTGATCTTCGTCGCTACGCCCGTCGCGCCCTCTTCAAACGTCAGCGCCATGTCGTACCGCAAGTCGGCGCCGCGCTGGCTGCGCGTGCGCCCGCGCCGCCCGCCACCCATTACGTCTTCAAATCCAAAAAAATCGCCGAAAATATCGTGGAAGTCCTGAAAGATTGTTCCGTTGAAGTCCACGCCGCCGGCCGAGGAACTCAGGCCCGCATGCCCGTAGGTATCGTAAACCTGCCGCTTCTCTCCGTCGCTCAGCACGCTGTACGCTTCCGTGCACTCGCGAAAATTCGCTTCGGCGACTTCCTTATTCTCCGGATTCCGATCCGGATGCCATTTCAACGCAGCTTTCCGGTATGCGCCCTTGATCTCTTCGACCGATGCGGTCTTCGAGACGCCGAGCACTTCATAAAAATCCCGTTGTGTTCCCTTGGCCATGAATTCCCTTCTTTGGTTTCGTTAGCGCTCAGTTGACTGACGATTTCGATGCGGCTGCAGGGTGTACCGCTACACGGACCATCGCGGGCCGCAGCACCCGGCCGTTAAACAAATATCCCGCCTGAAAAACTTGCAGCACCGTTCCATCCGGAGCTTCGTTGGATTCGGCGCGATCCACCGCCTGATGTTGATGCGGATCGAATTGCTGCCCCGCCGGCTCAATCCGCTCCACGCCAAGTTTCGCCAGATTGTCGATCATCTGTTTGTAGATGAGCTCGAAGCCTTTGCGATAATTTTCATATTCCGCTTCGCGATGCGCCGCGAGCGCATGCTCGAAGCCGTCCACAATCGGAATCAGCGCTTCCACAACCCGCGCAGTCGCTCGCTTGCTGTCATCTACACGTTCCCGTTCAATCCGTTTCCGGTAATTGTCAAAATCCGCTTGCCGGCGCAGCAGCGTCTGCCGTAAATCGTCTAAATCCTGCGCAAGCTTTGCCACGTCGGCATCCGCGCGCGCGCTATCGGCGGATACCGCTTCGGCTTCCGCGGCCTCGCGCGCCGCTTCGTCTCGATTGTCCCGTTCCGCGTTCATACAATCCGTCCCTCTCCCTATTGTTCCGTTTTTCCAAGCGCTTCGCCGAACAGTTCGGCGACATACGCCACAGCGCTGATCGCGCGCTCATATTGCATGCGCGTCGGTCCAAGAATTCCCAGCGAACCTTGCGCCAAATCTCCGCGCGTGTACGGCGCGCTGATCATCGCCAAATTCTCCCCCGCCTGCGAAATCTCTTTGATTCCGATTTGCACCAGCACCGGCTCTGGCGCATCAATGCACGCGTTCAGCACGCTCACCAGCCGGTGTTTCTCTTCGATTGCTTCCAGCAATTGCCGCAATTGCGCCTGGCTCGAAAATTCCGTCGCTTCCACGATCTGCGCCGTCCCCTCAACGTAAACTTGGCGCGACGGACCCTCGTCCAGCGTAACCGGGTCGCACAACGTCAGCACGCTCTGCGCCAGTCCTTCATACCGCTCGCGCTCCGTCGCCAGTTTCAACAACAAATCTTCGCGAATCGCTTCGAGCGTCCAACCGGAATATTGCTGATTCAAAAATTCCGCGGTCGCGTCAAGCTCCCGCTGCGTGAACGTTCTATTCGGCCGCACAATTTTGTCTCGCGTATTTCCGCCCGGTATCGTCAGCACCACGACCACGCGCCCATCCGGAAGCAGCCACATCCGCGCGTGTTCCAGAATCGTGCGACGCATCGGCGGCGCCACAATAATTCCCAGGCCGTTCGACACTTCCGCCAGCACGTGTCCCGCCCGCTCCGTAATTTCTTCTGTTGTTTTCGCCGCCGACATCTCGCTGCGAATCCAGTCGCGGTCGTGCACGCTGAGCGTCGCTTGCGCCGCAATTTCATGCGCGAAAAAACGATACGCCGCCGCCGTCGGCACGCGACCTGCCGAAGTGTGCGGCTGATACAAAAATCCGCCGTCCTCCAGATCCGCCATCACATTTCGAATCGTCGCTGGACTCAGCGTCTCTTCAAATCGCTTGGAAATTGCGCGCGACGACACCGGCTCGCCCGTTTCAATATATGTCCGGACGACGTCCGCCAGAATCTGCCGATTGCGCCGTTCTTGGATCGCTGCATTTTGCATCGTTAGCACTCGCTGCCTGTTAGTGCTAACTACTATTGTAGGAACGCTGTCAAGCCCGGTCAACGAGATGCCGCTAAATCTTTGCCTCTGTTGCGGGTCTGTTGCGCATTCGAACGCCCAGCGCAGCGGAATCAGCGCTAGTTGTTGTCGATCTGCGCGCGCTGCAGCTTGTCCGAATAATCGATATAGACCGTCTTCCACTCGGTGTAAAAATCGATCGCCGCAATCGCCGCCTCGCGATGACCGTTCCCAGTCTGCTTCGTTCCGCCAAACGGCAAGTGCGTTTCCGCCCCGATTGTCGGTGCATTGACATAAACTATGCCCGTGAAGAGGTCGCGCATTGCTGCGAAGGCCTGATTTACGTTTTTCGTATAAATCGAAGCCGACAATCCGTACGGCACACCGTTCGCAATCGAAATCGCTTCGTCAAACCCTTCGAACGGAATCACGCTGACCACCGGCCCAAAAATTTCTTCCTGCGCGATTCGCATTTTCGAGTTCACGTCGCCAAACACGGTCGGCTCGTGGAACCAACCCTTCGAATGGGCGCCGCCCGACAGACGATTTCCGCCCGTCAGCAGTTTCGCGCCTTCCTTTTTCCCAATTTCCACGTAACTCATCACCGTGTTCAGCTGCTGCTCGTTGATGCAAGGCCCCATTTCCATTTTCGGATCGAGCCCATCGCCGACGCGCAACGTCTTCACGCGATCCACAAAACGCTTCACGAATTCGCCGTAAATTTTCTTGTCCACCGCAACGCGGCTCGCCGCCGTGCAACGTTGCCCTGTCGTGCCAAATCCGCCCCACACCGCTCCGTCGACGGCCAAATCCAAATTCGCGTCATCCATCACGATGATGATATTTTTGCCGCCCATTTCCAGGCTGACGTGTTTGAAATCCGGCGCGCACGCCGACGCAATAATTTTTCCCACCGCGCTCGATCCGGTAAAACTCATCACCGGCACGTCTTTATGTTTCGAAAGCGGCGCGCCTGCATCCGGTCCGTCGCCGCTCACAATGTTCACCACGCCCTTCGGTAATCCCGCTTCCACCAGCGCCTGCACGTAGTGATACGACGACAGCGGCGTATCTTCCGCCGGTTTCAGGACCACCGTGTTTCCGCTCACCAGCGCCGGCGCCATTTTCCACGACGGAATCGCCATCGGAAAATTCCACGGCGTAATCAAGCCGCACACGCCAATCGATTGGCGCACGCTCATTGCAAATTTGTTCGGCAATTCCGAAGGAGTCGTCTGCCCAAATAGCCGCCGCCCTTCTCCGGCCATGTAATACGTCATATCGATCGCTTCTTGCACGTCGCCGCGCGTTTCCGCCAGCACTTTCCCCATCTCGCGCGTCATGTCCTTTGAATATTCTTCTTTGCGCTGCACCAGAATTTCCGCCGCGCGATACAAAATCTCCGCGCGCTTCGGCGCCGGCACGAGCCGCCACGATTTGTATGCTTCGTTTGCCGCGTCCACCGCCGCGTTCACGTCCGCTTCATTCGAAGCGACAAAATGCCCGACCACCTCATCCGTATTCGCCGGGTTGCGGTTCTCATACGTCTTCCCGCTCTTCGATTCCACCCATTCGCCGCCAATAAAATTCTTGTAAACGCGCGTCGCCGCTGCCGTTGCCATACTTCCTCCTCAACTTGTACCCAATTCGATTTGCGCTTCAATCCGCAGGAAATGACGCAGGAGACTCTCTACCGGAGTCATTTGACTTTAGCATTCGCTTCGGAGAGCGGTCAAACCAGGCATATTTGCGGACGCACAGCGCGCTCACTTCCTACTCGATCTTGTCCCACCACGCACCCTGCCGCTCCGCGAAACGCTCAATGCGCTGCATCAGTTGCGTGGCCACGCCCTTCTCCTTGTCGCTGAAACCTTCCAACTTGACCGCTGCCGTCAAGCAGCGCATCAACACTGCCAGTTCACTCAGACGCAGCGGCATCGGCGGAATAATTCGTTTTCGAACGCTCACGGCCGGCCGCTGATGCGCACACGTCCGGGTTCTATGACGGTAAATGCATTATGCAGACGAGACCCCAGCTTCGCCACGGCTTCAAGCACGGTGGCTGGCTTCGCGCGACGCGCCCGGCCAGGAAACCTCACCAGAATCACTCCGGCTGATGACCGGCCGCGCGCATACACCAATTCGCCGAAGTCTCGATCTTCAGTGATAAGTACTCGCTTCTCATGCAGAGCGCGTTCCAGAATTTTCTCGTCTTCCGCGCCCACGGCGACTTCAGAAATCGCAACCACATCATGGCCAGATTCCCGCAAAGCCCGGATTACCGGACCAGCGCAGCTTTCGTCTGCTAGGAAGTTCATACTTTAGGATTTTTCGAGAATCGGCGCGTCGGGCAGCAACACCACTTCTTCGTGGGCGACGCTGGCTGCGCCGTAGGCCACTGCCGCGCGGATGTCCTCGGTCGTGAGGTGCGCGTAGTCTTCCATAAGTTCACCCTCGCTCGTGCCCTCAGCGAGCTTGCGCAGGATGAGTTCCACCGTAATTCGCGTCCCCCGAATGACGGGTTTCCCCATCATAATCGCGGGGTTGATCTCGATTCGGTCGGTCGTCATTACCGTCCTCTGGGCCCATCATATCGCCGCCACTCCAACCGCACAATCGCGACCTTTGCATCCTTGTTTCCTCGGAAATATCGCGACCAGCCAATGGACCTCGCCGATGCCGCCGCAGCCGCTCGCCATTTTGTACCGCCGGCTTCCAGCCGGCGTTCTTCGATTTGGCAGGCGTGCTAATCTACGAGCGTGAATTAGCAGCTGCTTTCGAGCCATCCACAACCACACGAAATCCCATGACCGATTGGCAAATGCGAGAAAAGCGGCCACTCCGGGGACCTCGGCCGGAGCCAGCGGGGCCGGCGCTCAAGAACTACATCACGCCCGCCGGGTTGCAGCGGCTGAAAGACGAGCATGTGTTCCTGTTGCGTCGCGAGCGGCCCGCGGTGGTGCAGGTCGTCGCCTGGGCTGCCAGTAACGGCGACCGCAGTGAAAACGCCGACTACCTCTACGGCAAGCGACGGTTAAATCAGATCGATTCGCGGATTCGCTTTCTCACAAAACGCATTGACGCGGCCGTGGTCGTCGATCCCGCCACTCCGCGACCTCGGTCATCCGCTACGCGCGTCTTCTTCGGCGCAACCGTCACCTACAACGATGCCGCTGGCCTCGAACACGTCGTCTCGATCGTCGGCATCGACGAGGTGGACCTCGACCGCGGCTACATCAGCTGGCGCTCGCCTCTGGCGAATGCGCTGATGAAGGCCAGCCCCGGCGACCGCGTGGAACTGCGCGCGCCATCGAAGACGGAGCATCTCGAAATCGTCGAGGTTGAGTACGCGCCGATTCCGATGGATCCTTTCCGCGAACCGCTGGGAGCCCAGTCGACGCCCAAGGTCGAACGTTCCTAAAGCTCGCAAGCTCGGAGACAGACGCGACGTTTCTACTCTTTGCTTCAGAAGACTCGTTTCTCTCACCATGACACCAGAGAGGGGGAAACTTCCCGTCTGTCCCCGTTTCCTGTCCCCGTTTCCTACTTCTCCTCTGGGGACCGATCTACGTGTGGTTTCCTCCCATGTTGCCTCCTGTTGGGAGGCCCTGATTCTACCCAGATGAGGTGTCCAGTTTTGGTGGGGAGCACTACAAACATGGGCCACGCGCCTATTTCTTGATTTTTGACAGAGCTTCCTTCCAGGACGCATGTGACTTGCGACAGTCCTCAATATATTTGGCGTCAATTTTTGCAACCGCAGGTTCAATCACTTCGCCGAGGTCAGCGCCGGAGAAATAGAAGAGCGCTTCGTATTTGCCGCTAGAGAAGGCCTGACTTTCATCGGAACCAAACCAGTCCCTGCATGGCTCCATAAGCGCGACAGCCAGGTTATAGCCAACCTTACGGTCGTTTGTGAGGCGGTCCTCAGCTCCTATCACGGAGAGGGTGAGGTCAGACTCCTTTTCCGCATAAACAATTTGGATATCGGGAATTGCACGCAATCGCTGACGCAATCCACTTAGAACCTCGCTATTGCCGGTTTCTCCTTCCGAAATGAATAGATTCACTTTGTTGGCAGCCGCCTGATCTTCAGCAGTGCGGCCACAATCATGGTGGAATTGAATAGATTTTTGTTTTTCCATCCCTTTTTGTTCGGCACTTGTCTCGCGCGTGGACGCCCAGAACACCATTTCGCCAGCTTCCTTCACAGTGAGCTTGGAGAGTCCCATGGCGGCAAACTTGTCGCGAGAGATCCCGAGGGACGTTTCCCATTCCGCGCTCCATTTTGCTAGTTCCAATTCAGGCCGAGTCGGTTTGACCCGCGCTGGAGGTTTCGCTACCTGGTTAGTCTGCGCCGAGCCCGAATACTCCAGTGCGCAACAGGCAGCTACGAGTAGGGTCGGAAAAATTAGGGCTTTGAGCATGGTCAACTCCCGAAGTGGCGGGGTTCCGACGGATATTTTCTGGCCCCGATTGTCTGGGGCGAGTATATCATTCGGGCACTAATCTTGAGAGGAAGCAAGAGTTGGAACGGCTGCGGCTCTTATGGATGGCGCGAGAACCCGGGAAACTCGAGAACTCGGGAACAGACAGGACGTTTCTACGATTTGTTTCAGAAGACTCGTTCGCTCATCATGACATCAGAGAGAGGAAAACTTTCGCCTGTCCCACGTGGATTACAACTCACGTCGCGCGTTTGCGCTTGTTGGGGCCGTTGCGCTTTGTGAAATGGAGCATGGCGTGGCGCAGGAGCCAGTTTGCTTTGGTCTGATAACCGCGTCCATCGGACTTGAGCCACTCGATGATGTCGGAATCCAAGCGCATGGTGACCGGCTTTTTTACAGGCCGGTAGAACTTGCCGATTTCGGCGCCGCTCCAGTCGACAACCGGGGGAGCATCGGAGAAATCAATGTCTCGGTCCCTTTTTGCGGCGATGGCTCGGATGTCGCGCTTCTGCTCCTTTGTGAGCTTCTTCATAGGCTCTCCTTTCGTGGGATTCCGCTGCGCGGGCCGAGATGATGCGAATGACTTCCTCGTTGCGGCTTTCATAAAACGTATGGACGACCAACAAGATCGATCCTGGTCCTATCGCGCCGACGGTTATCCAGCGCTCCTCATCGTCTGAGTTGTCGTCTCGTCGCGTAAGCGCGTAGGGGTCGTCGAAAACAAGAACGGCAGTCTCAAAGCGAACGTCGTGCTTGCGCAGGTTCTGGCGGTTCTTGTTCTCGTCCCACGTAAATCGCATGGCACGCGAGAGAATACAGGATAACGATTGAAATTAACGGTGTCAATACACAGTGTACGTACACGAGAACAGCCCGGCTGTTGGTCGCGTTTTAACCCCGAAAAAACGATTTTGGGTGGCCCATCCTTGCGGGTTTTGCGGAGCCCGGGAGCCCGGGAGCCCGGGGACAGACGGGACGTTTTCTGATGTTAGTCTACAGGACTCGCTTCGATCACAAAGGCCTCAGAGAGAGGGAAACTTCCCGTCTGCCCCCGTCCGTCCCGTTTTCGTCCCCCGTTTTTCTGGCGGCTTGCTGAGTTAGGTGTTCGAGCCTCCTACTTCGGAGGCGGTGCGGGCTGGCTTTCACTTGTCGGCGGCACGATCCCCTTCAGCCGCAGATAGGTCACCATGTTCCCATAGTGCTCATCGGTATGCGCCGTATTGATCGAGAACACCGTGAGCCGGGCCAAGTCAAAGTTAAAGAGTTTCACCAGCTGGCTGCCTTTTGCATCGGTCATGCTGTCGAATGCCTTATTGCAGTAGGCCACTCCGTCCTTGAGCGCAGCTACGAGGTCCGCCTTGGACGTCTTCGTTTTTTCGATGTCCTTTGCCGGGTTTGCTTCCCCGATGGCTTGCGAGCAGAACATGTACGAAGCGTCGGCCACGTGGCCAACGAGCTGACCGAAAGTGCGAGTTTCCGGTGTCGGCTTGAAGGAAT
>Ga0209060_10002140_pt1 | contig 19090 bp, 18 predicted proteins | sample Coa_R1_8_FD_187155 | JGI IMG/M metagenome (GOLD analysis project Ga0209060, IMG submission 187155) | Surface soil microbial communities from Centralia Pennsylvania, which are recovering from an underground coalmine fire - Coalmine... | ecosystem: Environmental > Terrestrial > Soil >...
GTGAAGTATCCGTCCTGATCACACACGGCGACGTCGCCCGTGGTGTAACAGTTGGGAACCTTGCCCCAATCCTGCGAGTAACGCGCCGGATCTCCATACACAGTGCGGAACATGTGCGGGAATGGCTTGCGGATCACCAGCAGTCCGCCTTTGTTGGGCGGCATCTTGTTGCCTTGCTGATCGACGACCTCAGCCACCACGCCGGGAAGCGCCTTGCCCGCCTTTGCCGGACGCGCAGCCATGATCGGCAGAGTGCCCAGGCACGGGCCACCGGTTTCAGTTTGCCACCAGTTGTCGGCCACGAAGGCGGTGGTGCCGTTGCCGCACAGCACGCGATACGCCCACTGCAACGCTTCAGGATTCAGCGGCTCTCCCGCGCATGTGAATAGACGCAGACTGCGAAGGTCGGATTTTTTGGGCAGCTCGTCGCCGTGGCGCATGAACATGCGGACAGCCGTCGGCGCGGTGGAGACCACCGAGACGCGATATTTTTCTACCAACTCCCAGGCAATGCCGGGGTTGGGATAGTCAATCGCGCCTTCGCGGAACAGCGTTGTCACGCCCGCAAGCAGCGGCGCGTAAACAATGTAGGAATGCCCCACAACCCAGCCAATATCTGAAGTGCAGAAATAAACATCGTCATCACGGATATCCCAGAAGCGCGTCATGTGATAGTGAATTCCGACAGCGTAACCGCCATGGACGTGCACCACGCCCTTGGGCTTTCCGGTAGTTCCGCTCGTATAAAGGATGTAAAGGGGATCTTCTGAATCCATCACCTCGGCCAAGCATTCGGCTTTCTGCGCCTGTACCAGCTCGTTGAAATCCACTTCGCGCTCCGTCAGTTCGATCATCGGCTTGGCGCGCCGCAGCACTACAACTTTTTCCACCAGCTCCAGCCCGGCAATCGACTCCTGCACAATCGCGCGCAACGGCACTTGTTTGCCGCGGCGGTACGTTACATCCGCCGTAAGGATCACGCGCGCCTGTGCATCTTCAATGCGGCTGCGCAGCGCTCCTACGCTAAAGCCCGCATACACCACGGAATGCACTGCGCCAATGCGTGCGCACGCCAGCATGGAAACAACACCTTCAAGGCACAGCGGCATATATACAATGACGCGGTCGCCTTTCTTCACGCCCAGCGACTTCAGCGCGTTCGCCGTGCGGCCCACCTGATCGAGCAACTGTCCGTACGTTACTTGCCGCTCGGTGCCGTCCTCGCCCACCCATATGTAGGCGACTTTATTTTTGCGGCCGGATTTCACCTGCCGATCAAGGCAGTTATGCGTGATATTGAATTTGCCGCCCTGGAACCACTCAAACGTCGGATACTTCCAGTCAAAAACTTTCGTCCACGGCTTGAACCACTCCAACTCTTTCGCGGCGTCGGCCCAGAACGCTTCAGGGTCTTCCACGGATCGTTTGTACTCCGCGGCATAATCCTTGAGGCGCGCGTTTTCGACGAGAGATTTTGGCGGCAGAAGTTCATTTTCCGCGTGTAGTAGCTGCTCAATCCCGGCTTCAGAGTGGGCGACCGTTGACATTGACTCCTCCTCAGGCGATTGCGGCCACAAGGGCCAATCCGGCCCAGATGTTGGCCTTGTCCCTTGCGTGGCCTTCAGCCGAAAAATGGCGAAACGGCTAGTCAAACCATCTCGCCCATGTGGCGGCGCAGCCAATTGTAACGCCGTCAGGCAGCTATGAGCGGACATCATAAAATGGGCCTTGCCTGCTTGATGTGACAGGGATCACACTAGACGGCGATCACAAATAAGCATGGGTTCTATGGGTTCCGTGGTTTAATGCGCAGAGGCGCTGGCCTGCGACCCAGGCAGCGCTAAAATTCCATATCAATCTTGATTGCCAGAGAGGCATTCCATCCCCATGCGGAAACTCGCCATCGCCCTTGTGTTTGTGTCCTTTACGTTATCCATTGCGGCCCAGGTCACGCCGAAAACCGTGCATTTTATGAGCGGCGACGGCAAGACGAAGCTCACAGGCTATCTGTGGCTGCCTGATGGTCGCGGACCACATCCAGCGGTGGTGATGATGCATGGCCGGCATGGCGCTTACTCCAGTCTTGCTCACGGCGTTTATGATGCTCACACTCTCACCAAGCGCCATAAGATGTGGGGCGAATTCTGGGCTGAGCGAGGCTATGTTGCCCTGCATGTGGATGGCTTTGGGCCCCGCGGATATCCCGCCGGTTTCGCCAAAGGAACATATTCAGATCGCCCTGAAGAATTGAATGAAGTTACCATCCGTCCCTTTGATGCCTATGGAGCGCTCCGTTATCTGCGCACGCGCAATGATGTGGCGGGAGATCGAATCGGCCTGCAAGGATGGTCGAATGGCGCCAGCGCCACCCTTTCATCCATGGCCCGCAACACGCCCGGCATGAAGGACCCCACGCCTGAAACGGGTTTCCGCGCGGCCATTGCGTTCTATCCTGGCTGCGGTCTGCAGGACCATTACAAGAAGGCTTATCGAACGTACGCGCCGGTGCTTCTGGCCATTGGCACAGACGATGAAGAAGTTTCACCGCGGCTTTGCCAGGCGCTCAATGAAACTGGCACGCGCGATGGAGACAGAATCGAGTTTGTGCTGTACACGGGCGCAGAACATGATTTTGACGATCCCGGCAGCAAGAAGCAAAGCGTTCCCGCCAACCGCAAAGCCAAGGAAGACTCAATGCGCCGGGCTGAAGCGTTTTTCGCGCGCTACCTCAAGCAGTAAGGTGGCTCGACGTGAATGAGAATTTACCACTGATTTTCACTGATCGCACTGATCGGAAATTTCTACCGCGGATTTGCGCGGATGGTCGCGGATCAATCACCCTGCCAGCTTTCCCTTTTTAGATCAGTGCAAATCAGTGTCATCAGTGCAATCAGCGATAAGATTTTTCCAAGTTTTTTTGTGAAACGGTTTGCAGGTAGCAATCACAACACAGATAGGGCGGTTCTTATTGCATGCGGCAAGAAGCCGCTACGTTCATTAAGTTGGACGGTATGAGGTGAAACATGTTTGATGGTTTGTATTTGTTTGAGTGGGTGCTGATGGCGCTGGGCATCATCCTGTTCGTTGTTTTGGTGATCGCCTTCTTTTATCAACTCACGCATAACAGGAGCGTTGGCGTTTTGCTGGCATTTTTCCTGGTCCCCATTGCCATGATTGGCTATCCCAGCCTGCAAAGCATTCAGATCAGTGATAACAAGGTCAGCTTGGAGAAGAAGGCTGACGCTGTCTTGGCCAACCCTGCGGACACCACGGCCCGGAATGAACTGCAGCAACAGGTGGAGAAGCTGAGCAGCCGTTCCTTTTCCGACCCAGCGACTCTGACGGCGCTTTCCAAGGCACAATTCGCTCTGGGCAATGATCAGGTAGCCAAAAACAATCTGGAAAAGGCCCTGCAAAAAGATCCGCAGTTGCCGGCAGCCAAGCAATTGCAACTTAAAATTGAGAGCCTGGACCGCTTGGCGCCGCTTACCGCGCAGGTCAAGAACAATCCCACGGACGAAAAAGCCAAGGCAGATCTAAATCAAACACTCAACACCGTGGCCCAGCAACCAGTGGCTAATCCCGCGGCCCTGCTCAAGGTGGCGCAGGCGCAGGCAGCGCTGGGTGACCACGCCAAAGCTGAAAAGAACATTGCGATAGTGCAGAAGATCAATCCAAAACTGGTGATGGCCCCGTCGCATCCTTAAATGCTGGTGAGCGACATCAGCGTAAACGGTTGATCCGCGATCATCCGCGTAAATCCGCGGTAAAAAATTCCTGATCCGTTTCATCCGTGTTTATCCGTGGCAAGGTTTTGGTGTTGCTTCCAGATCACCGGATCACCCGATTCCTACTTCCGCACATAGAGAAGATGATTGGAGTCCATCCACGCGGCAGTTCCAGTGCGGGCCTGCTGCGCGTAGCCGGGGGCCACTTCGTCGCAGTCCATTGCATCGAGCGGCTTCAGGGGTAGGGCCGTGTTCAGGAGCACGATCCGGCAGGTCTGCGGCCCAGCATCCAGCACCGCCAGATCAGCGCCCAGCACGCCCACAATTCGGGAGAATGTGCGGACAGAAACCCTGACCTGGCCGCCGTGCTTTACATCGTGTTTCGAGTCCGCAAACATGGCATAAATCCCGTCCGCTTGCAGAAAAGCGATCTTGTAGCGGTCCGCGCCGGGCAGAAAGCAATCAGGGCAGTGTACTGGGCTATAACAATGGTGGCATTCGCCCAGGCGCCGTTCTTTTCCGGATATGAGATCTAACTCCATAATGTTGTTGCCGGGCTGCGTTGGCTTTCCGGCGCTGGGCGGAAGCGCCGTTGGCGGAGCGCCGTCGCGCAGAATGAGCTGCTGCAGGCGGGCCTTCCAACTGCCGCTTTGCGGCTGCTTGCGGGTGATCTCGGCTTGATCTAGAGCGATATCGCTTGCAATTGCCAGATCCATGCATTGGTTTTCCGCCACCTTTGCCTCGTCGCCCTTGAAAAACAGCAAGATTGGAATGGACGCGACGGTAAGGACCTCGCCAACGACCGGGAGGGTCGCGATATTGCCCTCCTCTACGGCGTAGGTGGGACCGGGAAGGCGCTCGGTTCTTATGTGATTCATGAGCGGGACATGCTCCCCGGTGGCGAGCACGAGCGGATCGAAGCGGAAAGTCAGCTTGCCGTCGCGCAGGAGCCGGGCGCTCTTTTTTACCTCAGTGGCGGTGCCGGAAACCTCTGTGCCATCGGCGGCCACGATCAGGCCTTCCGCGGAAACGTCGCCGTGAAGGTGGAAAGTCACATGGTCGCCGAGCTTTGTATTGCCCGCGGACAAGTCGCGGCTGGGACGCAGGCACACAGGCGTGTTCCGGCGCAGAAGTATATGGCTCTTGCTTCCGCCTGCCTGCAAGCCATGTGTTGCTGCCTCCGCGGTTTGCGCCATGGATAAAGACGCGGAAGGCCCCTGTTGCCCTTTATCTATTGTTTGTTGACGGCCCTGAACGCTGGGCTGCGCGGCCAACGCGAGCATCAGAAATGCAGCTATGGAACGTTTCATCAGCGCCCCTCGATACCGACGTTAAACGTGGTACCCGAGAGGTCTCAAGCGTCGTAATGCGGCAGGCGCGAATGTCGTTCTTTGTCGTGCGCGTGATCGGAAAAACAAACCTACCACGAAGACACGGAGGTTTTTTTCCTGAAATCCCTCGCGGGACGAGGAGCGCGTAGCTTACGAAGAACTTTCGGTAGAACAATGCAATGTTTCGAAAGTTTAGAAGAGATAAGGATTTCTCAGACCCGAAAGCGCGCGTTCGGGATTCCAGAAAAAGCCTTCCTCCGTGTCTCGGTGTCTCCGTAGTAGGTTTTGTTTTTCCGATTCCGGCAATTATTCAAACTGCTTTCTGAACTCCGCCATCTGCTGCTTCAGCTCTGCCACTTCATTGCGCAGCGCCGCTACTTGCTCTTCCAGTTGAATCAGGCGCTCGGCATCGGCTGAACCGGAGCTTGAGGCGGTTTCCGCCGGCGGCTCCCAGGCTTCCACGTCGCCGGAAAGCAAATGCGCGTAGCGGATTTCTTTCGTTCCCGGCCTTCGTCCCAGCGCCTTGGCCAGCGGAGGCTCGCGCCGCATGAGTTGTTGCAGCCCGGAGAGCACATCATCCAGGTGCTCAAACTGGTACATGCGCTCGGTGCGTCCGCGCAATTCGCCGGGTGTCTGCGGGCCGCGCAGCAGCAGAACGCAGATCAGCGCCGTTTCCTGGCGGGTAAAGTTGAATACCTCCTGCATGCGATGCTCATACTTGGTCACGCGCCCATCGGCGCCGCTGGCGGGACCGGCCAGCCGCTTATCACTCAGGTTGCGCAGCGCCAGCCGCACGGTCTCTTCGTCAAAGTTCGTTACCGGCTCGCGATTGTTCTTCTGGTTGCAGGCATTGATCAGCGCATTCAGTGAGAGCGGGTAGTAGTCGGGCGTGGTGATATCTTTTTCCACCAGCGAGCCGAGCACCCGTGCTTCAGCGGGATTCAGGACAATATTCACGCTAACAATTTATCAGGAGCGGACCAGACTGCCATCAATTCGGTAGCAGCCTTGTATCATCCGCCGCATGTCTAGGAAGACGTAGCTCAAACCAGCGGCTGTCGAGTGGGGGCCATGGTGCTTCTGCGGCGATAGTATCGCTCAAAGCGAAATAGATCCGTGTCGCCTGACGATTGAAACAGAGCAGGGAAAATGGCAGACATGGTTCTTCCGTGACGCGTGCTTAAGTGCGTCTGGCACAGCGTCCAGAATTGATCGGCTTGTTCGAACCAGCCCATTTCTAGCGCAAAGAAGGCCGATTCCGGCTGGTTTTCAGACATGTGATCCCGCTCACTGTTTTATAATAAGGAGTACCTCACACTAGCAGGGCCCAACATTCTGGTAATTGTGGCCGCAGGGCCACACAGGGATAATTCATGGCTACAACAATTGAACTTGGAGTTCAGGAAAAATCGGAGCGCACGCCTCAGCCGGGCCACAAGGTCAACGATTTCAGCATTCAGGTTGCGACGGTGAACGGCTCCGGATCGCAGTCGGCCAACACCGTGCTGCTGCGCAGCATTTTCCAGATGGGCGTGCCGGTCTCCGGCAAGAACCTGTTCCCATCGAACATTGCGGGCTTGCCTACGTGGTACACCATCCGCGCCAGCAAGCAGGGCTACATTGCGCGCAAGAAGGAAATTGATTTTCTGGTGGCGATGAACGCTGAGACGGCGCAGGAAGACGTGATGTCGCTTCCGGCTGGCTCCGCCTGCGTGTATGACGAGCCGCTCAAGCTCTCCGGCCTTCGCCAGGACATTACTTTTTATCCTGTGCCGTTTGACAAGCTGGTGGCGCCCGTATGCCCTGAGGCCAAGCTGCGCCGGTTGGTCAAGAACATGCTTTATGTGGGCGTGGTGGACGCGCTGCTGGGCATTGACGTTGCTGAATCGGAAAAAGCGCTGGTCAAGCAGTTTGGCAAAAAGAAAAAAGCCGCAGAGCTGAACACCGCCGCTGTCCGCGCGGGCTATGACTATGCCATTGCCACCTTCACCAAGCAGGACCCGTTCTGGGTGGAGCGCATGAATGAGAACCAGGGCAAGATAATTGTGGATGGCAATGCCGCCGCGGCCCTGGGATGCATGTTTGCCGGCGTCACGGTGGTGACGTGGTATCCAATCACGCCTTCCAGTTCTCTGGTGGAAACGCTGATCGATTACTTGAAGGAACACCGCATTGGCCCGGACGGCAAAGCGACGTTCGCCGTGGTGCAGGCCGAAGACGAACTGGCCGCCGCAGGCATGGTGCTGGGCGCGGGCTGGGCAGGCGCGCGATCCATGACTTCAACTTCCGGCCCCGGCATTTCACTCATGGCGGAGTTCATTGGCCTGGGTTATTACACTGAGCTGCCGGGAGTATTCTTTGATATCCAGCGCGTTGGCCCTTCAACCGGTCTGCCCACGCGCACCATGCAGGGCGACGTGCTTTTCTGCGCGTTCCTCTCGCACGGTGACACGAAACATATTCTGCTGTTTCCGTCATCGGTGGAAGAGTGCTTCAGCATGGCCATTGATGCCTTTGATCTGGCGGAGCATTTCCAGACTCCGGTCTTCGTGCTCTCTGATCTTGATCTGGGGATGAACAATTGGATGGCGCATCCTTTTAGTTATCCGGAAAAGCCGATTGCGCGCGGCAAGGTGCTGGATGTAGACGACCTGAAGCGCATGGGCGGCTTTGGCTTTGCCCGCTATAAAGATGTTGATGGCGATGGCATCCCGTATCGCACACTGCCGGGCACGGCGCATCCGAACGCGGCATATTTCACGCGCGGCAGCGGACACAATGAGAAAGCGCAGTACAGCGAGCGTCCGGACGATTACGTGAACAATATGGACCGTCTGGCACGCAAGTTTGAAACCGCGCGCAAGTTTGTGCCGGCGCCCGTAAAGGAAGTCAGCGGCACGTCGAAAATCGGCATCATCGCCTATGGCACCACGCACTGGGCACTGACGGAATCGTGCGACCAGTTGCTGAAAGAAAACAATATCGCCGTTGATTATCTGCGCGTGCGCGCGTATCCGTTTACGCAGGAAGTGCACGACTTCATCAAAAACCATGACCGCGTTTACGTGGTGGAGCAAAATCGCGACGCGCAGATGTTCCAGCTAATCAAGCTTGATATAGCGGCTGACCAGGTAACGAAGCTGCGCAGCGTGCTCCATTACAACGGGTTGCCGATAGACGCGCGCTCCGTCACTGACGCTATAGTTTCCCAGGAGGCCAAGTAATGTCCGCCACTTCAACGCCCACACCGACCCCTGGTTCCAATAATCCGAAAACCAATCACCTTGGGCTTACCGTGCTCGACTACCGCGGCAGCAAGACCACGCTGTGCGCGGGCTGCGGCCATAACGCCATCACGGAGCGCATCATTGACGCCATGTATGAAATGGGCGTTCAGCCGGAGAACGTGGCCAAGCTTTCCGGCATCGGCTGCTCTTCCAAGACGCCGGCCTATTTCATGAGCCGCTCGCACGGCTTCAATTCGGTACACGGACGCATGGCCTCGGTGGCGACTGGTGTTGCGCTGGCCAACCAGCAGCTGATGCTGATTGGCGTCTCCGGCGACGGCGACACGGCTTCCATCGGCATTGGGCAGTTCATCCACCTGATGCGCCGCAACCTGCCAATCATTTACATCATTGAAGACAACGGCGTGTACGGCCTCACCAAGGGACAGTTTTCCGCCACGGCCGATCTGGGATCAAAGCTGAAAACCGGCGTGATCAACGATCTGCCGCCCATTGATACATGCGCACTGGCGATCCAACTGGGGGCGACGTTTGTGGCGCGGTCGTTTTCCGGCGACAAGAAGCAGCTCTTGAACCTGCTGAAAGCGGCCATTGCGCATCGCGGCACGGTGATGATTGACGTGATTTCACCCTGCGTGACCTTCAACGACCATGAGGGCTCCACCAAGTCCTATAAATATTCCAAGGACCACGACGAGCCGGTGCAGGAAATCGGCTTTGTTCCGGGCTTTGAGAATATTGACGTGGACTACGATGACGGCACAACCGCTAACGTCCGCATGCATGACGGCTCGCAACTGCGGTTGCGCAAGCTGGATCGCGACCATGACGCCACAAATAAAGTGCGCGCGCTTCAGCTGCTTGCCGAATCGCACGAAAAAGGCGAGATGCTGACCGGCGTCTTTTACGTGAATGCCACCGCCCCCAGCTTCATCGAGCAACTCAACCTGGCGGAGACGTCGCTGGCCAGAATGCCGGAAGAGTCGACGCGGCCTTCTCGCCAGGCGCTGGACGAGATCATGGAAGAGCTGCGCTAGCTTTTTCTTACGTCCCGAGCGAAGCATCAGTCAAGAAACCTCAGCGGGTCCGTGATGAACGGGCCCGCTTTATTGCTGAGCAGAGAAAGAAAAAGCGGCAAAAAAACCTAGAAAAACCGACTTTTCCACCCGTGAATTTCTTCTGAAATAGAGCTGAGACATTCTTCAAGGCATCCCATTATGGGTGACTGAAAAGGACAAAATCCTGGTAGTGTCGCATGATCCGGGCCTGGCGGACGTCCGCAGAAAGGTGCTGGAAAATGCGGGGTTTGAGGTGCTGGCGGCCACCACTGACCCGAACGCCATTCAAGCCACATGTGCGATCCACAAGCCGCGGTTGGTGATGATTGGGTACTCGCTGCAGCCTTCAGAGAAGCGGCGGGTGTGGGCGGCGGTCAAGGAACATTGCGAGGTGCCGGTGCTGGAGTTGCACCGAGAGAGCGGGCCGGAGTTGATGTCGCCGGATTTTTCGCACGAGTCGCTGGCGCCTGATGACTTTCTGGCAATGGTAATAAAGATCCTGCGCGGTGGGAGAGGCAATTAACAGTGGTTCAAAATTAAAAAAGGACACGGCTTCCGGTCCGTGCCCTTTTAATTTTTCATCGACGGATGAACCTGCTTCTATAGCAGTAGAGTCAGAAGGCTTTCCGGAAATATAGGGGCGGGCAAAATTTTTCTGCCGAATCAGCGGGAACCGCGAAAAGCCCCGAATCCCTGGTGGGAAACCCCGTGTTTCAGGGCTTTGCCACGGCTAATAGATGTCACTTTACCGTCAGCATGTTGATGATGACCGTCAGGATGTTGATCCTGCTGAGTCAAGCCCGCCGGCCTGGGGGCCTTCTTCTTCTTAAAAGATGTCTTTTTCACGCCCAGGGCGATGTCGGCAAACTCAAGATAGCGGTTGGAACGGGCCAAGCCGGCTGGCTCAAATGTTCGGGGCTCTGACTGACTGACGGAGCGCGGAGCTATCCAAACCTGATCCGGAGGAGTAACGGGCTTGCGAGGCTTGGATTTCCTGGGCATGTTGACCACCACTTAATACTAATATCAACTCACCCGCATGCATGCGCGTTTCATTTTGTAAGATGCGTCAGCTGCTATGGAAGATTGCTGAAAATTTTTCCCAATCGTTGAAAATCCCATAGCCTTATCCCCGCAAATATCGCGCAGACAAGCCGGGGATCGCCGGATGACGCTGGTCCGCTGTGTGACCGACCGGATGATTATCTTGATTCAGTTCACAATCCGTTCTTACAACCAAAAGCAATCCGGAATAATCTAAGTTGAGCCGTAAGGTGTTTTAAAGGATAAACCTCCACCCGATTCCCACCCCCTTACCGGGCAGGTATTTCTCTCCTAAAACGCCTGGCTTGCAGCGGCAAGTACTTCAATAACGGCAGTTTGAATGGCGAAGAAGGGCAAGAACAACTATCGCAAAAGCGACCTGTGGATTGCTCCGTCTTCAGGCCTCAAGCGGCCCGTACAGCAAAGCGATTGGAAGCTTCGCAGGGTTGAGCCATCAGAATGCAACAAGTTTCTGGCCCTGGCGGATATAGCCCTGGGATTGGCGCCCGCAAAGCCGAAACTGAAACGCGGCGCATAAAGGTAAACGAGTGAGGGGGGAATGCAAATTTCAAGAGATGCAGATGGACTGCGGTTTGTGGGGGAGTGCGCTCCGGAAAAAGGTTTTGTATCCGGGGACATTCAATGCGCCGGCTGCGGCCGCCGTATTGATCCACACGTGAATTCCAATGACATTTCACTGGTCTGCAAGGGGTGCGGCTTCAAAAAAACTTTCTGGGCAGAGGCAGACATGCAGGTTTATCTGGCTGAAAACTGGAACCGGTTAAGACAGGCGTGCACTCATCCTTCGGTAAGCATGAACCAACCTTCCCCAAGTTAGTTCGTCCGGCTGGATCCGGGCCCCTGCACTCCCTGTGTCCTCCGACTGATGGCGGAGACCAACCGCTGCTGGAGATCGTTAACGGACTCGAACAAGGCCTGAATTCCTTCCGTCCGCACGGTGATCAGCCCGCGTTCAATATCGCCGCACAGGCTTTTCACCAACTGTTCAAACCTTCTGAGCCGCTCAGCCGTGAGGAAGGCCAGCACAGAGTCAGGGCCTTTTTTAGCGCCTTGCGCGTAGATGAGTTCGCTTGCGCTCCAGGCCGTCAAGCGCACATTGTCCACGCGATGACGAAACTCGCTCAACGCGGCGGGGTCGGGCGGCGGTTCTGACTTGAGCCGTTCCTCCAGCCGCTTCAACTCAGCGGAAAAATGCCTGACTTCAGAGGACAGGTCTTTTGGGGTCGTGTTCATGGGGCCTCATTCTACCTTGTTCGCCGTTACTCTAACTTGAGATGCGCCGAAGGCGTGGACCACGCGCTGCGTATACCCCAGGGTTACTGTTTTCGCTGAGGACAGAGGTGCGCCTTCTCCGCGATCCGCAGATTTTTGAGCTTGTCACTGGCAGCAATAAATTCGCGACAGGCCGTGCAATACGACTGCATTCGCAGGGGCATTCCGCCAACAGGACGGCGCTCAAAACGCGGCTTAGGCGTCTTCAGGGGCATGATCAGGGGGTGTGTTCGTGCGGATTGTACCGCAGGTTGGCTTAATCTGATCGACCCGGCGATGAAAGTTTTTTGCAAGGGCAACGCAAGCCAGCGCTGCGGGGCCCACCCTTCGCAAAAAAAACGAAGGATGGGGGCCAGAGTTGTGGCGCTGGTTTTTCTAGCCTGTTGATTGTGTCTGGTGATTGGTGATTTCCTTTATGTAGCTGAGGAACCGCTGGGGATCACTTGAATCAAGGTTGTATTCAGCAGTTTTAACAGGCGGTTCGTTGGGCCTGCGCAAGGCCAGAATCGGGGTCGAGCACACGGCCCTCAATTGTTTGACAATCGCCGACTTGTCTTCTGAAGGGATTGAATGTCCCATGATGACAAGGTCGAACTTGCCTTTTTCGCAGGCCTGAATGGCGGCGGTAAAGCCCACCGCCGACTCGACCTCAAAGCCTTCACGGGAGAGCATCATCGCCCGGGTATGCAACAGAGCTTTGTCATAGGAGATGGACAGTATACGCGGCATGGCTTTCACTCATCAGCCCGAAGATCGGGCCCCTCCTTATCTCTTCTGTAATACTTAAAATATTACAAACGTATTTTTAAAGTCAATTAAAAATATAACAAAAGTTCTTCTATAAACTTTTGCCGTACCATACTAAAGATTCCTTATGGTATGATCTGCTCTATGAAAAAAGACGGGCCCCATTTCGGCCGTGTGCGAGTTAAGGACCTACCCAATAGCCGCCGCGGAAAACACTTTGACCTTCTCCGCAAGATCATGGAGGATTTGACCAATGCGCCTTCCGGCTCCGCAGTGAGAGTGCCGCTGGCGGAAACAGGAGGCACCGGCCTGGCTAATTTGCGTTCAGCAGTGAACCGGGCCACCCGGGCCAAGGGACTCAAAGTAGAGACGCAGTCCGATGAGAAGTATTTCTATGTCTGGAAGAGCTGACGGCCCAATGCAAGTGCTCTGGGCCGAGGGGAGCGGCTTACGCGCTCAATGCGGCTGCGGGCGCTGACAAACTGTTGAATTATTTTGGCTGGGTGCGTGACGCGGATTGCAGGCGCTCATGCCGCAAAATCCTGATCAATAAAATCTGCGTCCAAGTTGATGGGATCAGCCGCAATCATAGGCACAAACCTGACCCTATCGCCACAACGCTTGCATTCAGGCAGGACTGTTCCAGCACTAACGGTAACCAGATGCGGTATACGGTGGGCGTAATGGAGAACGCGATAGACGCCGGAACGCGGAGCAACAGCCCCAGGCAAAAAGCGCGAAGATGAATCCAACCGACCCCCCTCCGAGGAACGGAAATTGTAACAGAGAGGATTCGGGCGGTATCGCATTTTCCAGCGCGCGATTGTTTATGGCTTGGCCTGCCGGATTGCCGGTGGTTGAGCAGCCGCGTTTTTGGAGTTCGGATTAACGGGCCTTAACGCGATCTCCGCCAGATCAAGATAGCGGGCATTGTGTATGTCTGTTGCGCGGCGATCCCATTCAACTGGCCTCCCGTTCAGATTGGAGTGCGGATTGATCCACATTGCCTTGTTGGTGGTCTTGCGCCTTTTAGACATGAGATGTGAGGGCCTTTATCCCAGATACACCAGGAGACGCGCTCGCAGGCCCGAAGCGGGAATGCATAGGTTTTGTGCTTCAGGCGACTGGTCATAGTGGAAATAGACGGGGCATTGGTGGAGAGTTTCCATGATGTCGAGGGTCTTGCGCCTGGGGCTTGCGGCAATCAACAGCCCACAGCCTTTGCAATATGACGCAACCAGTCCGACCGCAAGTTGGGCAGCTTTTCGCCTGCTGGCAAAAGTGTTAATCATTGCTCCCCCTTTCATTCTCTCCCTGAGAGACATTCTTCATTAGAGCTTGGTTGAATAGCGCTGTCTGTTCAATCCGGTACAGAAATGAAAAGCTAAAACCTTTCGCCGTAGATGAACGCTGACAAGCGCAGATGGGGAAAGCTAGATCGGGTGATCTCACGTGATCGGGTGATCCGGTGATCGAAAGAGCAAAAAACTAACACGGAGACACGGATGCACGGAGAAAAATCGGGGCATCGGGTGATCGGGGCATCGGGTGATCGGAAAGGCAAAACCCTTGCCGCAGATGAACGCTGACAAGCGCAGATTGAGAAAAACCTTCACCACGGAGACACGGAGGCACGGAGAAAAAGCGGGAGCGCTTGAGTCCAGCGGAGCCGATTCCTCGGGCCTCAAGACGCTCTGCCGGAGATTTCATGCAGCTTTGATGTTCGGCTCCCGGAACGGGATGTCGTTGTGTTGGCGGAGCGAATCCCAGCCTTTCGCAGAGAGCGCGAAAGGATGGAAGCAGGCACAGTGTTGTGAGTTCGACAAAAGCGGAAAAAAGACGGGCCGCGCCCCTAAAAGTGTGCAGTCTGGGACAGTGTGAGTTCCCCAAAAGCGGATAGAGTCTGGAATGCCCGCTACCTTAAGCTGGCGGACCTGGCCTTGCGTCCCAAAGAACCGCAGCGTAAGACAGCAAGCACGTGGGTGAAGTCCGATAATGCCGAGCCGCGAACAAATCGTTCAATTGGACCGACGCATCTGCGGATAGACGCATTTATCCGCAAGAGGTTTATGAAATGAAGACAACAATACCGATTCAATCTCCCCTTGAGCATCAAATCCTGAACTGGGCAATCGATTCAGACTTCTATGCAGAAGCTGAGAGCAAAACTCCGTCAGGATGGAACTCATGGGACCGCGCAGGCGTTCTAGACCCCGGACAACTCGTCCTGGATTGGGAGACGCCACATATCGCGATGTACGCAGCTTTTATTTTGCTGCGGCTGCAAGACCTTTATGGAGATGCAAGAGATAAATATGCCGAAAGTGCAAAGGAACTGGAGAAACGAATCCGTTACGCCCTTAGATCTCAAGGCACTGCCGGGCATGAATTTCTTTTTAAGACTGCGGGCAGATAGAGTTTCAGCGTCACCCCCCGGCATGTTGAATTGCGCTGGCGATCAGTCGCTTTCCCAAGCTTTGCAAACCGGACAATCGGCTGCATGTTGGTCAAGCTGCCTGAGCACAGCCTTGTATTGATCCTCGCGCGCCCGCAAAGCATCGCCAACTTTGCCGCCGGTGGCCGTTTCCTTCTCTTCCCGAATCTGATCGAAAATGGCAGAGTTCCGTTTGGCGATCTCCCAATATTGTTGGCAATGGGCCACAGCGAAGGATCGTAGACTACGATTAGCGGCGAATGTGTGATTTAGATCACAGGGTAACGTCGCGCGGAAGCAGGCGTTGCAAACGCGAATTCAGACGTCGAGCATGTGGCATACATTCAGCATGGCTTGAGTGGCGCCATCCTCATAATTCCCGGACCACCTCGTATTCCAAGGAAAATTTGCGGTGAACGCTGTGGAAACCCACCCTACGGCAAAAAGCACGAAGGATGGGCAAGAAGTTGTGACGCCACCATATATCAGGAATTGTGGGGCTGGCTGCGAATGAGCGGCCAGCGCTTGATGCGACGCTGGTTGCCCGTCTTCCAGTCAGAGTATTCGGGGCCAAGCGTGAAGCCGGGCTCGATAACAAAGTTCATGCAGGTTTTATCCTGAAAGCGAACGGCAATGCAGTGATACTCGCCAACGGTAAAGAATTCAATGTAGTCCAATGGTTTGCCGCGGGCTTCTTCAAAGCGGTGGAAGTGGCGGCCTTTATAGCTGCGAATGGTGGTCTTGCCACGGCGCGTGATGACAGGTTTGGACAGGGAAGGAAACCGACGCGGTTTGCTGGTTTTGCGAGCGGGTTGCGGACGGCGGGAAGAGCGTTTACTTTCAATGGCAGCCATGTTGCCTCCTATGGTAGGCGATTTGGTTAGGGTGGCGTTCGGTGTTCATAGCACCGGCGCTGCCCGTTTGTTGAAGCCATTAGCAATTGGCAAATAGCAATTGGCTCGTGGCAGATTGGTTCATCGCGTACAAACATATAGGCAAAAGGTGAAGGAGTGTAAAAAGTTTTATTCGTTTTTTTGGGCGCTTTTTGGGAAAAATGGCTTAAGAAAATTAAGTGGCGGGTTTACGAAAGAAATCGGGAGATCGGGACATCGGGGCATCGGGTCATCGGAACAAAAAGAGGTTACCGCGGATCAACGCGGATAGGCGCGGATTAGGAAAAAACCAAAACCCTTACCACGGATAAACACGGATAACACGGATGGGAATCGGGACATTGGAGAAGTGGAGGGATCGGAAAGGAAGGAGGCTACCAGCGGGATCAACGCGGATCAGGCGGATTGCCGGCGCAATTCAGGGAACGTCCTGGCAGCATAAACAAAGTGCTGAAGGCACAAGGACTCTCGCCGTTCCAATCCCGCGGCAGAAGTTATGACGATAACGCGATATGTGGGCTGGAGACAATGACTGCAGTTGGCAATTTCCTCCAGGACGCGATCTGAGCCGGAAGTCCAAAGCGGAGAGCAGTCAGTAATTCTTTCTCCGGGTTTCAAGGTGAATGCGGAAGAAGCGTGCTGAGGGTGATGTTGCATGGGCCGACGTACCTCGTTACCCGATACAATATCCGTCCTCGATTACATTTTCAGCTTGTTTTTGATTCAGGCCGGTGACTTCAGTAATTGAAACGCCAGGCAACCGGACTGCACACGAGAAAGCAAACCTTTACCGCGGATGGTCGCGGATTAGGAAAAAACCAAAACCTTTCGCCGCAGATTACGCAGATGAGCGCGGATCAGAAACAAGATTGCCAGAATTGCCAAGACCGCCAAAAATCGCCGAGATTGAAAAACCATAAGCCAAAAGTGGAAAGCGCGACGCCAGGGAATCCTCACTTCGCAAACCGAAGTGATGCCCGAGAAACTGCAATTCGCAAGCGGAAGTGATGTCCGAGAAATATGCAAGCCGTAAGCAAAGCGGTGACGATAATTTTTTCTGCGGAAGCGGAGGCTGAGGCGCGCGAAATCGCAATTGCATGTGCTCATTCCGTGCAAAAGTGCGCTAAGGCGGTGCGATGACGAAAGTTCCAAATCGGGAAAAAGTTGGCAAATAAAGCGCACTGTACCAAAAAAAGTTTTTCAGTGTCTCTGCCGCTTTAGTAGTATTGACGGCAGTCAGCGATAGGCAAGAGAACGTATAGGGTCACCTCCGCTCTCAAGCTCGAAGTAATTCAACGGCCACCAAAACGGAAACAGGAGATTGATCGATGGTCAGGAACACGTCACGACGCGTGAATGTTTCGTCGCATCGGCACGCCCACACGATGCAGACGAGACGCGGAGCGGCGCAGCGATCCAGTGAAGACCAGAGATCGGTTTCAGGATTCCGCCGAGGCAGGACGTTTTAAAAGAACCGAAATGGTGACTGTGATGGTGACCGGCGCGATTCCCCCGCGAGTTTAAAAAGGGAATATTCTTTGGGGCTTTATTTTTCGGCTTTATTTTATAGGGCTTTAACTATTTCTAACTCGAAAAAGAAAAGAACGCTTATTTGAAGAGCGTGCTTGAAAAACGCTGGTTTGAATGAGCGTTAAGAACAAGGAGCCAAGAATGTCCCGAATGTTGCGAGGTTCAGCGTTGTTTCTGATCTTGATTTTACTAGCCCTGCCCGTCATGGCGCAGGTTTCACAGCCCAATGCAGACGAAAGAGCTCCCCAAACCCAGGCACCCGGGAGTGCGACTCAGGCCCAGCCTGCAATGACTTTCCATGCTCTCCAGCACGGCGTTCCGTGGCGTGATCCCAACGGACCCGCAGCAGCGGTAGGATTTGCCGCCCCAGCCGGCGCGCATCTGACTTACTTTGGTGGGCCTATTATTTCCAACGTCCAGGTAGTGCAGGTGCTGTACGGAAGCGGCTCCTACAACTCACAGGTCGCCGGATCAACTTCGCCGACCATGGGCAATTTCTTTGCTGATATCACCAGCACCGGACTCATCAGCCTAATGCAGCAGTACAACACGAATATTTCTGGAGGCACCGGCCAGGTTTTTGGCAATGGCACGTTCGGCGGATTGTTCCAGATTGTTCCGTCGTCAGCGAACAACGGTTCCACAATCGACGATACGCAGATCCAGTCGGAAATTCTGGCTCAGATCAGCGCGGGACACCTGCCGGCGCCGGTTAACGATGCCCTGGGTAACCCGAACACCCTTTATATGATTTATTTCCCTCCGGGAAAAACCATCACGCAGGGCGGATCATCAAGCTGCGTGGCCGGCGGATTCTGCGCGTATCACGGCACCACGTCAAGCACGCTGAACAGCAAGCATGTGCTTTATGGTGTAATGCCTGACATGCAGGCCGGCAGCGGTTGCTCCACGGGTTGCGGCTCATCGACAGTGTTCAACAACTATACGTCGGTTACCAGCCACGAGTTGGTTGAAGCCATGACGGATGCGGATGTAGGAATCGCAACCACGTTTGCCGCGCCGCTGGCGTGGTATGACATGACCAACGGCGAAATCGGCGATATCTGCAACGGCCAGCAGGGCTCGTACACTGCCAATGGCACCACGTATACCATCCAGTTGGAATTTTCCAACTCGGCGAATAATTGCGTGAATTTCCCGGTTGTTTCGGGACCAAACTACACGCTGTCAGCTTCACCCAGCAGCTTGACGGTAACGCAGGGAAGCAGCGGCAGCTCCACAATTACCGTGACTCCCAGCGGCGGATTTACGGGAAGCGTGACTCTGTCAACGTCGGCCCTGCCTTCAGGCGTAACGGCCAGCTTTGGCACCAACCCGACAACGGGAAGCAGCGTTGTAACTTTCACCGCCAGCTCAACCGCTACCACGGGAACAACATCGGTAACGATCACCGGAACGTCCGGAACGCTGAGCCACACGACGTCAATTTCATTGACGATCAATGCCACGGCGACTCCGAACTTCTCACTCTCAGCTTCGCCCAGCAGCTTGAGCGTAACGCAGGGAAGCAGCGGCTCTTCCACGATCACAGTTAGTCCGTCAGGCGGCTTCACCGGAAGCGTGACGCTTTCGAATTCGGCCCTGCCTTCGGGCGTAACTGCCGCGTTTGGCACGAACCCGACCACGGGAAGCAGCGTTCTGACTTTCACCGCCAGCAGCACCGCAACCACCGGAACTTCGACAATAACAATCACCGGCGTTTCCGGAACTCTGTCTCATACAACCACGATCAGCCTGACAATCAATGCCGCTGGAGGCTCAAC